>JGI24023J19991_10002441_pt1 | contig 13541 bp, 9 predicted proteins | sample Cruoilmetagenom1_FD_19991 | JGI IMG/M metagenome (IMG submission 19991) | reverse complement strand
CGAAGCATCGGGGCGTTTCGGCATCTCATTATGTTTGATTTACAGCTATTTGTTGAACTCGACCCTAAAACAAGTTCAGGGTGACGAACCAATAATGTCACATTACGGACAATCAAATTATTTATCGTCAAAATGCACAACGGGTTAATCAATTAGATAATTATTTATTACCCCCAATTTTCAGGGTGTACAATTCCCCTTAATTCAGGTTAATGAATAGTATCTTTCTTTTATACATTTGTAGTAAACAAAACCATAACATGATGAAAAAAACATTTTACATTTTAGTATCGGCAATAATTGTACTTACTACAACGAGTTGTCAAAGAGGGATTCCTGATAATTTTGATTACGGAACATTTGAAAATAACACTTATAAAAATAAGTTTTTTGGAATGACATTAGAAATACCTGAAGGCTGGGACGTCCAATCAGAAGCAGAACAAAAAGCTTTACTTGAAGAGGCTCAAAAAGAACTAAACAATAAAGAATTTGACAAAATGATGAAAACTGCTGAAATTACTTCTGCAGATTTATTAATGGCTTCACAATTTGATACACAAACTTATGCAGACCCTGAAGTTTTAAATGCTAACTTTAACTTGACTACAGAAAATATTAGTTTGACCTCTATCAAAGATGGTAAAGATTATTTAGATGCAACTAGAAAAACACTAATAGAGAGTCAAATGCCTGTAAAAGCTAATGACGAAACTAAATCTATTGATGTTGATGGTAAAACCTTTTACTATTTTGATGCTGTAATGACGATGAACGGTATTGATATTAAACAACGTTATATGGCTACAGTTATGAATGGCTTTAGTCTTATCTATGTGGCTACTTACGGCACTGAAGATCAACTTGAAAAATTAATGGATATTTTAAAAACTACTAAATTTGAGTAAAACCTTTCTCTTCTAATTATAAAAAAATCCGCTTAAAAAGCGGATTTTTTATTGTATAAACTATTTGATTGAATAGTATTACTTCAATTTCTTTTTAACTGCTACTTCTTGATAAGCTTCAATAACATCTAACTCTTTAATGTCGTTGTAGTTTTTAATTTGTATACCACAATCATAACCTTTAGCTACTTCTTTGGCATCATCCTTAAAACGTTTTAATGAAGCTAATTCACCATCAAAAACAACAACACTATCTCTAATAATTCTAATTTTAGAGTTTCTAAATATTTTACCATCAGTGACCATACATCCAGCAATGGTACCAACTTTAGAAATTTTATACGTCTCTCTAATTTCAGCAGTTCCAGAAATTTCTTCTACCATGTCTGGAGATAACATCCCTTCCATAGCATCTTTAATTTCATCTATCACTTTATAAATAATAGAGTAATTTCTAATGTCTATTTCTTCTTTATCAGCTAAAATTCTTGCCGTAGAAGATGGTCTTACATTAAACCCAATAATAATTGCTTCTGAAGCCGAAGCTAATAATACATCAGATTCAGTAATGGCACCAACGCCTTTATGGATAATATTTACTTGAATTTCTTCAGTAGAAAGTTTTTGTAATGAATCTGTCAATGCTTCAACAGAACCATCAACATCTCCTTTAAGGATAATATTCAACTCTTTAAAGTCTCCTAAAGCAATTCTTCGTCCAATTTCGTCTAATGTAATATGACGTTGAGTTCTTACTGATTGTTCACGTTGTAATTGGTCTCTTTTAGCAGCAATTTGTTTTGCTTCACGCTCATCATCAAAGACTCTAAACTTATCTCCTGCTTGTGGTGCTCCGTCCAATCCTAAAATAGAAACAGGAGTTGAAGGCACAGCATCTTTGACACTGTTACCACGTTCATCATGCATAGCTTTTACTTTACCACTATGCTTACCTGCAAGTATATAATCACCTATTTTTAAAGTACCTGCTTCTACTAAAATAGTAGAAACATAACCTTTACCTTTATCTAATAAAGCCTCTACAACAGTACCTGTAGCGTTTTTATCAGGATTTGCTTTCAGTTCTAACAGTTCAGCTTCTAGCATTACTTTTTCTAATAATTCGTCAACACCAAGACCTGTTTTCGCAGAAATATCATGAGACTGCACTTTACCTCCCCAATCTTCTACCAATAAGTTCATTTGTGCTAATTCTTCTTTTACTTTTTCAGGATTAGCATCTGGCTTATCTATTTTATTTATTGCAAATACTATAGGCACACCTGCAGCTTGAGCGTGACTGATTGCCTCTTTAGTTTGTGGCATAATAGAATCGTCAGCCGCAATTACAATAATCACTATATCTGTAACTTGAGCACCACGAGCACGCATTGCTGTAAAAGCTTCGTGACCTGGTGTATCTAAAAATGCTATTTTTTGGCCATCAGGTAAGGTTACTCCATAAGCACCAATGTGCTGTGTAATACCTCCTGACTCACCCCCGATAACATTTGCTTTTCTAATATAATCAAGTAGCGATGTTTTACCATGATCTACGTGACCCATTACCGTAACTATCGGAGCTCTAGGTTTTAAATCTTCTGGTTTGTCTTCAATTTCTTCAACCGATTCTTCAACTTCAGCACTAACAAACTCAGTAGTAAAGCCAAACTCTTCTGCAACAATAGTTAATGTTTCAGCATCTAAACGTTGGTTCATTGTTACCATCATACCCAAAGACATACAAGCTGAAATAATCTCTGTAACTGAAACACTCATCATTGTTGCCAATTCACTAGCTGTTACAAACTCAGTAACCTTTAAAATTTTACTTTCTGCATGTTCAATTTCAATATCTATATCAGTTTGTTGACGGTGTAAATCTCTTTTTTCTCTTCTGTATTTTGCACCTTTTCCTTTTTTAGACTTCCCTTGAAGTTTCTCTAAGGTTTCTCTAATTTGTTTTTGAACTTCTTCAGCTGAAGGTTCTTCTTTAACTATATTTTTTCTTCCTCTGCCTTTACTTGCATTACCACCTGATTTAAAAGGTGTTCTTCTTTGTCCACCACCAAAAGCTGGCTTACTTGAAGAGCTACTTATACGTTTTCTTTTTTTCTTATTGGCGTCACTAACTGGTTTTTTGTTTTCTTTTTTATCTACAGGTTTCTTCTTAGGTTTTTCAAATTGTTTCAAATCAATTTTTTCACCAACCTGTTTTGGCCCAGTTAATTTTTGATATTTAGTCGTTATTTTTTTTGGCTCAGTTGATTCTTCTTTTACATCTTCTTTTACCTCTTCTTTTAGTGCTACTTCTTTCTTAGAAACTACATCCTCTTTCTTCTCTACTTCCTTTTTTATTGCAGTATTTTCAGATTTAACCTCGTCATTTGTAGACTTTTTGGCTTCAAGGTCTATTTTACCCACTTTTTTAACCCCTGCTAGCTTTTCAGATTCTGTTTTAAAGACTTCCTTTTTAGCCTCTTCTTCCAAACGTTTTTGTTCTTGCTCTTTTTCTTGAGCAATACGCAAAGCTTCTTTCTCTTTCCTTTTTTCTTCNCCAACCTCTTTTGAAGCTACTTTTTTACTTTTATCGGTTTGAAATTCATCTAAAAGNACATTATATACCTCTCCAGATATTTTAGTTGTAGGTCTAGCCTCTATTTCAAAGCCTTTGCTTGAAAGATACTCTACAGCTCTATCTAGAGAAATATTTAATTCTCTTAAAACTTTATTAAGCCTCAATGTTTTGGTCTCAGCCATATAATTATTATATTTTCTACTTTTTACTGAAGTTTAATCTTCAAATTCTTCTCTTAATATACGTTGAACATCTAAAATAGTTTCCTCTTCTAAATCTGTTCTTTTAACTAAATCAGCCACATCTAAATCTAATACACTTTTAGCTGTGTCTAAACCTATATTTTTAAATTCTGTAATTACCCAAGCTTCTATTTCATCAGAAAATTCAGTCAACTCTACATCTTCATCAGCAAGTCCTTCACGTTGAACATCTAACTCATAACCTGTCAATTGACTAGCTAAACGAATGTTTACACCACCTTTACCTATGGCTTTTGAAACCTGATCTGGTTTTAAATATACATCTACTCTTGGTTTTTCTCCTTCAGCAACCTCTTTGATTTCCATAGAAGTTACTTTTGCAGGACTTAGAGCTCTAGCAATAAAAATTTGATCATTTTTAGTATAATTAATTACATCAATATTTTCATTGCCTAATTCACGAACAATACCGTGAATACGTGAACCTTTCATCCCTACACAAGCTCCAACAGGATCAATTCTATCATCATAAGAATCTACCGCTACTTTAGCTTTTTCACCAGGTATTCTAGCAACACGTTCAATAGTTATTAAACCATCAAATACTTCAGGAATTTCTTGTTCAAACAATTTTACTAAAAATTCAGGAGCCGTTCTAGACATTATTATGGCTGGTTTATTACCACGTAATTCAACCAATTTAATAATACCTCTTACAGATTCTCCTTTTCTAAAATAATCAGATCTAATCTGTTCACTTTTTGGTAAAATTAGTTCATTACCATCATCATCTAATAAAATAATTGCATTATGTCTAATATGGTGTACTTCTGCACTATAAATTTCACCTTCTAACTCTTTAAATTGCTTAAAAATATTTGTATTGTCGTGTTCGTGTATTTTAGAAATCAAATTCTGACGTAAAGCTAAAATAGCTCTTCTACCTAAATGTTCTAATTTAACTTCTTCAGACATATCTTCACCAACTTCAAAATCTGGCTCAATTTTTATGGCTTCAGATAATGCTATTTCGGCGTTTTCATCTTCTACTTCTCCATCATTAACAACAATTCTATTTCTCCATATTTCTAAATCTCCTTTGTCAGGATTTATAATAATATCAAAATTATCATCAGACCCATATTTTCTTTTCAATGCTGATCTAAACACTTCTTCAAGTATTGACATAAGTGTTACTCTATCAATACTTTTATCGTCTTTAAATTCAGAAAAAGATTCTATTAATGCGATGTTCTCCATTCTCTCTCAATTAAAATTTTAATTTCACTTTTGCTTGTTTTATATTTCCATAAGATAAAACTGCTGTTTTAACTACAGTTACTTTTCCTTTACCAATTGGCTTAGGCTCTCTAGCCTTCCATTCTAAGGTAATTTCATTTTCATCAACTTCTACAAGTTCGCCTTCAAATTTTTCTGTTACAGTCTTTACCTCTAACTTTTTGCCTAAATTCTTTTTATACTGCCTTTTATTTATTAATGGCTCTGTTAAACCTGGGGAACCTACTTCTAAAGAAAAATCTGTCGTTTCTCTATCTAAATTATGTTCAACATGTCTACTAATTCGTATACACTCTTTAACAGTAACACCTTCATCTCCATCTACTACAACAACAATTGTATTGTCAGATGATATTTTCAAATCAATTAAAAATAATTTTGGATTTTCTTGAATGGCTTCCTCAACTAATTTCTCAACAATACTTCTCACTTCTTTTGTATAAAAAAAGGAGACTTTTCGTCCCCTTCATTCCTTAAATACCTTTATTTATGAGTGCAAATATATAAACTATATTTTAGAATCACAAGAATCATTGATTTTTATCGTTATAATTAGTAACTTACAAAACAATAAACCTTAAAAATTCAAAAATTATGAAAACCATACTCGTACCCATTGACTTTTCTGATGAAGCTAAATATGCTTGTAAAGTAGCTGCTACCATTGCAAAAAAAACAAATAGTGAAATCATATTATTACATATGCTAGATATTCCATCAACTACCATTGACCCTCTTGACAATAACAACATGAAAGGCGGTGCACAAGCAATATTTTACATGAAAGCTATTCATAAAAAATTCGAAAAAATTAAAAAATTGCCTTTTTTTAAAGGTGTTAAATTAACTGAAGACGTTAAATTTCATAAGGCATTTGACGGCGTTATTCAAGAAAGTAAAAAATACAAAGCCGATTTAATTGTAATGGGCTCTCAAGGAGCAACTGGGTTAAAAGAAATGTTGGTTGGTTCTAACACAGAAAAAGTAGTTAGGCATTCTAAAATACCTGTCTTGGTAGTTAAGCAAGATGTTAAAAATTTTGAGATTAAAAACATTGTTTTTGCTTCAGATTTTGGTGCAAAAAGCAGGAAATCTTTTCAAAATGTAATTGATTTTTCAAACCTTTTTAAAGCAAAATTACATTTACTATACATCAATACACCTCATAATTTTAAGACTACTCAAGCCACAAACAATCGTTTAAATAACTTTCTTATTGACGCTAATATTAAAAACTACTCTTTAAATACTTACAACGACGCTACTATTGAAGAAGGTATTTTAAATTTTGGTAAAAAAATAGAAGCAGATATTATTGCTATTAACACCCATGGTAGAAGTGGTTTATCTCAACTATTCAATGAAAGTATCAGTAAAGAGTTGGCAAACCACGCATTAAGACCTGTAATTACTTTTAAAATTTAAAACAACAAACTCGATTTTTATATTAGTAAATCTAATATAAAAATCGGGTTTAAATGCTTGTATTTTATTACTTTTGAATAAAAATATCAAGTCCTTATCATTTTATGAATAACAAAACCACATTAAAGCAGTTGGCCGGTGAGCTAAACCTGTCTATTTCGACAGTCTCAAAAGCTTTAAAAAATAGTTATGAAATAAATGAAAAAACTATTGCTAGAGTTAAAGCTCTTGCAAAAAAAAGACATTACCGCCCTAACAGGATGGCGTTGAGCTTAAAAAATAGCCAAACCAAAACGATAGGTGTCATAATACCTAATATTTTAAATTATTTTTTCTCTAAAGTTTTATTGGGTATAGAAGATGAAGCCAATAAAAATGGCTATCAAATTATCATTTGCTTGTCTAATAATAAATATGAAAAAGAACTACAAAGTTTAGAATTACTGAGTGATGGTAGTGTAGATGGTTTTATCCTTTCTATAGCCAGAGAAACACAACTCAAACAACATAATAGTCATTTTAAAAACATCATTAAACAAGGATATCCGATAGTAATGTTTGATAGAGTCACCAATAAAATTGAGTGTGATAAAGTTATTATAGATGATTTTGAAGCTACTTTTAATGCTACTAATTATTTGATAAATCAAGGTCGTAAAAAAATCGCTTTAATCAGCTCTTTAACTGATTTAAATATTGGTAAGCAACGGGCTAATGGTTACAAAAAAGCTTTGAAAAATAATGCTAGCTACAAAAATAAAAACCTTATTGTGAATATTCACAATAAAACAGAATACAAAACCGCTATAACTTCATTATTTGAAAAAAATAAAAATATTGACGGTATATTAACTACTGATAATGTATCTGCAATAACAGCTTTAAAAACAGCACATCAAAAAGGATACGCCATTCCTAAAGATATTTCTATTATCGGGTTTGCTGATGATAAAATTTCAAGATTATCTTATCCTAGTCTAACTACAATTGATCAAAATGCTTTTGAAATTGGTAAAAAATCTGTCAATACCCTTATTGAAAGACTGAACAATAAAACTGCTGAATTTAAAACTAAAATGATTGAAACTAGCTTAATTGTTAGAGAGACTACTTGATGTCTATAATCTTTATTTTTAGTATTTAGTCATTCTCCCATCTAATAAATTGATAATACGAGAACCATAAGCAGCATTTTTTTCAGAATGAGTAACTTGAATAATCGTTACTCCGTCTTCATTTAATTGCTTAAAAATTTCCATGATTTCTTCTCCTTGTTTGGAGTTCAGATTTCCCGTAGGTTCATCGGCTAAAATTAATTTCGGATTCCCAATTAAAGCTCTGGCAACACCAACCAATTGCTGTTGACCACCACTTAACTGCGTTGGAAACAATTTTTGTTTACCTACAATATTGAAGCGATCTAACATATCGGCAACAAGAGCCTTTCGTTCAGAACCACTTATTTTTTTATAAAGTAAAGGCATTTCCAAATTTTCATAAACAGTCAATTCATCTATAAGATGATAGGCTTGAAAAACAAAACCAATATATTGTTTATATAGGTTAGCACGATGTTTCTCTTTTAAAGCATGAACCGACTCATCCATAAAGTTATACTCACCTTCGTTAAATCCATCTAACATCCCGATTATATTCAATAAAGTTGATTTTCCCGAACCCGAAGGCCCCATAATTGAGATAAATTCTCCTTCCTCAATTTCTAGATTAATATCTTTCAACAAGAAGACCCGTTGCCCGCCTGAATTTACCCATTTAAAAATGTTGTTTAATTGTAATAGCATAGTTTTATTGTTTGAAACCTCCCTGTAGCCCCTCCGAAGATGGGAAACAGAAGGCTAAAAGGTTATATATTCTTTTTTGATTTAATATTTATTTTTTTTACGCATCCACCAGTTTTCCCCTTTCGGGGGAGTTAGAGGGGGCTTTCCTATTCGTCCTTCAAAGCCTCTACCGGATTTGCTACTGCCGCCCTAAAACTTTGCCAACTTACCGTTAGTAATGCAATAAGTAAAGCCGTAATTCCGGCTAAGGCAAAAATCCACCAACTTATGGTTGTTTTATAGGCAAAACTTTCTAACCATTTATCCATAGTATACCACGAGACAGGAATTGCAATAATAAATGCCAATCCGACCCATTTTATAAAGTCTTGATTTAATAGTTTTAGAATTTGACCAATGGTAGCACCGTTTACTTTTCTGATACCGATTTCTTTTTTACGTTGAATACAGGTGTAAGAAGTTAATCCAAAAAGACCCATGGAAGCAATAAGTATAGCTAATATTGTGAAAATTTGAAAGGCTGAACTGAACTTTTTGTCCTCATTATATTGTGCTTCAAACTTTTTGTCTAAAAAAGTATAATTAAAAGTACTTTGTGGGAAAATTTGTTTCCATTTTCCTTCCATTTGAGTGATAGCCTCTGTAAATCCACCAAAAGAATCGACTGTTTTATCAAATTTTACCAGCACATTACTCATCCATTTATTGTGCGTGATTATCATGGGCTCTATGGGAGATTTTAATCCGAAATGATGATAATTCTTAACAATTCCAGATATATTCCAATCCTCATTCCAGAATCTCATTGTTTTTCCAATCAAGTTCTGCATGTCAGTAACGCCCATAAATTTTGCCATTTTTTCATTAATCACAATATTATTACTGCGTTCTTGAGAAGTTTCTGGAAACGCTTCCCCAGCTGCAAAATCCATACTCATTAAATTAAAGTAGTTTGGTTGTACAGCATAATTATACCATACTCGTTTTGTATCTTCAGTTCCATTTGGAAACCTAAGACCAATATTAGAATTTAAATTTCCAAAATTATCACCAGGATAGGTTTGTGCTACTGTTAAGTCATTAACATAGGGTCTCTTTTTTACTTCACTCATAAAAGTTTCGAAATCATGATTTCTCAAAGAATCAGATTCACTATCTAATACTTGACCATTTAAAGCTACAATATTGTTAATATTAGCACCTAGTGGACGGTCTTGAAGAAAATTGATTTGTTTATTGGCTACAAAAGCCCCAACCAATAATGTTATGGTGGCTAAAAATTGCCCAAAAATTAAAACTTTTCTAAAGGATAGACTACTAGACGAAGTTTGTAATTTTCCTTTAAGTGCTTTTGTTAGTTTATAATTACTTAATACAAAAGCGGGATAAAATGCTGACAAGGCTGTACCGAGTAGCATAAAACCAAAATAAGGCAATAAGTTTTGTAATTGCGTGCCGTCTAATCGAAAGTCATGTCCTACTAATTTATTGAACACAGGAAGCAACAGATATACTGATGCTATTGCCAAAAGAATAGCAAAGATGTTAAGCAATGCCGATTCCATTAATGATTGAAGTATTAATTGCGGTTTTCTTGCTCCGATTACCTTGCGAACTCCTATTTCCTTAGCCCGCTCCAAAGATTTGCTTGTAGACAGGTTCAAGTAGTTCATCCAACTTAACATGATGATAATAAAAGCAATAATTGACAAAAGCCTTATACTATTAGCACTTCCATTGGTTTCTGCCTCATACGGTTTATTGGGATGCAAATGAATATCCTCTATCCCTTCTAAATGATGCCTTTCATTCTTTAGCCCCTTAGGCTCAAAGTCCATTATTTTTTGATTAAGTTGATTGATATTGGCATTAGCATCGATTTTTAAATAGGTATAATATTCGTTTTGATTCCAAGTATATTTCCAATCATTTTCAAATACTGGCCATGAATAAAAGGTTTTAAATGAAACAAGAAAATCGTTCTTGATGTGGGTATTCTCAGGATTTCCATTTAGTATTCCTGTAACGGTAAAGTTAGTATTGTAGGCTGCAATTATAATTGTCTTTCCTATGGGGTCTTGGTCACCGAATATTATTTTTGACAAAGAAGGGGTAAGTACTATGGAATAAGGCTCGTTCAATGCAGTTTTGACATCACCTTTTTGCAGTTTTCTGTCAAAAATATCAAAGTAAGATGGGTCGGCCAAGGCTCCGGTATTGTTATCAAAAAAAGTATTATTATGTAAAAGCACTACCCCTTTCACACGACGTAGCCTAACGAAATCCTGTATTTCAGGAAACTCAGATTTTAATGTAGGTCCGCTTACTATATAAGCGTTTGCATCACCGGGAACATATTTATCATCTTCTAAATAATCCATATAAACCCGATAGACATTATCGGATCCCTCAAATTTATCATAACTCTTTTCATAACTCACATACAACATTATTAGAATAAAAGAGGCTATGCCTATTGCCAAACCCGCAATATTGATAAAAGAATAGAGCTTATTCTTCTGTAAATAACGAATCGCAATTTTAAAATATAAGTTAATCATAGTTTTATATTTTTAAGACTTCAAAGGTTTTCCTCCTTCGCAAAAGCTTCGGCGGACAGGTAAAAATCTGTGAGGTCTTTATAATTATTCTGTTTTTAAACTTTTTAATGGTTTTATCAATGCTGCACCAATAGATTGATAACTAATTGTTAGTATAGCAATAACCAATGAAATTATCGCGGCTATCAAAAATATTTCCCAACCAATATCAATTTTGTATACAAAATCTTCAAGCCATCTGCTCATCATAAACCACCCAATAGGAATGGCAATGACTATGGAAATTAAGATCAGCTTTAGAAAATCTAGCGTTAAAAGTTGGTAGATGCTTTTAAAAGGAGCACCTAAAACCAATCTAATACTTATTTCTTTTTTACGTTGTTCTATCATAAACGCAGAGAGACCTAATAGACCTAAACAAGCCACCAAAACAGCAAAAAGGGCAAAACTGTTAAATATTTTCCCCATTCGTTTAATGTCATCATGCATTGTTGCAAATTTTTGATTTAAAAAGCCATAGCTAAATGTTTGGTTGGGTACATTTTTAGCCCAAATAGCACCAATTGAAGTAATAGCCTCGGATACATTACCTGACTTCAGTTTGACTGAAAAAGCGTCAATATCATTCCCAATAACAATGGCTAATGGAGTAATATCATCCTTCAATGGCCTAAAATGAAAGTCTTCCATCACTCCTACAATAGTCCAATCAAATCCGTTAGAAATTTGTTTTCCTAGTGGATTATCTAAACCAAGTGCCTTTATCATTTTTTTATTTATGATGATTGAGTTGATAGAATCCGATGCAAATTCCTTAGAGAAATCACGTCCCTTTGTAACTTTAATTCCTAGTGTTTTGACATAGTCATAATCTACCCTCCAAATTTGAGAAGGTACGCCTTGTTGCTCTTTACTGACTCCGAATTTTCGAAATGTGTTCCCATTTCTTTTAGTTCCTTCAATTGGTAAATAGTTAGTTTTAGTTACCGTTTTCACCGACGGCAATTGTAAAAGTTGTTCTTTAAAGTTGTTGGCTTTATTCTTTAGTACAGAAGTGCCTTCTATAACTAGAACCTGCTCTTTTTCATATCCCAACTCTTTTGTTAAGGCAAAATTCATCTGTTTGTAAATAACAAGTGTTCCAATTATTAAGATTACAGATGTGGCAAACTGAAATACTACAAGACCACTACGCAATTTTCCACTTTTACTACCAATACTCAGATTTCCTTTTAAAACGGAAGCAGGTTTAAAAGCAGATAGATAAAAGGCAGGGTAAAGCCCAGCTATTAGCCCTACAAATATGGCAGAACCCATAATTAAAGGAAAAAACCACCAAATATTCCATGGTATTTCAATAGATTTAGCAGCCATTGAATTGAACATTGGTAATAACAACCAGGCCAAAAGGACTCCAATTACAAACGAAACGACACTAAATAAAATTGATTCTGATAAGAATTGAGACACCAAATTATTTCTGAAAGCACCAATAGTTTTACGTAATCCTACTTCCTTAGCTCTATTTGCCGATTTTGCCGTTGATAAATTGATAAAATTTATGCATGCCAACAATAAAATAAATGCTGCAATGGCGCCAAATAACCAAACAAATCTGATATCTCCGTGACTCAGATGGTCAAACATTTCAGGATCTGTTTTTAAGTGGATATCGCCAATAGGTTGTAATACAAACTTGGCTTTTTGTAATGCTTCCGAATGTGTACTATATCCTTCCTTTTTATAAGCAGGCACCAAATGATTGGTAATAATCGAATACATTTTATTCTCTAAAGCAGCTATATCGGTGTTCTTTGATGTTTTTATGAAAGTGAGATAGTTGCTGCTTATCCAATTCATTTGATCATCATCTATGGTCATTAGAAAATCGTAATTAAAATGTGATTTAAAATTACGTTTTGCCATAACACCAGTTATTTTATATGGGTTTTGGGTATTGCCATCCAAGCGTATTGTTTGCCCCACGGCATCGCCATTTGGAAAATACTTTGCAGCTTTTTCATGAGACATTACCAAACTATTGGGTTGGGTGAGTGCATCTTTAATAGTTCCTTGAGAAAAAGATATTTCAAAAACTTCTAGTAAACCTTGACTTGCAAAAACAAATCCGTCATCATTATAATTATTGGAATCTCCTTCTAATTGTAATGTTTTCTTTCCTGCACCAAAAAGCTCTCCTGCATTGTATTTTCCTGCAAGTTTTATTTCGGGATAATCAGCTTGTAAATGTTCTGCAAAAGGTAATTGAAAATGAGCATTTTTTAAAAGTTTACCTTCATTTGGGAATTCGACCAACACCCTGTAAATCTGGTCTTTATTTTTATAATGCTTGTCATAACTCTGTTCATCTCTAATAAACAAAGCAATTAATAAACATGCCGCTATACCAACTGAAAAACCTCCAACTTTTATAAAAGTAAAAAGTTTGTCCTTCTTAATGTTTCTCCAAGCTATTTTTAAGTGATTTTTTAACATGATAATTTGTTTTTATTACTTGTTCTGTTCTTTTTGATCTCCCCCAATCCCTCCGTCTTTCAGCTTTGCTGAAATCCATCTCCCTTTATCCGAAGGGAGGAGTTCTTTCAATTCAACTATTTCGTTAGTTTTCAATATTTATTCGGTTCCAATTTCTTCCCTTTTTGGGAGTTTAGAGGAAACCTATTCAGTTCTTAAACTTTTTACTGGATTTGAAAGAGCGGCTTTAATTGCTTGAAAGCTAACTGTTAATATTGCAATAAAAATTG
>JGI24023J19991_10002439_pt1 | contig 13545 bp, 16 predicted proteins | sample Cruoilmetagenom1_FD_19991 | JGI IMG/M metagenome (IMG submission 19991) | reverse complement strand
GTGACCTTTTTACGAGTTTATCATATTTTAGCACTCTAACAATAATCACCATAACAGTAGATAAAAATAATGACACTTTTGCCCGCAATTGAGTATGAGACACAGACAAACCCAGATGCCTCGGTAATCTGGATGCATGGCCTGGGAGCCGACGGCAACGATTTTGCACCTATAGTCCCTGAACTGAGACTGCCGGATTCATTGGCGATCCGATTTATTTTCCCCCATGCTCCTTCCATCCCGGTAACAGTCAACGGTGGTTTTGTTATGCCTGCCTGGTATGATATTCTGGAAATGGAAATTGACAGAAAGGTAGACAGAGTGCAGCTCATGAAATCAGCCGAAAAAATAGATGGTTTTATTGACAGGGAGCTGAGTAGAAACATTCAGAGCAAACGGATAATTATAGCAGGTTTTTCCCAGGGGGGTGCCGTCGCATATCAGGTTGCCCTGAGTAAAAAGGTACAACTTGGCGGACTTCTCGCCATGTCCACCTATTTTGCCACTGTCGATTCCATTAAACTGAGTGAAGAAAATAAAGCAATCCCTATAAAAATCCAGCACGGAATTCACGATCCTGTTGTACCTGAATCCCTTGGGCAAAAGGCAACCACCCAACTGGTCAAGCTTGGTTATAGCGTAAACTATCAAAACTATCCGATGGAACATGCAGTATGCCCCCAGCAGATTGCAGATATTTCCCATTGGCTCCGGGAAATCCTGAGTTGACATGGAATCAATCGCTTTCATAGCAGAACAGAAGATCCTCAAGGCAATAGAGGACGGGGAACTCAACTGTCCAGAATGGAAAAACAAACCACTACCGTTAGAAGATAACAGATTTGTTCCCGATGATCTGAAAATGGCCTATAAGATCCTGAAAAACAGCGGCTACCTGCCGCCGGAAATAGAAGATCGCAAAGAGGTAAAACGGCTTGAAGATATGATAGCGCGTACAGAAGATGAACATGTGCGATTAAAGCAGATGAAAAAACTCAGTATCCTCCTGATGAAAATAGACGCCCAACGTGGACCAGTCTCCAATATTGCCCACCAGAATGACTATTACCGAAAGGTTGTGGAGAGGGTAACAATCCGGGCGAAAGTTGGCGGGCAGCCTTAAAAGTCCTGAAATGACTAGATTCCCGCCTTGTATGGAATGACGAAGCAAGGGACTTTTTACGAGGTTATCAACGATGAAAACCATTAATAAGAACAATGAAGAGTATCTGACGGAAGCAGTAAAACATTTCAACGCGGCGTCCCATCCCCTGGCCCTGACCGGAGCAGGAATCTCCGTCGGCAGTGGGATAGCTGACTTTAGAAGTCCGGGCGGCCTCTGGTCACGTTTTTCTCCGGATGAGTATGCCACACTCGACGTTTTCCTGCATAACCCTGAAAAGGCCTGGCAACTCTACCGAAAACTCGGCACAGAACTTTTAGGCAAAGCCCCTAATAAAGGGCACCTGGTCCTGGCCGATTTTGAAACGAACGGCCTGCTCAAAGGGCTCATCACCCAGAATGTCGATAACCTGCACCAGGCGGCGGGCAGTGAAAATGTTTTGGAAATCCATGGAGATCATCAACACCTGCATTGCCTGCAATGCGGTAGCACATTACCTGTGAGCGAAGACCATTACAGTATGAAAGGTGTTCCCGAATGCGACCTGTGTAAATATCCGTTGAAACCAAACATTGTCCTTTTTGGCGAGGCAGTCAAAAGTCTCGATGAAATCCAGGATCTCATATCAGCCTGTGATCTCCTGCTTGTAATCGGAACCTCGGCAAAAGTATATCCGGCAGCGGGAATACCGGAGAGCATCAAGCAGCAGGGAGGCATAATCTACGAATTTAACCAGGAACAAACCCTTTCATCCTCCGGTTTTTCAGGGCATGCCCCGCTCTCCGATTATTTTTTTGAAGGGGATCTTGGAATTACCCTACCGCTGTTTAGTGACGCTGTTTTTGGTGAGAACTAATCCTTTTTGGTGTCCCATGTTGTTTTAAGAAGAAATATACCAACGGGGACATAGGACCAGAGTGCCAGCGCAGGAAGATTTGGGTAAACCAGCATGGCATCGGGGGAATAGATAAGCAGATAGGCAACAAGCGCCGGCATTTTATCAAGCTGCAGAAAAGCAAACACGGCGAGAACAAAACGCCTCATCAAATCCGGACGCTCCTCCGAGCTTCCCCGGGACGCACGATAGAGGAGATAAAGCGACCCGGATAACCCGATAATAAAAAAATAAGTTCCCAGCAGCGCCTCGATTGCCAGACGGGATTCATCAGCAGCCAGGGTTCTGGCATCGGAAGGAAACCAGAAAAAAGATGCAAGGAAAAGAGTTGATATATATCCTCCAAGCCCCATAATCAGGTACTTGAAATGCGTTCTGGAAACCTGCTCAACAATTTCAAACTTCGGTTTTGCCAGAAAAAGAGCACCTACCATCACAGCAAGCAGTGCACCAAGCAGGAAAAATGGATATGAAGGAGCATCACCATACAGCGGAAACCAGAGACGTTCTTCATTTATCGGCAACAGAAACAGCAGTCCAAAAAAAAAGGAGACCAAGGTGCCAAAACCGAGGAGAAACGCTGTCATAATCCTTGTCAAGCCCGTCAGATAACTTATCCCGGCAACAGATGAGGCAAACCCTGCAATAAGAACTCGTATAATCATTTTTGCTCCAACCCCCTCCTAATTATTTTTTATTGGCATATAGCTCTTTAAATGATAACTATTCCCTTTGAGGGTAACAACTCTTTTTTAAGTGAAATGGTGACATAACCTCTTCAACCTATGCAAAAACACACTATTCAACAGTGCAGACAATGCGGTCAGAAGCTGCGCTTTCCTGTTAACATGGGGGGCATGCTTATGGCCTGCCCCAACTGCGGCCAGAAATTTCAATCCGATTTCAAACTGAAAGGCTGTAATAAGAAGCCATTTTTTCAAAGTTGTGAAGAGTATACCACAGGCTACCTGCCTCGACTTAAACATACTTTGAATTCTATCTTCTCGTGCTGGTTTAAAAAATAGTATGGATATAGCATTACAAATCTGGGGAGGTAGTTCCTACCTTATTAATAAAATCTTCTTTGCCCTGGCAGAAGGGAAAAGACAAAATATTAAAAGAAAATTAAAGCTTTATGGTTGGGCAATATACATTTTTGGAGTGCCTGCATGGGTGATAATACTCCTCAGCAAGCAAAATTGGATCNCAGCTTCGATAGAAGCTGGTGGAGTTCCATCCATGTTTTTAGGTCTTTACACAGTATATCAGNATTCTAAATCACCAAATAGCATTTTTGACAAAGTTACTTCATTCTTCACATACGGTTCTATAGCTCTAGGCGTCAGTTACAGTTTGTTTGATAATGGTGGCATTACGTCATTTTCTCAAGTTTTAGAAATGGGAGTTATGGTAGGTTTTTTATTGGGAAGTTATCTACTAGCCAAAAACAATAGAACAGGTTGGTTGTTTTTCATGTTAATGAACGGGAGTATGGCGAGTCTTATGTTTATCCAGAATAAACCGTTATTAACAGCACAACAAATTGTATCACTAAGCTTTGTAATATACGGTTTCAGGGCATCAAGAAAAACAAACTCATTAAAAAAATGACCGCCTTCTTGCCCCTACGATGTGGCATGATTAGAGTAAATCAGCCGTCTAAGAAATACATCTCTATTTACAAGGAAGGTAATAGTGAACAGTCCTTTACATGCTGGAACTCTCGAGTCACTGGTATTTGATAATCGGTTTGTCAACGAATTGCCAGGCGACACCACCAAAACTAACCATAGACGCCAGGTGCGGGGAGCCTGCTATTCACCGGTTCACCCTGAGAAGGTATCCTCTCCTGAGCTTCTTGCTTACAGCCCTGAGGTTGCAGAGATCCTGGGACTATCACCCCAGACCTGTAAAACCGATTATTTTGCAGAACTTTTTGGCGGCAACCAACTGGTTCAGGGAATGGATCCCTACGCCATGTGCTATGGCGGGCACCAGTTTGGCAACTGGGCGGGGCAGCTCGGCGATGGCCGCGCCATTAATCTTGGAGAAATCATCAACAGCCGGGCTGAACACTGGACGCTGCAGCTCAAAGGCGCCGGCCCTACTCCCTATTCACGAAATGCCGACGGTCTTGCCGTCCTCCGCTCATCTGTCCGGGAGTTCCTCTGCAGTGAGGCAATGCACCACCTGGGTATTCCGACTACACGTGCCCTCAGCCTGGTTACCACCGGTGAACAGGTCGAAAGAGACATGTTCTACGACGGCCACCCGAAAGAAGAGCCCGGTGCTGTAGTCTGTCGCGTTTCCCCCTCCTTCATTCGCTTTGGGAATTTTGAAATTCTTGCCTCAAGGGGTGAAACGACTCTGTTGCAACAGCTGATCGACTTTACTATTCGCAGCGACTTCCCCCACCTGGGACAACCTTCTACAGCCACCTACCTGAAATGGTTCAACGAAATCTGCCGAACCACGGCTGAAATGATCATCCACTGGATGCGCGTAGGATTTGTCCATGGAGTGATGAATACAGACAATATGTCCATCCTGGGCCTTACCATAGACTATGGCCCATACGGCTGGCTTGAGGATTTCGATCCCAACTGGACCCCCAACACAACGGACAGCCAGGGGAGACGGTATTGCTTTAAAAACCAACCCCATATAGGCCAGTGGAATCTTCTTCAACTGGCAAACAGTATCTTTCCCGTTATCAATGATAAAATCCCTCTCCAGGAAAGCCTTACTCTCTATAATGACGTCTTCCAGCAGGGCTGGAACGAAATGATGGCAGAAAAGCTTGGTTTTACAAGCTTTGATCCCCAGTCAGACAACAAGCTGATCAGTGAGCTGACATCCATCCTGCCGCTGGTGGAAACAGATATGAGCATCTTTTTCAGAAACCTGGCACTCCTTGACATTCACCCTGACGCACAGGACACCGATTCTCTTCTGTATCCTTTGCTGGACGCTTACTACCAACCGGAGCAGATAACAAAAGAGTATAAAAATCGTATCGGTAAATGGCTGCAGGACTATAAGCAACGATCCCTGCAGGAAAAACTCTCGGCAAGAGAGCGCAGTGAGCGGATGAACAAGACAAACCCGAAATATGTGTTAAGAAACTATATGGCCCAACTGGCTATTGATAAGGCTGAAAAGGGTGATACTTCTATGATCAATGACCTGCTTGAGCTTATCCGTCACCCCTATGATGAACAGCCTGAAAATAAAATATATGCGGCCAAACGCCCGGACTGGGCGCGTAATCGGCCTGGTTGTTCGATGCTCTCCTGCAGTTCCTAGATGGTGGNGTCGTAAAAACTCTTCATCTGTCTTCGTTGCTGTAAATTTTCTATCATTACGACGTACCTCAGTACGCCGAAATAATAGAAAATTTACGCGCCTCGCATATGAAGTTTTTTTCTTAGCCATCTCAAACCCGGGATATTAAAGCAAACTTCTTCTCAAATCCTCAATGTGGTTGGCCAGGGCTCTGCAGAATCTGGCAGCTTCTGCTCCATCGATCACTCTATGATCATAGGAGACGGAAAAGGGTAGAGTAAGACGGGGAATAAAATTTTCTCCATCCCAGACCGGCTTTTGATAGCTGCGGGACAAGCCTAGAACAGCAACCTGCGGCCCATTTACAATGGGCGTAAACCCTGTCCCCCCAATTCCACCTAAACTCGATATCGTAAACGTTGCGCCCTGAATATCCGGTATTGCCAGCTTCCCTTTCCTTGCACTGCCACTCAGTTGATTCAATTCGGTTCGAATCTCTCGAATACCCTTCCAGTCAACATCTTTTAAGACAGGAACGACCAACCCCTGGGGTGTATCCACGGCAATCCCGATATGATAATACTTTTTCAGGAGAATTTTTTCGCCTCCCGGAATCAGCGAGCAGTTAAAGAGTTGAAATTCTTTCAGCACAGCCGAAACCGCCTTTATAATAAACACAAGAATGGAGAACCTGATCTCATCTTCTTTCAGTTCCCCGTTCAACTCTTTTCTGAAACTTTCAAGCTCAGTTATATCGGCCTCATCAAAATGGGTTACATGAGGAATCGTTATCCAGCTTCTATAGAGATGCGACCCTGAAATTTTCTGAATACGCCCTAATGCTGCCTCTTCTGTCTCTCCGTATTTACTGAAGTCCTCCAGTGGTGGGTCCAAAACCTGCATATCCAATGGCATGGCTGTTGTTTGTGGGTCTTCCTTCACCACATCCTGCACTTCAACAACCTGCAGATCTTCTAAAAGAATCCGACCATTTGGACCCGACGGAGTAATTGTGGAAAGATCGATACCATGTTCCCTGGCATAGCCACGCACAGACGGAGTAGCATGAAAAGTCAGGTTTTCCTCTTTGATCTCGACCGGGGAGGAAGAGTCATCGGCAGCAACTTCCACCGTTTCCTCAATTCCCACATCTACATTGCCCGAATCGGTGGTTTCGATAAGAGCAATCAGGTCGCCGCTGACGATCGTATCATTCTCTTTTATCAGCACTTCCTTAATGACACCTGCAAAAGGTGAGGGGATCTCCATTACCGCCTTCTCACTCTCCAGAGCAATAAGAGAAGTATCAACCTCAACTCGATCCCCGGCTGAAATAAAAACATCGACCACAGTAATTGTCTGAACATCACCAAACTCGGGAACCACGATCTTTTTCAAGGCCATATATCACTCTCCTCTAGTAATTGCATGTGAAGCTTCGGGGTTGATATCATACTGTGTAATTGCTCTACTTACCACATCGACAGACAAACTTTTCTGCTCAACAAGCCCCTGCAGGGCAGCAATAACAATATGAAATCGGTCCACTTTAAAAAAGCGACGCAGGACTTCCCGCATATCACTTCTCCCATATCCATCCGTCCCCAGAACCGTCAGCGGTTTTGGCATAAACCTTCGCAACTGCTCCCCATATGCCTGAACATAATCGGTCGAAATAACCACCGGGCCGTCAAATCCGCTCATAATCTCTTCGATATACGTTTTCCTGCGAGGTTGTTCCGGATGCATACGATTCCAATCCTCAACAAGAATCCCCTCGCGGTGCAGCTGGTTTATGCCGAGAACTGACCAGATATCTGTCTGAACATCAAAATCCTTCTCTAGGAGATCGGCTGCCGCAATGGCTTCTCTAAAAATCGAACCGCTGCCCATCAACTGTACTCTTAGTTTACCGGGGTTGCCTTTTTTATAAAGGTACATCCCACGATGGATACCTTCCTCAGCACCTTGAACCAATCCCGAATGACTGTAGTTCTCATTAAGGAGGGTAATATAATAAAATATATCTTCTCCTTTTTCATACATACGTTCAATACCCTTTTGCACCAGAACCGTGACCTCATAACCAAAGGTCGGATCATAGGCCTGGCAGGAGGGAAATGTCGAGGCAAAGAGCAATGCCTGCCCATCCTGATGCTGGAGGCCTTCCCCGTTTAAGGTCGTCCTGCCAGCGGTAGCGCCCATGAGAAAACCTTTTGCCCGGCTGTCACCGGCAGCCCAGAGCTGGTCCCCGATTCGCTGGAAGCCGAACATCGAGTAAAAGGTGTAAAAGGGAATCATCGGCACCCCGTAATTTGTATGGGCGGTCGCTGCCGCAAGCCACGATGATATGGATCCGGCTTCGGTGATGCCTTCCTCAAGAATCTGCCCTTTGGGATCCTCTCTATACCAGGCCAGAGTCTCTGAATCCTGTGGTTCATAAAGCTGCCCTGTCGGAGCATAGATGCCAAGCTGACGAAACAACCCTTCCATACCGAAGGTTCTCGCCTCATCGGGAATGATCGGCACGATATTTTTTCCGATTTCTTTATCTTTCACCAGCATGCCAAGCAGCCGCACAAATGCCATGGTAGTGGAAAGTTCTCGCTTCTTAGAGGAGACAAGAGTGCCTGAAAAAGCGGATAGCGGAGGCGCTTTGAGGGGGATATGTGTCGTTTCCCGGTAGGGTACCGGACCTCCGAGTGCCTTACGTCTCTCTTTGACAAAGAGATCTTCAGGACTGCCTTCAGGCGGCCGGATAAAGGGCAGGTCGGCAAGCTGCTCATCCGCCAGCGGTACATGGAATCGGTCACGAAACTCCTTGAGTGAGTCAAGATCCATCTTTTTCACATTATGGGCAACCATGACCGATTCTCCAGCCTGGCCCATGCCAAAACCCTTGATGGTTTTCACCAGAATGACTGTAGGTTTTCCCCGGTAGCGAGCGGCAGCCGTAAATGCAGCATAAACCTTACGGGGATCGTGCCCTCCCCGGGTCATCTGCCAGAGCTCATCGTCACTTATATCTTCCACCAATGCCATTAATCGCGGGTCGTCTCCAAAGACTTTCTGCCGCAGATAATCGGGCCCCCTTGCCCGAATGGTCTGGAAATCGCCATCCACCATGGTGCCAAATTTTTTTATCAGCAGGCCCTCATCGTCACGCTGTAAAATTTTATCCCACTCGCTGCCCCAGATAAGTTTGATAACGTGCCAGCCAGCCCCCCGGAACCGTCCCTCAAGTTCCTGAATTATCTTCCCATTACCCCGGACAGGTCCATCCAGCCGCTGCAGATTACAATTCACCACAAAAATAAGATTGTCCAGATTCTCTCTTGCTCCAAGAGAAAGGGCGCCCAGCGACTCCGGCTCATCTGACTCACCATCCCCCATAAAGACCCATACCTTGCGGTCCCCTGCTTTTTTCAATCCCCGGCTGTCCATATATTTCATAAACCGAGCCTGGTAGATGGCTGCCATCGGACCCAAGCCCATTGATACCGTGGGAAATTGCCAGAAATCAGGCATCAGCCAGGGATGAGGATAGGAGGAAAGACCATGTCCGCCGACCTCCCGGCGAAAATTTTCCAGATGTTCATCATCCAGCCTCCCCTCTACATAGGCCCTGGCATAGATGCCCGGAGAGCTGTGACCTTGAAAGTAGATCATATCAGCACCTGCCTCCGCTTCCGGCCCCCTGAAGAACCAGTTAAACCCGACTTCATAAATGGCAGAAACCGAGGTATAGGTGGCGATATGACCCCCGAGGTTTTTTCCGTCTTTATTGGCTCTTGCAACCATAGCCATAGCGTTCCAGCGGACATAGGCGGCAACATTTCTGGCAATTATTGAACCGCCCGGTATTTTCTCCTCATCGGCGGGAGATATGGTGTTGGTATATGGTGTGAGTACTCCCGGCGAAGTCGATACCCCAAGAGCACGGGCTCTGTCAGTCAGTTGACGAAGCAGATAGTCTGCCTTATCACCGCCCTCCCCTGCTATTACTGCCGTAAGAGACTCCAGCCAGTCCTCGGTTTCCTGTGGGTCGGGATCTTTAAAGTATGAACTCATTGTCAGCCTCTTAAAATTATTTCTTCCGGCCATAACGATCATAGCTCACTCTCTCATACAGCAGCGAAGAGTGTGGGTGTTCATCCTTTTCCTCTTTACTGTATCCAATCGCTACAATAGCCTCAACCACCATTTCATCCCCAATACCAAGCAGATTTTTCACATATGCTTCTGCCGATTGGTCGGGGCTGTGTTCGCGTTTACGGATCTGAATCCAGCAACTCCCCAGATCAAGATCGGCAGCTTCAAGATGGAGGATAAGTGTGGCTATTGAACAATCCTCAATCCAGACATCACATTTTGCCGGATCTGCACACACCACAACAGCCAAAGGTGCATTTCTCATAAATGAAGCCCCATGGGGTTTTGACTGTGACAGTTTGCCGATTGTCTGCGGATTTGTAACAACCACAAACTCCCAGGGATTGAGGCTTCTCGATGAAGGTGACCGCAACATTGCTTCTACAAGGGCATCAATTTTATCCTGTTCGACCGGTTTATTTTGAAATTGCCTGATGCTGCGCCGTTTTTTCAACAAGTCTAAGAACATAGTTACCTTTTTCATATCAGAATTTTACAGGGTGCTTTTAAAAGTAAAGTCTCACCCCACCAGTTAGGTTCAAGGAGAGACAATAATCACAAGATTACAGGATGGCAGAAAAATCATCTTTAAAAACAAATAGACTCACCACAGAGGACACAGAGTGCACAGAGAAACCAAATTATAAAGACAATTACCTCTGTGATCTCTGTGTCCTCTGTGGTAAAAGACAAGAAAAAGTCTAGAGGAATCTATTGGACACCCACACATTTGTCACCTGCCTTATTGCCGTGACCCTGCTCACCCTCACCCCGGGCCTGGATACAATGCTGGTTATACGTAACAGTGGCCGCGGCGGCTGGCGCGATGGTGCAGCAAGCTCACTCGGTATCTGTTCCGGACTCTTTGTCCATGCCACGATCTCGGCACTCGGTATTTCCCTGATTCTATTGAAGACAGCCTGGGCATTTAATGCACTGAAGTTTGCCGGAGCCGCATATCTTATATGGTTAGGGGTGACAAGCTGGAAACATGCCATCAATAGACCCCGATGTATGCTCCCTGACAGTCTGCCGTCGTCAAAGAGTGATTTCAACTTCCGGCGATCACTGCGGGAAGGTTTTCTATCGAATATTCTCAATCCGAAGACGGTCATTTTTTATATGGCCTTTCTGCCCCAGTTTATAAATCCTTCAGGATCACCTTTACTGCAGTCTCTCTTTGTTGCCGGTCTGCATTTCTGTGTTGCCATGGTTTGGCAGTGTCTCCTTGCCTCCATGGTTGATCGGGCGAGAAATTGGCTGCAAAAACCCGGAGTGAACAGGATTTTCCATGGTCTTACCGGATCTATTATGATGATGATAGGGTTAAAATTAGTTCTGGAAGAGTAAAACAGGAGAACCAAATGGTGCCGGATTTTGAATGATATAACAACTCAAGACCATCAACAGGGTATAATTACAGCCCATCTGGGTGTTGCCGTGAAGGTACGTTTCGACGCTGACGGCCGGAGTGAGATAATCCGGGTCAAACGAAATTCCGGTCATGTGGTTGGTGATACCGTCACCGTAAAAGGAGAAATTCTTACCCGGCTGAAACGAAGATCTGAGTTAAACCGTATGGATGCCCGGGGGGTCAAGCGTATGGTGGGGGCTAACCTTGACACCATCTGCATCGTTGCTGCCTGTGAACCTGTGCCGCCATCGGGCTTTATTGATCGTGCAATAGTTGCAGCCAGAACTGCCCGACTGCAGCCTGTTCTTCTTGTCAACAAATGTGACCTGCCTGCATCTGAAAGATATGAGGAGAAAATCTATGCAGCGTATACTGATTCCGTGCCACTCTACACCATCAGTGCTGAAACCGGAATCGGACTTGACCAATTTAAAGACTATCTGAGTCAGGATTTACGGGGAATCTTCGTTGGTCCCACCGGGGTTGGTAAGAGTTCCCTCTTAAATGCCTTATGTCCATCCATCAATCTGCAGACCCGGCCTCTCAATGAATCAAAAAAAAGAGGACGCCACACAACAACCGTTTCCACGCTGCACTCACTCAAAGATGGCGGAGAGCTTATCGATTCACCCGGCTTTATCGATTTCGGCCTGGTTGATATATCCGTATATGATCTCGCCTTCCACTTCCCCGGTTTTGAAAAGGCCCTGGAAGAAAATTGTGGCTTCAGAGATTGTCTCCACCGATCCGAACCCGGATGTGTAGTCACTGAACTGGTTGCTCAACAAAAAATCAGGCAGGATCGCTATGCAATCTATGCAGGAATTCTTCATGAACTGGAAGAACTCAGGACGGAACTGCGCTATAGGGAGAAGAATAAGCGAAGGAAGAAATGATGGCTAAACAAATACTTTCATGATGAAACGACTTCAACATTTTTTGCTGATTTTACACCAGGAAAACTATTCCAGACTGCTCGTTGTGATCCTTTTCATGATCATTGCAAGTGGTCTGGCACTCTCCTTTTTAGAGCCTGGGATGAGTCTTGTCAACGGCCTCTGGTGGAGTGTTGTAACACTGACCACTGTAGGCTATGGAGATATTTCTCCAACTACGGTGGGAGGACGAATTGTTGCAATTATCATCATGTTCTTTGGTATCGGCCTGCTGGGTATGCTCAGTGGTAATCTGGCAACAATAATGATCAGTAAACGTATAAGAGAGAATAAAGGTATGGGAACAATAGATTTTGAAGGTCATATAATTCTTTGTGAATGGAATCATCGGAGCCGCGCTGTACTAAAAGAGATGCGGGGAGATCCTGCAACGAAAGACACACCTATTGTGCTCATTGCAGATATAGATGAAAAACCGATCGATGACCCGAACCTCTTTTTTGTCGGTGGTGCAGTTAACGAAGACACTTTGCAAAAGGGTAACCTGGAAAAAGCGGCGACAATTGTCATACTGGGGGATGACGGTCTTGAACCGACTGCAAGGGACGCAAAAGTTGTACTCACTACTTTAACAATAGAAACTCTCTGCCCCGAGGTCTATTCAGTAGTCGAGCTTGTCGATCGATCAAACGAGCAGCACTGCAGGCGGGCAAATGCCGACGAAATCATCATAGGAAGTGAACTAAGCAGCCATCTGCTTGCCAGTGCCGCCAGAGACCACGGCATAAGTACTATTGTTTCAGAACTCCTCAGTTCCAGATACGGTAATGATCTCTTCCTCATCCCACTGCCAGAAAAACTGATTGGAAAAAACTTCCTTGATGGCCTTGTTATCATGAAAAAAGAGGATCAGGCAACACTGCTCGGGGTACAAAAAGGAGTAAAAGGAGAACTCATTACAAATCCTGATGCGGGCTACGTTTTTTCCAGAGATGATTACCTCATTATTATATCACAAAAACGTACGCAGGGATCGTGACTCAAGAGAACATGATGCAGAAGAACATTATTTTAACAGGGTTTATGGGTACCGGGAAGACCACGGTTGATACTTTACCTGCCAAAAAACTGGGGTATGGTTTCGTTGATACTGATCCGCTTATAAAAAAAATGTCTGACGTTGCCTACAGGCTGATGACAGTTGACAATAAGGATGTAAAAAGTTGAAATCAATTCCACTCTCGTTTCTGCTGGTGCTCTGCCTGACTCTGGGCCTTGCTCCGTTCACCCCGGAGCCCCATGTCTGGGAGAAATTAAAAATGGTGGCAGCAGGAACACTATCCAACCCTGTTGATATTTTCGATCTTGCAATGCATGGCCTGCCGTTTATCCTGCTGCTTCTCAAACTACTTTCCCTGGTCAGAGAAAAAGCTTCATGAAGAACCTGGCTTTTTATCTGCTTGTCATACTTATCTGGGGCTCAAGCTGGATCGGCATCAAACTGCAGCTCGGCACCGTTGAACCCATAGTTTCAGTAACCTATCGATTCACCCTGGCTGCTGTAATTCTATTGGCCTGGTGTCACATCCGCGGTTTGAACATGCGCTTCAGCCTGAAAGAACATGGCTTCATGCTGCTTCAGGGGATACTTCTTTTTGGTCTTAATTACCTCTTTTTCTACATCGCTGAACTTTATGTAACCAGTGGTTTAGCGGCGGTTATCTTCTCGACAATTCTGCTGATGAATATGGTTAACGGAGCAATTTTTCTTAAATCTGCC
>JGI24023J19991_10002438_pt1 | contig 13553 bp, 10 predicted proteins | sample Cruoilmetagenom1_FD_19991 | JGI IMG/M metagenome (IMG submission 19991) | reverse complement strand
GAACAGTTCCTCATAATAATAATTCCCTTCAGGGCTCTTAAAAATCGTATGTCTTTTAGGTGGAATTTTACCTAATTTATGATATCTAGGCATAATATATTGATTTAATTTTATGAATACTAACGTTATAGATCCTTGAAGGAAATAAATTATTCAGGATTTCTCTTAATTAAAAAATTAAGGAATATTTTTAAGTATATAAATGGTGTATTCATAATAACACGAACCTTTTAGACTCTAAAGATAAGCAAAAATTGATTACACCATTTAACTTTAAAATAATAGAAGAAATTTATTATTAAAATGAAGAATACGCATAATAGAATTGAGTTGTCTAACTTACATCTACTACTTCTACAATTTGAGGAGCATATTTTTTAATGGTTGCTTCAACACCATTTTTAAGTGTCATTTGATTTACAGAACAATCAATACAGGCTCCTAAAAGTTGAATTTTAACGATATCTTTTTCGACAGAAACAAAAGAAATATCTCCTCCATCAGCTTGTAAAAAAGGTCTGATTTCCGTTAAAGCTTTTTCAATATTATTCTTTAGTTCTTGATCATTCATACAATTATTATTATACAGTGCTACAACCTGTCATAGTCGTTATTTTAACAACTTCGGTTGGAGGCAAATTCTTATTGCGTTTAACCAATTGTGCGGCCATATTTTTAGCGATTTCAATAAATGCATCCTCTAAAGGTGTACCTTCTTGTAATGCTACCGGATGACCAACATCACCTGCTTCTCTAATACTTTGCACTAATGGAATCTCTCCTAAAAAAGTGGTATCTATATCTTTTGCCAAATTTTTAGCCCCATCTTTACCAAAGATATAATATTTATTATCTGGTAATTCAGCAGGTGTAAAATAGCTCATATTTTCAACAATACCTAAAACTGGCACATTGATATTTTCTTGCTGAAACATAGCGACTCCCTTTTTAGCATCCGCTAAAGCGATATTTTGAGGTGTGCTCACAATAACAGCTCCAGTAATAGGAACAGCCTGTACAATAGACAAATGGATATCACCTGTACCCGGAGGTAAGTCTATCAACATAAAATCTAGCTCTCCCCAATCGGCATCAAAAATCATTTGATTCAAAGCTTTAGAAGCCATGGCACCACGCCATATTACAGCTTGATTTGATTCTGTAAAAAACCCTAATGAAAGCATTTTTACACCATAATTTTCAACCGGCACCATTTTAGAACGGCCATTTACGTTAACAGCTGTTGGTCTTGCATCAGCTACATCAAACATAATCGGCATCGAAGGTCCATAAACATCTGCATCTAAAACACCAACTTTAAAGCCCATCTTAGATAAGGTTATTGCTAAATTAGCAGTAACAGTAGATTTACCTACACCACCTTTACCAGAAGCAATCGCGATGATATTTTGTACACCTTCAATTCTAGTTCCGTTAATTGTATTTGTTGGTGCTTTTTCTGAAGCTTCAACTGTAACATTCACTTTAACATCTGCTTTTTGATACACTTTGTCGTGTATTACTTTCATAATTTCTACTTCAACCTTCTTTTTTGCTTGTAAAGTAGGATTAGAAATTGTTACTTCTACAATCACTTCTTTGCCAAAAATAACGATATTTTTGATGGCCTTGCTTTCAACTAAACTTTTACCTTCTCCTGGAGCGGTAATAGTATCCAACGCATTGTATATGTCTTGTTTATTTAGTTTCATGGATTATTTTTATTCATTCTAAATTACAAATATACGCTTTAGTCTTTAATAAATAAAAGGTTTTTTGGTAACAATTATTGCTTTATAAATGGACATATTATAACATTCAACTATGCATTATTTTGTACTCTGAGAATTCGGGATCGTATAATGTAGGAAATAATAGCAGAATTATTTCAAAATAAAAGTCTGTGATATATCCCAATTGGCTCTGATAGGATCATCAAAGTCAAAATAAATAACTTCTTCGGGTTGCATTCTTAATAAAAAATTACCTGTATCCCATTTTCTATTCTTGTTATCGTCATAAATAATGCGAATTAAATATTTTTCGGGAATCAAATTTTTAAAAACATATTCCTTGATCTTTTTCTGCGTATATTTCCTCAACAACATCTCCCTTTTCTTTTATTAGTTGTACAATTATTGGATATCTATTTACATTTTGTAACGTGAGGTTTATATTGCCATAATCAGTTGGTTTTTTCGTATTCAATCTAAACTGTAATGTATCATTAGTATTACCAAAATAATCTGTTAAAGCGTTAGGTAACAATTCTAAAGAGTATTTTTGATTATAGGCCTTTGTAAAAATTAAATCAATTTCATTTTTATCCTTCGATTTTTTAAACGTATGAGCAACATCTACACTATCCTTATCAATAAAACTAATTAATGTAGTATCGATATTCTGTATGGGTACATTACTAATTATCTTAAACTTATCTCTTAAAGGTAAAATNCCTCTTGNAGATCCTTTAAGTTCTAATGAATCAATTATTTTACTTCGNAGTTTAACAGTTANCGTATCACGGAACTCTTTATTAAACACATAAAACTGTATGGAATCTTTGACATTATTTTTATACCAATAGTTAAGTGTGTCCTTATCTTTTTCAAAATATGAAAAGCTTTCAAATTTTTCAGACACCTCAAATGGCACCACTTTTAAACTATCAGCTTTACCTTCATACCCAAAATGAATATGCCCTTTAGAAACTTCTGAAGGTCTTTTTAACTTGAACTGCAGTTCTTCTTTAAATAGCTTAATTTGATGACCACTGCTATCTTTCGGAATGGAAATATATTCTTTTAAGAATCCGATTTTATCTTCTTTGGGATTGAATTTATAATTTTTAGAAACATCATTTAAAGCCATCAATAAATACCTGCCGGCTTTCATATTCGTAATTTCCCATGCTGTGGTATCTAACGTACTTGCCACATAATAAGGCTTTTCTTTATAAACAGTAGAATCTGTAAATGATTCATTAGCCTCATATAACATCACAGTTATATTTTTATCAGCATCTTTCTCAAAAGCATCTTTAATAGTACCCGAAACTTTTAGAGAATCAATAATATCACCTGTAGAGAAAACATATTTAAAATTATGCAATACATTACTCTCAGTATTATCGATAACACTTTCTCCAAAATTAAATGTATAGGTTGTATTCTCTTTAAGTGTATCTAAAATTTTTATAGAGATAAATTTACTAGGTGTGCCTAAAGGAGTAATAATTGGTGGATATTTTAATGGTGGTGATACTATCAATTGTTTTTGTAAATCTTTTAGTTTCACGTATTCATCAAAATAAATTTTAATTTCATCTTCCTTAAAATTCGTCGTCAGGTGTGCTGGTTTCGCAATTGTCATTATAGGTGCATCTTCATCTTTTGGTCCACCTTCGGGCCTCCCTCTTCGAGCACAATCTGATAAAAAGGAAATCAATAAAACAGAAATTACAACAATGCTAAAAACTCTCTTCATTTTTTAAATTTGCTACAAATTAACAATTATTTTTTGATAATTTATTCGGTAAATGCCATAGTCGCAATACTAATTTTAATGCCTGTAGTTTTTGACAGTTGTAATGTACATGCCTCAAGAGTGGCGCCTGTTGTAATTACATCATCAATGAGTAACACATGTTTATTTTGAAAAATAATAGTATCCAGTAAATGAAAAATTTCATTCACATTTTTCCAACGCTCAAATCTTCGCTTTAAGGTTTGGGTTTCAGTCACAGATTTCTTTATTAGTACAGTATCAATATAAGGAACCTTCAAAATTTTTGAAATGCTCATACCAAAAGTTGATAACTGATTATAACCTCTTTTCTTTAACTTTTTAGCATGCAACGGAACAGGTATAATATAGTCGATTGATGGAAACCTTTCACTTTCTTTCAATTCAAATCCAAGCCATTCTCCTAATAAAACACCAATATCTTGTTGTCCTTTATATTTTAGTTGATACACTAACTTTTGCGTTATTCCTTTTGTTCTATAGAATAATAAAGCTGTAGCAAACTCAATTTTTATACGTCCGTAAAATGCTTGTTCAACTTTATTGTCTATTTCATTAGTAAAGTTTGTAATTGGCAAATCAAATCTGCATTTTAAACAAATTTGAGATTCGTTTTTCATCAAAAGTTCATCACAGCAAACACATATTTTCGGAAAGAACAACTGAAAAGTATCTTTTAAAAATTGCATGTTTCTAAACATTTCGTGAATTTACCTTTTATTTATATAAACATCGTGTTAAATCCATACTTTTAAGAAAATATACCTATAGATTTCGCTTGAAAACTAAGAGGATTTTTAATTTTTTAACATATTACCCAACTTATCAACAAATACAAGAAAAAACAAGCCATTGTATACAATATTTACATAATTTTACGTTTAGCCTTTAGTATATCATAAACTCTAAATTAAAACCTTAAACTTATGGAAGATCAAAAATCATCTTCAAACAAAAAAATTATTACCGGAATTTTGATTGCGTTACTCGTTGCACTAGGAGTATATACGTATAAACAAAATTCAAAATTTAAAGCTTCTGAAGAATTTCTAAAACAAGAGAAGGAACAAATCTTAGGTAATTTAACCTCAATGGAAGAAAAGTATGATGTAGCCATTGCCAAAAACAGTTCAATATCAGATGAATTGACTGTTGAAAGAGATAAAATCATTGCATTTAAAGATTCTGTAAAGAATTTAAAAAGTGCAAATTGGTCTTTAGTAAGACGTTATAGAAAGAAAATTAAGGATCTTGAATCAAGTAATGAGCGTTTATTCTTCATGAATGATTCGTTAACAATTGCAAACAATTTACTTGAAGTTGAAAAAGATAGTATCACGGGTAAACTTGTTGAGCAAACAAGTTTTAATGATACTTTGATCGCTCAAAATATAGATTTATCTAAAAAAGTTGAAATCGGCGGAGCATTGCGAATTAGTTCTGTAAAGGCTATGCCTATGAGGCTAAAAAGTAGTGGAAAATATACGGAGACAAATAAAGCTCAAAAAACGGAAGCAGTTCGTGTTAATTTTAGAATTATAAAAAATGAAATTGCATCACCGGGTGAAAAAGAAGCTTATATTGTAATTCAAAACCCTAAAGGAACAGTCCTTAGTGAAAAAGGAACATTCACATTAAAAAATGGTGAAGAAGTTGCATATACTGCACAAGATATGTTCGAATATAAAAATGCAGATATCGATGAAGTAATGTTCGTAGATAAAGTAACTCAAAAATTTGTAAAAGGTATCTATACTGTAAAAGTGTATGTTGAAGGAAACTTGGTAGGAGCCACAAAGTTTGAACTTAAGGATGCTTTCTTAGGTCTATAAGAAAAACATAAATTAACCAATTTAAAAGGTATAAATACTTGTATAGTATTTATACCTTTTTTTTGTTTATGAATAGATAACCCAAATTATTCACTGCTATTCAATTTCAAAGGCAAACTATCTGCGACTATCAAAAATGTCCGAAATTTGTTTAATTCACAATTGAATTACAATTCTTTTACTAAAAAATATATGTGCTTTCCGATTCTATTAAAATTTTGACTTTTCATAACGGAAATCAATCAATAATTCGGGTTTAATTATCTATTTTTGCAGGATGGCAAAACAAGAAGATAAATTTAAGAAGGTAATTTCACATGCAAAAGAATATGGATATGTATTTCCTTCTAGTGAGATATATGATGGTTTAAGTGCAGTATATGACTATGCTCAAAACGGTGTTGAACTTAAAAATAATATTCGACAGTATTGGTGGAAAGCTATGGTGCAAATGCATGAAAATATTGTAGGGATCGATGCTGCAATTTTGATGCATCCTACTACATGGAAAGCTTCTGGGCATGTCGACGCTTTTAACGATCCGTTAATCGATAATAAAGATTCAAAAAAGCGATATAGAGCCGATGTATTAATTGAAGATTATGCAGAAAAACTACTACAAAAAGCTGAAAAAGAAATAGTAAAAGCCGCGAAACGTTTTGGAGATTCATTTGATGAAGAACAATTTAAAACTACCAACCCCAGAGTTGTAGGCTATCTTCAAAAGAAAGATGAAATATTAGCTCGCATGGCAAAATCGTTGGAAAGTGAAGATTTAGAAGATGTAAAAGCATTAATAGAAGAATTAGGAATTGCTGATCCTTTAACAGGAAGCAAAAACTGGACGGACGTTAAGCAGTTTAATTTAATGTTTGGAACCAAACTAGGTGCTTCTGCCGAAAGTGCAATGGATTTATATTTACGCCCTGAAACCGCTCAAGGAATTTTTGTAAACTTTTTGAATGTTCAAAAAACAGGTAGAATGAAAATTCCATTTGGTATTGCGCAAACAGGAAAAGCTTTTAGAAATGAGATTGTTGCCAGACAATTCATTTTTAGAATGCGCGAGTTTGAACAGATGGAAATGCAATTTTTTATCAAACCTGGCACTCAAAAAGAGTGGTATGAGAAATGGAAAGAAACCAGGCTGAAATGGCATTTATCTTTAGGCATGGGGAAAGAAAACTATCGTTTTCATGATCATGAGAAATTAGCACACTATGCAGATGCTGCTGCTGATATTGAATTTAATTTTCCATTCGGATTCAAAGAATTAGAAGGTATCCATTCTCGAACAGATTTTGATTTAAATCAACATGAAGAATTTTCGGGAAAAAAATTACAGTATTTCGATCATGAAGAAAATAAAAATTATGTGCCTTATGTAGTTGAAACTTCTATAGGATTGGATAGAATGTTCTTAGCAGTATTTTCAAACTCCTTACAAGAAGAGGAACTTGAAAATGGAACTACACGTACTGTTTTAAAATTACCGGCTGTATTAGCACCGACAAAAGCAGCCATTTTACCATTAGTTAAAAAAGATGGTTTGCCCGAAATAGCAAGAAATATTATCGAAGACTTAAAATGGGACTTCAATGTAATTTATGACGAAAAGGATGCTGTAGGCCGTCGATATAGACGTCAAGATGCCGCAGGAACACCATTTTGTATTACTGTTGATCATCAAACCAAAGAAGATAATACTGTAACTATACGTGATAGAGATAGTATGGAACAAAATCGAGTAAAGATTACTGATTTACGTCAAATTATTGATGATAAAGTAGCAATTAAAAACTGGTTGAAGTAGTCTCAACTTTTTAAGAGTATCTATGGAACATGAATTATATAAATAAAAAATGTAGTTCTTGAAAAATTGATATTTTAAAATCGTTCTGTTATTCCTACGCAGGCTGGAATTAATCAGTTTTATATCATAAAACAAAAAAGCTTCAAGATATCTTGAAGCTTTTTTGTAATGACTTATATTTTATCCTTTAGAACCTATATCCTAAAGTGGCTCCTAACCTAGGTACAATTTCTGTTGCAAAATCTTCATTAGAAGAATATATATTTCTACCTGCTCCGCCAAAAAATTCAAAAAGAAATCCGTTTTTACTAACAAACTTAGCACCAACCGCAATGCCAAAGGCCATATTATTTGAACTTTCGCTAGAATTGACATCAATATATTGATTGGTATTATAGTCATAGTAACCACTATAATAATCTTTTTGCACATTATACATACCGAAAGCTTCTATGAAAAATCCCCATGCATATTTACTAGAAAAATAACGTCTATAATAAGGTGTAAATGCAAATTTTTCATCATAATATGGTCCATCATCATACGAATCATCATACGAATCATCATTAGAATCTTGTAGATTAAAAAATAAAGATGCTCCAAAAGATGATTCTGAATCGATCAAATACTCATACGAAAAATCAACACTTTTAAAAACAATTAAATTAAAGGCATTTACCTTCAACTCATGCGATCTTTCAATTTTTTCTTCAGTTTCTTGTGAAAATCCGACCATAGAAACAAAAAGGGCAATTACTAAAATTACATTTTTCATAGATTAAATTTTAATTAAAGTTATAAGCAATGATTTTACCAAAAACCATACCAAACAAAGATGCAATTTTTTAAAGATGGTTGCTTCAAAAATTAATAATTCTTTTCTTATTCGCTTAGCAACATAAATACACCATTCGTGAGTACTTTTTTATCTTTAAGATCATCTACATTCAACACTTCAATATACTCTTCAGATTCTTTACCAACAGTAAGCTTTACTTTATTAAAATTATAAACACCTTCTTTTTCACTACGTAACACCAACGCAAAATGGTTTCCTTCAACCTCAGAAACTGCACCTTTTGGTAGTGCCAATCCCTTTTTAGAAGCTGTTACAATATCTGCTTCTACAAACATTCCCATCACAAAATTGGTATGCTCATCATCTTCTATATGACCATGTATCTTTATAGTTCTGTTTGTCTCATTTATTGAAGTACCAACCAAATAAACTTCTGCCTTGTAAATAGAATCAGAAGCTTCAGGAATTTTAAAATCAATTTGCTGAGCTTTTTTTATCTTTAAAATATCTTTTTCAAAAACCGATAATTCTAAATGAATATGTTCTGTATTCACAATTTCTAAAATTTCATCAGCAGGAGATACATAAGAACCATTGCTTACATTAACTTTCGTTACAAAACCTTGTATTGGTGCGTACAAATTAATTGTAGAAGATATATTTCCTTTTTCTACCGAAGCAGGATTGATATGCATCATTCTTAACTTTTTGCGTAAACCATTATATAAAGCCAAGGTACTTTTATAGGTACTTTTGGCTTTTAAAAAGTTCTTTTGTGAAGAAATTTTTTCATTAAATAATGTTTCTTGTCTTTCAAACTCTGATTTTAGGTAATTAAGCTGCTCGGCTACCTCTAAATATTGCTGTTGTATCTCTACAAACTCAGTATTTTCTAGTGTTACTAAAAGTTGTCCTTTACGAACTTTATCACCAATAAGTAATGGTGTTCTTTTTATATACCCACCAATAAAGGTACTTACACTCGCCTTATTTTGAGGAGGTACATCTATAAAACCATTCGTTTTTACATTTTCACTAAATGCCTGTTCAGACAATACTCCTAACTGCATGTTCTCAGTATCAAATTGAGCTTTTGTTAGCGTTATTATATTACTTGTGATTGGACTCTCTGTTTCTGTCTCTTTTTCTGATTTTCCACAGGATAGTAACACCAGTGAAAATACTACTATATATATACTTTTCATATTTTTGAATTTATTGTTTTTATAGGATTAAAAAATTAATTGCTATGATCGTTTGATTGTACTTATTTAGATTTTCTAAATATGTCAATTCAATTTCTTTTGCATTTTCGATACTTTGAATATATTGAAAAAAGTCTATCTCACCATGCTTAAAGCTTCGTTCTGCGGTCTTGATAATTTCTTTGGACAAGTGTTTTGCTTGTGTATTATAATAGTCAATTGCTTCATTATATTGACGAAGTTCTGCCAGTAACTTATTATACTCTGCATCAAGATTAACCTTATAATTAATTTGTTGTTGCTCAACAATTTGTCTAGCAATTTTTGATGCTTTTATTTTAGATGCACTACCGCTGAACAACAATGGAATTTTAACCCCAAACTGATATCCATTAATAGTACCGGGAAGTGTACTATTTGTCCCCTGAAAATATTCCACACTTAAATCCGGTAATAAATTTTGTTTTTCTTGTTGATATTTAGCTTTATAATAAGCTTTTGAGCTTTCAAAATATTGCAAGCCAATATTATTTTTTGTAGAAATAGTTTTTAGCTCGAGCTTAATTAAGGAGTTGTCTTCAATAACAATTGTATCAATCTGTACTACTTTTTTCAACGCTTCATATTTTAAAGAAACATCTTGCAGAGATTGTCTAAACAACATTTGAAGTTGTTTTTCTTTAGATTTTGCTGTAATCATTTCTAAATAATTTGTTTCTCCTAGTTCAAATCTCCGTTTTGCAGATTTTGAAAAATTTTGATACAAACTATCTAAAAGGCTATATGATTCAGCTTTATTTTTAGCATAACTCAAATTGTAATAGGCTAAAAACACTTCTTTTTTCAATGTTTCTAATTGTATATTATAATTAGATTTTTCTATCGTATGTTGTGCCTTATTCACTTTTTTATCAGTAAAATACACTGTCGGAAATTTAAAATCTTGTTGAATTCCGAAAACCTTTAATGGTTCATTATTTATCGCTAAATTATTCTCGTCAAAACTGTAATACAACGACGTTTTATCAAAATTAAAGGCGCTTCCAATATTGGCTTTAATGGCATCAACTTTTAGAGACGATGCTTTCAGTTTTGCATTATTCTCAATTGCCAAGGCTACCGTTTCATCAATTGTTAGTGGTTTCTGCTGCGCATTTATCGAAAGAGAAACCAACAAAATTACTGTTGTTATAATTCCTTTTTTATTCATTTTTATATGTTTCTTTTCTTCAAACCAAGCGTATAATACTGGTAATACAATTAAAGTCAATATGGTTGCTGATACCAAACCTCCTATAACTACAGTTGCTAACGGACGTTGGACCTCAGCACCAGCATTTGTTGAAATTGCCATTGGCAAAAATCCTAGTGCTGCAGCTGCAGCGGTTAATAATACAGGACGTAAACGTTCAGATGTTCCTCTTTTAATACGTTCTTCAATATCTAAAACTCCTTCTTCTTTAAGTTCTTTAAAATGCTCAATTAGTACAATACCATTCAATACGGCAATACCAAAAAGGGCGATAAAACCAACACCGGCAGAAATACTAAAAGGCAAATCTCTTATCCATAAAAATAAGATTCCTCCTACTGCAGATAACGGAATCGCAGAATAAACCATCAATGCTTCTTTTATTGAACCAAAAGCAAAATGTAATAGAATAAAAATGAGAACCAAAGCTATTGGTACGGCTACCATTAATCTTGCTTTTGCACTTTGTAAATTTTCAAACTGTCCACCATAGGTAATACTATAACCAGAAGGTAATTTTAAATTACTTTGAATTATTTCTCGCACATCATCTACAACCGATTGTAAATCTCTATTTCTTACGTTAACACCTACAACTATTCTCCGCTTGGTATCATCTCTTGAAATTTTTGCAGGAGCGGTCGTATAATTTATTTCTGCCAATTCACTCATCGGTATTTTTCCTCCATTAGGTATATCAACATATAGGTTTTTAAGATTTTCAATACTCTTTCTACTTTGCTTATCTAAGCGCATCACCATATCAAAACGTTTTTCGCCTTCAAAAACATTTCCGACAGTCTCTCCTCCAAATCCCATAGAAACATATCTATTTAAATCGGCTATATTTAAACCATATCTCGCAATTTTACTTCTGTCAAATTTCACATTCATCTGTGGCAAACCTTCTACTTTTTCTACAGATATATCTGAAGCACCCTCCACGTTTTTAATGAGTTCTTTAATTTCTCCTGCTTTATTGGATAAAACATTTAAATCTTCACCAAATATTTTAATGGCAACATCTGCTCTAACACCTGTAATTAATTCGTTAAAACGCATCTCTATGGGTTGTGTAAATTCAACTTCCATTCCCGGAATAACAGTCAAGGCTTCTTTAAATTTATCGGCCAATTCATCTTTACTTGAAGCTGAAGTCCATTCGCCTTTCGGTTTTAATTTAATAATGACATCACTTTCTTCCATTGACATCGGATCGGTTGGTACTTCTGCTGCACCAATCCTACTCACTACTTGGTCTACTTCAGGAAAATTATCAAGAAGTATTTGTTCAATTTTAGTTGTAATTTCTATCGTTTTACTCAACGAAGTTCCTGTTTTTAATACCGGTTGAATCACAAAATCACCTTCATCTAAAGTGGGTACAAATTCACCACCCATACTGTTGAAAATTCCAAAACTTGAAGCTAGTAATACAATGGAAAGTGCCACTACAATTTTTTTATTTAGTAAGGCCCAATGTATGGTTGGTGCATACAATTTATTCAACCATTTCATCAATATTACTGAAATATTTTTATCACTTTGTACAGCAGGTTTTAAAAACATTGAAGCTATTACAGGAACATATGTTAAACAAAATATCATAGCGCCTATCAATGCAAAACTAAAAGTTAATGCCATTGGTTTAAACATTTTACCTTCAACACCACTTAATGATAAAATAGGAATAAATACTATTAAAATAATAAGCTGACCAAAAACCGCAGAATTCATCATCTTCGAAGCGCCTTTATACGTCACTTTGTCTATTTCTTCTTGCCTATCTTCTTTAGATAATGCTAATATCTCTTTGCTTTTTGCTGTAATTTGAAAGGCAATAAATTCTACAATAATTACAGCCCCGTCAATAATAATTCCGAAATCAATTGCTCCTAAACTCATTAAATTGGCATCTATTCCGAAAATATTCATAAACGAAATAGCAAATAATAAACTCAACGGAATTACCGAGGCAACTACTAAACCAGAACGTAAATTTCCTAAAAGTAAAACCACTACAAAAATCACAATTAGAGAACCTAATATTAAGTTTTCAGCCACTGTAAATGTGGTTTTATTGATCAATTCACTACGCTCTAAAAAACCGTTTATATAAACACCTTCTGGTAAGGTACTTTGTATGGAAGCAACACGCTCTTTAACGGCATCGATTATTTGTTTAGAATTTCCATCCTTAAGCATCATAATCTGTCCCAGCACCTTCTCTCCTTGTCCGTTTCCTGTAATCGCTCCAAATCTATTCGCATTACCAAATCCAACTTTAGCAATATCTTTAATATATATAGGAATTCCGTTAATGATCTTTACAACAATATTTTCAATGTCTTCTAATGAGGTTACTAACCCTTCTCCTCGCACATAAAATGCTTTGTTGTTTTTTTCTATATACCCACCACCTGCAACACTGTTATTTTTCTCTAAAGCCTCAAATATTTCGGCTACAGAAATATTCATAGCGACTAATTTTTGCGGATTTCCGGCAACTTCATATTGTTTTAAAAACCCGCCCCAAGTATTTACTTCAACGACACCGGGAATACCTGAGAGTTGACGTTTTACGATCCAATCTTGAATAGTACGCAAATCTGTTGGTGTATACCGATCTTCATAACCGGGTTTTACATCTAAAATATATTGATAAATTTCACCTAATCCTGTTGTAATTGGGCCCATTTCAGGAGTTCCGAAACCTTCAGGTATTTTCTCTGAAGCTGATTTTATTTTTTCGGCAATCAATTGTCTCGGTAAATACGTGCCCAACTTATCTTCAAAAACAATGGTTACCACTGAAAGTCCAAATTTAGAAATCGATCGTATTTCTATAACTCCAGGCAGATTTGCCATTTCTAACTCTACAGGATAGGTAATAAACTGCTCTACATCTTGCGTAGACAAATTCCGCGATGTTGTAATAACTTGAACCTGATTATTGGTAATATCAGGAACTGCGCCTATAGGAATTTTAGTTAAGGAAAAGATCCCGAAACCAATAACAAAAGCGATAAATAGAAGAATAATAAGTTTATTCTTTAAACTGAATTTTATAATGTTTTCTAACATAATTCACAATACTAAAAGTTTAATAAATACCACACAAGTTACG
>JGI24023J19991_10002435_pt1 | contig 13566 bp, 9 predicted proteins | sample Cruoilmetagenom1_FD_19991 | JGI IMG/M metagenome (IMG submission 19991) | reverse complement strand
GACAGCCGGAGCCCCTATTTTTCTAACCAGCAGGTAGAAAATCAATTGGATAGGTAAAGGTAATCGCTGGCACACCCTCTTTTGGTCCGAAATTAAATCTTTTAACTCGGGCAAGAATTTTGCTCACAAGTTCAGGTGAAGCCAGATCTGTAGATCCAACCTTTTCACATAGAGACACTTCACCTCCCGGCTCAATGGTCAGTCGCATCAACAATTTCCCTCGCAGAGTTGGATCTTTACGCAACTCCTTATTGTAGATTCGATAGAGAGTTGCCTTGTAGCGATCAAAAACAATCTGAATCTCTTCGTCCGTCCGTCCCGGTCCGACACCATCACTCAGTGGTCGTCCAGCTTCTTCGGTTAAGCCTGCCAAAGAACTTTCGACCATTCCAGTGCCAACTCCACCAATTTGTCCGGCATTACCGTAACCACTCCCCCCACCTTTGCCACCGGTGCCAAGGTTGCGGCTGACACCATAATTTCCGATCCCTTTGCTGCTCCCACCCTTCGCTTGTTTGGTGACTAGCGAACGTTGCGCTTTAGCTTGTCCTGGAATCTTATTACTCAAATTGGCCTGAGGGTTAAGACTGGCAACGGGTACTTTATCCATCAAATCAGAAAAACTGCTCTTAAACGCGAGAACTCCAAGGTTCTCAGTTCTTTTCTTCGCGACTTTTGTTCCACCACCACCTGCCGGTTTCACTTTTTGTTGTTTTTTGGTTTGAATTTTCTTGGGTTTGACATCCTTTTCTGCTTTAGCCGTTTTTATCTTTTCTGGTTTGACTTTCTCAGCAAGCTCCTGCTTTTCTTGTTTCTGTGGTTTTCTTGGTGCTGGTATCGGGATTGGTTTCGGCAACTCCTGCTTAAGCAACATAGCCATACGTGCCGGAATTTCAATTATAACATTTGCCCGATCAGGTATTGGCACGGTGACCAAAGAGATAGCAACGCAAAGAAGCATACTCCAGAACATTGATACCAGAAGAGTTCGGCGAAAGCGTTTTTCACTCTCAACTTCTTTAGCCCAGGGCATAAGCATCTGTCGATACGGGAGGGAGGTTAGTTCCCGCTCTATAACAAATTCTTCCTGGCGTCGTTGCGCTCTGTCCTGTGCTTGTTGAACTTCATCAAAGAAGTAATCAAGTACGCCCAGATGCTGATCAATTTCCCCTTGGAGAAACGTACGTCTTTCTTGAATTTCCCGGGTCTCTTCGTTGAAATCAGCGATACGACCGCGCAACCGGCCGCTGTGCCCAGCAATATCTGCACTTTCCGGCAATCCATCCCAGAAGAGCTCCCCAGCACCCAGCTCTTGCAATTTATCGAGAGCACTGCAGGCATCTTGCAAAATTTCAAAGTGCTGTTGATCAATTGCAAAAGTCCCAATCTCTTCCTCTACAACCCGCAGTTCGTCTTCCAGCTTCACGACTGTTTTCTGAAGTTGCTCAATCTGCGCGTTCAGGGGTTCTAATTCCTGTGATAAAATAGAAGTATCCACGGAATTCCCTATCAGTTTTGTGAGGCTTTCCGGATAACCGCGAGAGAAATCTTCCCGTATCCAGAGGCCGTACAGGTTAACATTATTTTTTTCAACACCCGAAACGGGATCGTTTTATCCGCAAGAACAGTGATCTCCTTGCTTTCTACAATCTCCTTGGTGCTCACTCCGATAATATTGCGCTCAAGCTGACTCAACCGCTCAGTAATTGCGGGGATAGAATCATTTGTGGAGGCAAGCAATTCAGGAGTCTCAACAACAACTTCGCCCTGGACCAATACGGTCTTTGGGCTGACCATGATCACGACAGTTTCCCTTGGCTTGACCTCTACGACAGAATCGGGCAATTTAATTAATTTTGGGGTTGCCAAAACTTCACTGGAAGAAGAGTTGGCAAGCAGGAAAAATACCAGGATAGTAAAAACATCCATCAGCGAGGTCAGGTTTAAACCCGGCATTTTTTTTCTACTGCGTTCCATCCGTCTGATACGTCTGCTGTCCCTCATGGTGCATCTCCAATCGATATCAAGGGAAAGAGGACCAATTTCTGAACATTTGTACTGTTCTCATTGGGCACTTCGGTTTCCCGGACCCTGTCCATGATCTGGATCAGAGTATCGTATTCGATATCCGGTTCCATCAGAACTGTCGCGTCGTCCTTCTGCGGATAATCATTTTTCAAACGAACCAGCATTGCAGATAGTTTGTCGAGATCATACTGACCATCTTCCTTGGGCATCGCCGCTACGACGCTGACTCCGTTACCAAGTTCCAATCCGGTTTTCCGTACGATTACCTCGATCGTGTAATTTGGTTTTTCATTTGCCGCGCCACCGGCAGATGCGGTTGGCACGCTCAGCTCCAGGATCGTAACCTGTGAAAACACCGCACTGATGAGCAAAAATGGGATCAAAATGACCATCAGGTTCAGAAATGAGGTGATATCCAATTCGGGATTTTCCCGTAGTCCCCTTCGTCTATTTTGATTTCGTCTGGCCATAATCAGCTCATCGGATTCTGGCGCTTACTGAAACTAGAGATGCTGTTCAGCGCCTTGACCGAAGCCATCTCCAGACTATCGACAATCTGCCCCGTGGTTGAGGTCAGCTTGGCATGAATAAGCAACAGCGGAATAGCGACCATCAAACCGAATGCCGTTGTATTCATAGCGACNGANATACTGGCTGACAGAAGATCGGCCTTCTCTGCAGGATTNGCATTGGCNACCGCAGTAAATGCCTCAATCAGNCCCATNATNGTACCGAGGAGTCCCAACAGAGTTGCGATATTTGANAGNAANCCNANATANGGAGTCCGCTTTTCCAGTTGCGGAATGATCTCCATCATACTTTCTTCCATGGCGATCTCGATATCCTCTCGACGNCTGACCGCACCCTGCCGCGCCAANCCCATTGANANCATCTGCGCAATGGTTGATTTGTCCTTGTCGACAATTTTTCGGGCACTATCAAACTCNCCNTTTACCAGCNCCGGCTGCACCCGAACCCACATTTTACGATTTTCGTTACGGGTCCGGCTCAACTGAATCCATCGCTCAACAGCGATGGCCATCCCGACTGCAAGCACCAGCAGAATCGGGTACATGAACATTCCGCCTTTTTGAAAGAAACCAACGATTGAATAAATGCTTTCCATTTCTTTTACCTCCCAGATTTGTTCGCTGTGCTGACTTCGTAGAAGTCCAGCTGTCTTTTGAAAACATCCCGGTCTACCGGAACGGCGTCTTTGTTCAACATCATCCCCAGACTGGTCTCCACCCCAATTTCTGAGCTTTTCCAGGGTACGATATAAAGTGATTTTGGAGCTTCATCATTACCGACAATGGACATTCCCGATAGCTCCTTGGTTTGCTGCTGACCCTGTTGCGGAACCTCTTTTCCCGATTCAACAGCAGCCATCAAACCGGCAGGGATCAGTACCAAACATAAGCAGAGTAATATTCTAAGTTTCATAGTAATCCTCCTCCTGGAGGCGGTTTAATACCATTACAGCTCTATTTCCCCAGTCGCATACGCAGCTCTGAAATCCACACTTTTACCTGCTGATTTTCCAGACTGGACTCGCTGTATAGTTCATACTGAGAGAGAGCACATTCAGGATCACTCAGGTAAATATCACAGAGAATACCAAGATTTCTGTGTAACGGCAGATAGTCCGGAAATTTTAGCAGCGACTGTTCATAAACATTTCTCGCTTCAACAAAACGACCNGCTTTGCGCAATAATAATCCATATTCATTGCTCGCTACGGGATGTCCAGGAATCAGTTCCAAAGCCGTTTTAAGGTTTTCTTCAGCTAATTCTGATTTGTCTACTTTCCGGTAAGCCAGAGCAAGATTTATGTAAGGTGCTGAAACCCCAGGTGCAGTTTGCGCCACCGTTTCAAGCAGCTCAATCGCCGGATCAAATTCATGGTTATGCAAATGGACAACCGCCTGATCAAAGTCACGCCGTACATTTTCATCCAGGTTCGCAACCTCAGTAATGATGAATCCTCTGCGACCATCATCAAACGAGGTTACGGTTGGCCCTTCTGGGACAGGTGGTGCCATAGCAACAGGTTCGATGGGGACAATCTTTCCACCGGCAACACATCCAGCAAGGAACGTCAACAAAAGTGGCAAAATGAGAAAACACATAGTGGCAACCATTTTTTGCTGACATAACAGATGTCTGTTTATATTATTCATCCTTTTAACCTTTGCCATTTAAACTCTGTCTATTTCACCACTGCTTCAGCTGGAGAGATTTCAGGAGTTTCCTTGTCTACTGACTCAATATCTACTATAGGTTTTACTGTTACATCCACAGTTTGCGGCATGGATTCACTTTGATCTGATTCCGGAACCGCTGTCTGCATCTCAGGAGCAGGCTTCGACTCGGGGTTGATGATTTCAAAACTATAGAAATCGAGAGAATCGATAATGGCACTCTCCTCTTCCGGTTTTGCATAGCGTGCAGGGACAAAACTGGCCAACCTCGACAAACTTTTTTCGATCCACACGTTGTAAACTCCCAGTGAGATCAACTCCAGGTTGCTTTCATGCACTTCAATGGCTCGCTCTTCAAAAGGAAAGGCCTGTTCTTCGATGGCAAGTTCATACTCTTCAAGTTCCATGGCATTCAGACCCTCAGGCCGTTCTGATTCCATCAAAGCCTTACTGAAGTGTGCATAAATCTCGGCCCGATAATATGTGGATGCGGCGGTCACATCCCCGACCTCGTAATCGAGAAGTTTCCCAAATTCTTGGGTCGCTGTTTTCATCAAATCCTGTTTCTTGCGCAAATTGATCTCAAAGGGTTTGACCAGCTCAACCGCAATGAACTGATCGTAACTCAACTCGGCCAACACTAAGGCCGCTTTGGCCGCCAGAAAACGGGTCCGTTCTGTGCGCTGATTGCCTGCCGCTGCATCAATGACGACAATGTGCCTAAGTTCATCCAGATATGCTTCTCGTTTCTCCTGGTTGAGATAGATCCCGGCAATTTTATTATGTGTTTCAAGATTAATACCGATTGGCTGAGGGAAATAATCCACATAACGCAGATAAACCTGCAGTGCTCGGTCGATAGAATCTGCCTGCTCATACAGCTCTGCGGCAACTTGCAGAGCTTCGCGGCGGACTTCATCATCAGCAGATTCACTTTCAATTCGTTCATATTCCTCGGCAGCCAGGGAAAGTTTGCCATCTTCGCGATAGACGTAGGCAATCTTCTTGGTCACCTCCGGCTGTAATTCATGCCCCGGGAAAGTATCACGGAACCCGCTTAGTACGGTTGCTGCGCGACTCCAGTCCTGCAGTTGAATCAACATAGCGGCAGCATCATATTCAGCGGTTGGCCTGATCCCTGAACTTGGAGCCATAACTCCAATCCGCAGAAAATGCTCAGCAGCGACTGCATAATCCTCAAGTGCCCTGGCCTGCTCGCCTTGCTTGTAAATTGAGGCCGCCAGGTTATCAAACAGTCCAGTGCGTGACTCGTCCCCCTCGGGGAGAAGCTCCAGCACCTTGCCGTAGGCCAATTCAGCCTCGCTGTAATACTCAAGCTCATATGACGAATGAGCGTTTACCAGCCAGGCTGAGCGGAGAACATTAGCGTCAGCAGCGGGAAATGTCTCAAGCAGATCCTGCGCAGATACCAGTGCCCGTTCATACTCTTCCATGGCATAAAGATCATCTGCAGCAGCACCAAGAACGACAGCTGCTTTTTCATGTTCTGGAAAGGTTTCAGCAAAAATGAGTGAACTCCGGACAACCTCCTGTTTAACCGGCAGCTTGTCATCCTCAGGAACCAGATCAAGCTGTTGTCGGTAGGCATAAACTGCCGCATATCCGGCTTTAGCAGATTGCTCATGTGGTTCGTAGGTGTACGCTGTCTTTTCGTATTCCACGGCCGCTGCGGCAAAAGAATGGTTTTCCAGGAGGAGATCAGCCAGTTGATAGTTGATAGATGGTGTTTCTTCTCCCTGTGGAAATGAAGTCAGGAATTCTCGGTACCAGTGCTGCGCTTCGGCAAAATTGTCCGCTTTCTCCTCAACCCGTTTCGGGTTCTGGTAGAGCGAGTGGTAATGATTTGCGAGATCGGTCAGATTAGTTTTCAGGTAAGCGATGATCTCTGGACGATCATCGGGCTCGGAGTATTGCCAGTATTCAGCCGTCAGAGCGTAGTTTTGAGCAAATAATTTCTTTGCCTTAATGACGAGACTTGGAAATCCACCAGCTGTATTGATTTCAATGATACGCATGTGAAATAGCGGCGATTTGTTATGGAATGGGTTGCGACTTGCAAAGGCACTATAGGTGGCAACAGCATCGCTGTAACGACGCTTGGTGAAATAGTATTCCCCGAGGTTTTTGTAGAGACTGTCTTCATAAGTCCGCTGTCCATAGTTGGTAAAATAATCAACGACAGAATCTGCACCACCAAGATAGGAAAATCCCAGGCTGATGACACGGAAAGTATCCTCAATCCGCTTGCGTTCAAGTTCATCCTCAGTCTGCTCAAAATCATAACCCACTGACACTTTGTAATCGAGCAGGGCAATAAATTTGTGCTGTGCCTCTTCGTATAGCTCCTGCTTATAGAAGGTCCAACCTAGCTTGTAGAGCGCCAACTGATAATAAGTAGAACTGATACCGATATTGACAATACTTGTGTAGGCGTCTTCAGCATCCAGGTATTTGCGTCGGGTAAAGAAATATTCAGCGCGCCGAAATTGGACTTCGTCTAAATAACGGGATTCTGGAAATTGACGAACCAGACGATCCATTACCTGCATGGCTGATTCAATCCGTCCAAGCTCCTCATAGGCTCGAGACATTTGGTAAAGAACCTGATCATTGCGCTGGTAGAGTGGATACTCATCGAGCAAACGCTGATAGAGAACCAATGCCTCAATTGGCCCTGTCTTTTCCAGATCATCAATAGCCTGATCCTTTTCAGAATCCAGCATGGGTGTTATGGGTATTGGCTGATTAAGAGTTGCCCGCTGTTCAAAATCACTTTCAGTTTCATCTTCTGCTGGCAGAGGAGACTGTTGTAATTCAGACACTGCAACTTCCGTGCGTGGTGCAGGATCCGGGGCCGTGATAGCATCTGGAACTTCAGTTTCCAATTTGCCGTCATTTATCAGGCCATATTCCTTTTCAACTTTAAGATCAGCCAAACGACGCAGAGCCTCAGGTGTCATGGCGGAAGTTTGAGATTCTTCCAGAAAACGCTGATAGCCCGCTATTGCCTTTTCGAGCCCACCCTCAATTTTTTCAGCAGTAATCTCAATCTTCTGATCTCGCAACTGAGCAATTGTGCCTCGATTGTCAACTGAAGAGCAGCCGCTCAGCAGCACAATGAATATGATGACAGTGAGTTGCAATTTTTTCATTGCTCGATCCTCTGCTGTTCTTGGGAACGTGCAGCACGGTCAAAACTGTCAGCCATGGCGAATCGCGCCTTGACCTGAAACTCTTCAAGCCGTTCCCGGCGCCCTGTCAATTCCTTAACCGCCATCACCTCTAACATATGACCCTGTCTGGCCATCAGTGTCGTCAGTTGATTTGACGCAGTCGCGATGCGAATTCGTTGCCGTCTAATCGACTTATCGTAGCCCTGATAACTTTGTGTTGCGGCCTGACGGATTCTTACAAAAGATTGATACTGCTGCTGCAGTTGCTCAACGACCTGATTCAAGTCATACAGATTCTTGTAAGCTTCAGTCAGACGCTGGTCATAATCCGTATGGATGCTCCAGTCGAGCACTCCATTTAAGCGCTGAATTCTCGCTACAACATTCTGAGGAATTTCAGCATCAGTCCGACTCACGACTTGTTCTAGCTGAATGATACGCTCGCGGATGATTCGCTCTTCCGCTGTTGCCAGATAATCGGGGCGTGGTGCTGTCAGCATCGCCTGTAGACGCTGATCGATGCGCTCCCGCTGTTCCAAACGCAAACGCATCTGTGAATCCAACAAACGAAACCTGTTGTCAATCTTGGGTAACAGTGGTTGGTAATAATCCCGCCGTTTCACAATGATTTCCGCAAAAGCATCCAGATCCCTGTTCCAGCTTTCCAGTTTCTGGCGCAGTTGTTCCAGATCGAGGTAGTTCTTGAGTGATTCCTGAAAATCATGTGAAGCCATCAATTCAAGCAGATAGTATGTTTCGGGTGTCTCTGGTAACTTCCGTAATTTAACCACCCAGTTAGCATCCTGTTTTAATTCTTCTCGGACCAGGGCGTGCAGAAATTTACCTTCGCGGATGCTCTTGATAGAAGCTCCCAATTTGTCAATTTCTCCACCAAATGCCTGCAGAGCGCTGCCGTATAACAGAGCCGCTTTACTGTACACACCTAGTTTTCCATAAGCATAAGGGACAGCAAGCATGGCTTCTTGCACTGCGAGATCGGTCACCTCACGCTTAAGCAATAAGCTCCAGGGAACCAGCGCCCGCTCAAAATCTTCCATCGAAGCATCAGCCCAGCCTGAACCAAGCAGTGATCGGTTGGAAAATGGTCCTTCAAGGCGGACTCGATCGAGAACTTCCTTGGCTGCAGAAAAATTTCCTTCACCTAACAACTTGTCACCCATGACCAGGTTCGACTTATCCTTGATTGCCAGAGTAAGTAAGTTTTTGCCGGCAATCTGGCCGTTAAGATCTAACTGGTGGCGACCCTCACCCTCCTGCCCATCCAGTAGCAGTGCAATCCCGAGGTTATAACCGCTAAAACCATATAGACTTTTCGTATTCTTAATCTCCATGAGCAGTTTGACAGCCTCGGTAAAACGTCCTGTCGCCATAAATACTTGCGCACGCAGAAATGTCAGGTCAGCGCGAATATCCTCGGTAACGGTTCCGCTGATTCGCTCCAAAGCGTGTAAAGCATTAAGTGGTTGATCTTTCTGAAAATAGATACGTGCTAACCGGAATATTGACTCATTGCGAACATCTTCTGTGACATCACCATTGATAACAGCCGTAATGGCTCGCCCGGCGCGCTGATGCATCCGGTAAGCCAGTTCGAAATCCCCCACATCAAATTCAGCCAGACCGATATACTGAAAGAGAGTGTCAAGTTCTGGCTGGTCTAGCCCATGATGCTGCGCTAGCTCAGTGTCAAGTCGGGCAATAGCGTTGAACCAATCTTCCTGAAAAGCATAATAGAGAGCTTCCCCAAAATAGAGATCCTGCAACTCTTTTGGTGCGGTTGTATTAGCAGCCATCGCGGATGACGCCAACAACCATAAGCTTGTCAGAAAAATTACCAGCCGGTACATGACTTACCTGTCTTTCAAGGTTATCCCCTGGTGATCCAGGGTGATTTCAACAATACTGGGCCCAACATCCTTTTGAACTTTGAATAACTCCGAGCGCTCCAGGTCATTTCCTCCAGCGGATTTGCCCCTGAAATTGACTTTGACTTCATGCCCTCCGGTTTTGATATTACCGGTATAAATCCGCTGGACACCGCCCATCTGCAACGCCTCCAGCTCTTTAAAGGTGTAGAGATGTTGTGCAACCATCTGCCCGTCCAGTAGAATGTCTACGGAGTCAAGGCGAAACTTTTCATCTTTAGCCAATGCCATAAACATTGATATCTGGGTATGTGAGGGGTAAAGCAGCTTCTCTTCCAGTTGATTTAACTCAGCAGCAATTGAGAGGACATCACTCTTGATCTCCTGAACTTGTTCATCAAGTCCTTTGATCTGCTGCCTGGTAACATCCTCACCATAAGCAATACCGCTTACGACCCACAATGAAACCCCGAATAGAACTACACGCAAAAATTTATTCATATCTGCAACCTTCCACTTATCTTTGATGCTTAAGCTACCCAACTAACAAGTCTACGTAACGGAAACCGTTGAGCGACTACAGTTTTCCAATCAGATTGATAAAAAATCCCTGATGTTGATAATCCAGTTGAGTCAGATCATCTGAAAAATCGCTAAAATTGTATCCAGCACCCACTTTGATATGATTTCCAAAGTGGCGGTATAACGCTAACAATGCACCGCTTTTGCTATCCTGTGCATCTGGCAAGTCAAGCAGGCGCGCTTCCATGAGCGCATCCCAGCGATGCAAAAAATGCCAGTCCGCACGCACCACATAGAGGTGCGCCTGACTATCGAAAAATTGTGAAGTATCTCGATCCTGAGCCACTTGACCTAAACGGTAAGCATACTTGCCACCCAGAGTCCATCGGGGTGTCAGGTCATACATGACATCAATAGCTCCGATATGACTACGCTGGATAAAACTCGTAGTATTTTCTTCTGCATTGTCGGATGCTGGAAGATTGTAGAAATAGGTGTACTTGAGGAGCACGTTCAAACGGTCAAAACGGACAGGACGATAGGCATATCCCAGAACCGCTTCAGTGTAATCGCCATCATAGGATGTCCCAAGAGAACTTTTGCTCTGCGCGTAGTTGAATTTACCGACAACCCGCCAATCAGGAGACAGTTGGAACTTAAAACTATTTTTGAACAGCCATGTCGTCCGTTCCGAATAACTCGAATCGGTCTGTTCTGTATTGTCGACCCGGTATTCCAGACCACTGGCGAGTGACAACCGGTCGAAACCATAGCCGACGCTGGCTCCCACTGCCGTTCGTTCCAGTGTCGCTGCCGTATCGGGATCTTGAAGAGTTCCTAAATCGAGATTCGCACTGAAATTGAGTCTGTCTGTCGGGGTCAACTCTACCCCTGCAGAATGCACCAGGCCGGTGGGAACATCACCATGAGTGTACTTCTCTTCAACATAGACGCTGGCACTATCCGAGTAACGACTCCTAAACCCAGATGTCATGTTCCCTTTCCTTGACAACAGACCATTATCGCTACGCTCGTTTTCCAGCGCATAATTTACGTACATCGTGGTTCGATCACTGTAGAGGAACTCAGTACCGAGACTTGCTCCCGTACCAAGATCACCTGCGGCAGCTTCACCCAGAAGATTGAACCGATCAGTCAATCGCCAACTGCCACCGACACCGACTCGGTTGTTATCATCTCGGTCTCCGGTTGCTGCAATGGTTCCCTGATAAAAACTGTAGGCCGTCCAACGGGAGTTAGAATTATAACTCGCCCGAACTACACCATCAGTACGATCCCCTTCTTCCTGGGTTGCTGGCACCAGTGCCGAATTATCTTGGCGGCTATCTGTACGTAGACCTGAACTTAAAGTCCAGTTAGCATTCAGCTGGTAATCAATATTCAGTTCGCCGGACTCCGTTTCAAGACCTTCAGGTTGAACCTGACGGTCCAATTTAAGGCGTCCCAGCCAGCGCTCGCTAAAGGGCAATTCAGCGGTACCACCATATTGAGTCAAATCACCAGACGTAGACAAGCCTGGCGCAGAATAGCCTGCACCAAGGTCCTGCAAGTAAAATGTCATCCGCCCACGCCAATTTTCAACCAGGTCATTAAAACCGAGACCACCGTCAACCCGGTAGGCTGTGGCCTCAACCTCATTATTTACAAAGTCGTTGGAACTGTTAAAATTGTAACCTGCGTCAGCTGAGGTAGCTGTGAGGACACCCGGACCGACAGTGCGCCCGGCTTCGAGTTTAAGCCATGATGATGTGGATTTCCGTAAAGTCAGATCAACTCCACCCACACTGCTTTCGATATTCGCCTGTTCTTCCCAACCAGCAGTCAAGCCAACCTTGATGTGATCATTGATCCAGTAGTGAATTCTGCCTCCGGTGACCAACGTGTTCGGATCATCAAATCCTGGGGTGTGTTCATATCGAACCACAAGAAAAACAGGGTTTCCTGCAAAAGAATCGGTATCAACCAACAAATTGTCGTCCGCTGTTGTGGCTAGAATTTCCGCCAACAGAATACGACCTTGAATGTAGTCAATATCGTAATCCAGCTCTGCTACCAGATTTTTCACTCCGAGAACCATCCCGGAATCCTTATCACGCACCTCGATACGAATACTTTCGGATCCTTCTAAAACATCACGCTGACGCAGGTAGAAAAGGGAGCCACCCGTGCCACGGAATTCATCCCGGCCTGCTACCGTGCCGGGATCTGCACCGAACCCCTCAATCGACAGTTGCTGTTCACCAAAACTGGTCGTGTCGAGTGACTGGTAGTGCAGGTTGGCGCCATACAATTCCCTGTCAACATGTGCCAAATCATTATCTGCATAACCGACTTTAAAGTTACCCCAGAGTCCATACGTCTCGTTTTTTTTCATTTTGACATAGAACTTACCTTTAGTTGGTGCATCCTCAACGACAGTACTATCGTCTCCCAAGGTCGGGTAATGGCGATCTGGATCCATTCTGCGGAACTGTGCCTCAGTCGATTTATCCATAAAATTGGTAAATATCTCGTCCAGAGGTCCCTCTCGGGTGTCGGCACTTGCGGTCACTGCCCAGCCACTCGCGAGCTTGCCGCTGGTATAAAATGCCAGTCGCCCCTGTAGACTTATATCTTCGCTATAACGTGGATTATCCGGTGCAAGTAGTTTGGCTGGTCCGTTNGTGATATTGCCAGATGCGGTTAAGTCAGCAATNCCCACCGTAAACCAATCACTCTTAGCCAGTGCCAGGTCGCGCAAGAACAATTCTCCATTGCCTGCCTGGTCAAGAACGGCAAGTTCAACGGTATGCAGTCCCTCGGGAAGAATTTCTTCAGCAATAAATTTTCCGCTATCATCAACCGGCACAGGGTATCCGGCCAGCCACACCAGGTGACCCTCAGGGATCGCTTGGCCATGCACCAGAACTGTACCGCCGTGCAGCACTATATTCCGGCTGGCAATCCGACTCTCACCATATCCGGCCAACAGCTCCTTACGCGGATTTGCCATGACAGTGATCGGGTCAACTCGATCAACGACCCAAAGAGGTTGTGGGTTTGTTTCGTCAAAATGTCCGCTTTTGGAGTAAACCCGGACCAAATATTTCAAGGCTCTTCCGGGCGCCGAGTAAGACTCAAAATCGGGCTGCCATTGGCCACGCCCGTTGGTATCAAGCTCGACAACTGCCAGAGGCGTATCTCGAACCGATTGTTCTTCATCAAAGACCAATACTTCAGCTCGCTCGATGAAACTACGATAGTTACTATAAAGTTGGAACCTAACCCGATCTTCAATGAAATCGGTCTCTGCAACATCCCGGTAGCGGATAGAGCGTGGCCAGGCAGTAACATTAAGCCGCGGTACCAACTTAATACTGTCGTGTTTGAATTGAACCCGTGCATTGTCCAGCGCAACATCGGTGCAGCGCTGAATATCCGGAATACTTTTACCCGGATCATCGACCGGTTTGCCATCGACCGTGATGCGCATCAAATTCAGGGCAAAGGGATTTTCAGTTGTAACGTCACGAACCAGGCGGGTTATTTCAACTCCTTCATAATCGTCCAGAACTGCAAGCTCATCGTAAATAACCTGCACTTCCACCCGTGAAATCTCAGCTTCAATAAATCCGCTATTGACAACATCATCAGTCTGAACATAACCATGACCTTCGAATTCAGCTTGTTCTGGTGTCAATTCCAACTTCTTGCTGACCGCTTCCATGGCTCGCC
>JGI24023J19991_10002433_pt1 | contig 13571 bp, 12 predicted proteins | sample Cruoilmetagenom1_FD_19991 | JGI IMG/M metagenome (IMG submission 19991) | reverse complement strand
AAGAGCGGGGTGATTACGGCAAACGAGCTCCATATACCGGCGGGTAAATACCTACTTGCCCGAATAGAGTCTGTAGACGTTATTCACGACTTTTGGGTCCCCGAGCTAGGAAGGAAAATAGACGCCATCCCAGGACACCCGAACCATATGTGGATTGTGGCAGGAGAGCCCGGGCTATATATAGGCGCATGCGCTGAATTTTGCGGAGCGCAGCACGCTAACATGCACATTAGAGTGATTGCGGAAACAGAAGAGGAATTTAAAGAGTGGGAGAAACAGGAGCTTGTGATACCACCCACACCGAGGACCGGACTTGCGGGAAATGGTGCGAAACTGTTTCAGGAAAAGGCGTGTATGAACTGCCACACTATTATGGGCACGGCGGCCGCGGCTAGAGTTGGACCCAACCTGACCCATCTGAATGACAGACAGACCATAGGCGCAGGTGTGCTTACTAATACGCCGGAGAATCTAAATAAATGGCTAACTAACCCACAGAAATACAAACAAGGCTCACTGATGCCCAATATGAAGCTTAGTCCCACTGAAGTAGAAGCGATTGTAGCCTACCTGGAGGCTCTCAAATGAGCAGAAGATTACCGCTAGTTCCCGAAAACACAGAACCCCTACCCTCACTCAAAGAAAACCAGGGTATGCTCGCTTGGGTATCCTCCGTAGACCATAAACAGATTGGGCTTATGTACCTGATGGTAACAATGGTATTCTTCGTTGTAGGCGGGCTTGAAGCGTTACTCATGCGTATACAGCTCTCTCAACCCGAATTTAACTTTATTTCGCCCGAAGTCTATAACCAGTTGTTCACCATGCACGGCACGACGATGATATTTTTCGTAGTAATGCCGTTTTTAATCGGCGTGGGCGTTTACCTCGTGCCTCTCATGATCGGGGCCCGGGACATGGCTTTCCCCCGCTTAAACGCACTGAGCTTCTGGCTGGTCGTTTTCGGCGGGATACTGATCTACTATAGTTTCTTAACACAAAGCGGAGCGCCCGATATGGGCTGGTTTGCATACTCCCCGCTTAGCGAAAAGCCGTTTTCGCTCAATAAAGGGCCCACATACTGGGCTCTCGGACTCCTCGCTACAGGTATAAGCTCTGTAGCCTCGGGTCTCAATAACATCGTTACGATTCTCACTATGCGAACGCCGGGTATGACTATGCGCAGGATTCCGCTTTTCGTATGGATGATACTCGTTACATCGTTCCTGCTCATTTTTGTTATACCCATTATCGCCTCAGCGTTCGCGATGATGCTGCTCGACCGCCTGCTTGAGGCCACTTTCTTCACCCCGGCTCACGGAGGCTCAGCTATACTCTGGCAGCACTTCTTCTGGGGTTTCGGGCACCCTGAGGTTTATATCCTCATACTGCCTGCATTCGGCATTATCTCTGAAGTCATACCGGTTTTCTCACGCAAACCTATTTTCGGCTATGAATTTGTCGCGGGCTCGACTGTAGCAATTGGCCTTCTGAGCCTGGGTGTATGGGCGCACCATATGTTCGCCGTAGGTCTGGGAGACGTAACTAATCTATACTTCTCACTTGCCAGCATGTTAATCGCTATACCCACGGGGGTTAAGGTGCTCAACTGGGTTGCTACGATGTGGGGAGGGAAGATAATATTCGCCACCCCCATGCTATTCGCCACCGCTTTTATTATCGAATTCGTAATGGGCGGAATTACCGGAGTTGCCATAGCCTCTGTCCCGATAGATTGGGTCGTCACGGACAGCTATTTCATAGTTGCCCATTTCCACTACGTTCTTTACGGCGGCTCTATGTTCGCAATCTTCGCGGGCGTATATTACTGGTTCCCCAAATTTACGGGACGGATGATGTCCGAGACGCTCGGAAAATGGCATTTCTGGCTCACAATAATAGGATTTAACATGACCTTTTTCGTACAGCATTTTCTGGGTGTTATGGGTATGCCGCGCCGCATATACACATACCAGGATTTCCCTTACTGGGGCTCAATGAACCTGATATCGACAATCGGCGCCGTAGTGTTGGCTCTGTCGGTATTAGTCTTTATGTGGAACGTACACGTAAGCCGGAAGCGCGGTAAAAAGGCGGGTAATAACCCTTGGGACGCATGGACTCTGGAGTGGGCTGCGGCTTCACCCCCGGCTGTGCATAATTTCGATCTCGTACCACCTGTTAGAGGAAGACGCCCCCTATGGGACCTTGCACACCCAGAGCAGCCTGACGAGCCCAACGCTAAGGTGGTTGACTAGGAGACACTACTATGGCAGATAACAAAATGCTCATAAAATTTTTCGTGGCCTCAGAGTCAATCTTCTTTATCATGCTCATATTGGCCTACGTAAATTTCAAAGGCACTGTAGTAGACGGCCCTACTGCAGAGAGCAGCTTAAACCCCTATGTTACGGGTATATTCAGCTTGTTTTTGCTTGCCAGCAGTTTTACCATCTGGCTTGCCGGCAAGTCTCTAAGGGCCAAGAACCATACGATGATGAAAGTATGGCTTCTAGTCACCATAGTGCTTGGAGCCATATTTATATTCGGACAGGGGCGTGAATGGGCAGGGTTGATAGAACAGAATATAACGATAAGTCGAAACGTATTCGGAACGACATTTTTCACCCTCACCGGGTTTCACGGGTTCCACGTGTGCGTGGGGCTTATTATGCTCTCAATATTACTTGGACTTGCGCTTTTCGGAGATTTCAAGGGACCCCGCTCTGACGGAGTAGAGGTCATTTCGATTTACTGGCACTTCGTCGACGGCGTATGGATTGTGGTTTACTCGGTGATATACGTGTGGGCGTTTTTTTTGTAACGATAAATTTTGTAACAATAAAAGCACTCTGGAGAAACGGGCATGGAAATATTACAGCTGTTTAATGCCGGATGGTCATTTGAGCCCTGGGCTTTAGTATTTGCCTCAGTACTTGTAGGAGCGTATTTACTGGGTGTGGGCACAAGGCTGAACAGACACTCCGTACTCTATATGTCGGGTGTTTTGGTGATGCTGTTCGCGCTCGTGAGCCCGCTCGATTATCTCGGCAGACACTATTTATTCAGCGCCCATATGATTCAGCACATACTGCTCCTCCTCATAGTACCGTTGTTACTACTTTTCGGTATCCCGAAATCAACCGCGGAAAAGCTCCTAAAAATAGAGCCTATCGGTAAAATGATGAGAGTGCTCAGCTATCCTCCTGTAGCATGGTTTTTGGGGGTAGGCGCCATGTGGGTATGGCATATGCCCTCTATTCACGACATGGCTCTTAATAACAACTCCCTATACATAACACAGTTAGTGAGCTTTGTATTAATAGGAATGATATTCTGGTGGCCTGTGTTTACACCTATAGAGAATAGGAGGCTAAACCCTCTTACCGGCACGCTATATCTGGCGTCTGCGTGTCTTGGGTGTACGATACTCGGGATGCTCATCACTTTTGCGGGCGCAGGGCTTTATACGGCTTATATAAACCCGGTCGATTCTGCCGGGCTTCTTGCGTTAATCAGAAACGACCTCTGCATTACCCCCGGTGTAGACCAGCAGATTGGAGGCCTCACGATGTGGGTTCCCGGATGTCTTATTTATCTGAGCGCTAGTATGATCACACTGGCTCAGTGGTACGGAGCGCCAGATGAAGGCGTTAGTGCCGCAAGGCAGGAGGCCGCTTAAAATTGAATACTGCATTAATTAAAACGAAGGAGAACCTGTAAATTGAGTAACGGATCAGAATTCAGCGCTCCTGGCGGTGAGACAAAAATCGCTGCCCCTGCCGCTTCTGGCAATGTCGGCACAAGCGGTCAGATACCAAAGGGCTGGCATAAGCCCCTACCCGAGCGTCTCCCAAAACCTGGGTACTGGCCTGCGATAATGGCCCTTGGCATAACGTTTATACTCTGGTCGTTAGCTGTGGGGTTCAATGAAGTAGTAAGCACAATAATCATATTATTTCTAGTAGGTTTATCAATTTTTGTCGTGGCTTTAGTCGGATGGATAGGAGACCTGAGAGATGAGCGAAAAGACCAAAACGAGTGAAGAGTGCTCGAGAAGGCAGTTCTTCACTCACATAAGTATTACACTCGGGAGCCTGGCTGCCCTTATGGTAGGAATACCCATAGTGGGCTCCATTTTCGCTCCGATTGTTAAAAAGCCAAGACCCATATGGAGACCTGTGGGCGAGCTGAGAAGCTTTACGCTGAATGAGTATGTAAAAGTGAATTTCATTGACGCCTCTCCTCTTCCTTGGTCGGGTATTACGGCGGAAACCGCCGCCTGGGTTAGGCGTAGCGAAAATGACGAGCTTACGGTATTCTCCGTAAACTGCGCCCATCTAGGATGCCCTGTAAGGTGGGTCTCAGGGGCAAAGCTGTTTATGTGCCCATGTCACGGAGGAGTATATTACTCAGACGGCTCGGTTGCCGCGGGACCGCCGCCGAGGGGTCTATACGGTTATCCTGCGAGGATAAAGGACGGTCAGGTCGAGGTAAAAACAAGCCCTATACCGATTACAACAGTATAGTGAAATACAAACGTGCAATAGAGTCTTAATTATGATAAATACGGAGCACACGGAATGAAGTTTTTTAACAACGCATGGAACTGGTTTGAAGACCGTACGGGCTTAATGGGTGCGTTATGGCCGATTATGACTCACGCCGTGCCCAAGAACTCGGCTTCCTGGTTCTATGTGTTCGGGAGCGCCACTATGTTTGCGTTCCTGCTCCAGATCGCAACAGGCGTTACGCTCGCTTTCATGTACGTCCCGTCTGCAGGCGAGGCTTACCAGAGTCTGGAATTCATAACCAATCAGACCACTTTCGGCAGGATCGTCAGGGGACTTCACAACTGGGGAGCTTCGGCAATGATACTTCTCGTGGGTCTACACATGATCCGGGTTTATCTGACAGCGTCATATAAATTCCCTCGCGAAATGCACTGGATCTCCGGTGTCATTTTACTCTCGCTTACTATTATTATGGCATTTTCAGGACAGGTTGTCAGGTGGGACCAGACTGCCGTGTGGTCTACCATCGTAGCCGCGGAGCAGGCGGGCAGGATACCGTTTATCGGCACATGGGTAGCGGATTTCTTAATCGGAGGAGAAACCATAGGGGGCGCAACACTAAGCCGAATGTTCGCGTATCACGTGTTCATTGTTCCCGCTCTTCTTATCATATTTTTGGTATTCCATTTATATCTCGTAATCAAAAACGGTATTTCGGAATTCCCCAAGGCCGGAGAGCCTGTAGATCCGAAGACCTACAGAGAGAAATACGAGGCTAGCGTCAAGCGGGACGGCGTCCCGTTTTGGCCCGTCGCGGCATGGCGAGACATGGTGTTCGGCTTTATCGTGATCACTACAATACTTCTTATAGCAGTAATAATCGGACCTCCTGATCTCGGGGCACCCCCAAACCCATCTAATATTGACGCACTTCCGGTGCCGGACTGGTATTTTATTTTCTACTTCGCTTTTCTTGCTCTAATGCCCCCTCCCATGGAGACAGTCCTTATGGTATTCGGGCCACTGTTGGTGGGCGCACTTTTATTCGCGTTGCCCTTCATCTCGAACCGCGGCGAGAGAAGCCCTCTCCGCCGTCCATGGGCCATCGCCATGGTAGCGCTCACAATCGGATCAATTTCAGGGCTTTGGGCAATCGGCATCTCTTCTCCATGGTCACCCCATTTTGACGCCAAACCCCTTACTATTGAGATCATAGGTGCGGATTCGGGACCGGTTTACAGAGGTGGGGAGCACTTTAACGATAAAGGGTGTCTATACTGTCACACGATTTCTGGGCACGGTGGGTTAAGGGGACCGGATCTCACTTATATCGGAGATAGGTTATCAGCTGATGAATTAACGTGGCGTATCATGAACGGCGGGCTTAATATGCCGGGCTTTGGCGGTACGCTTAGTAATGTTGAGCTAAGCGATTTGGTAATGTTCCTAAAAACCAGAAAGCATATAAACCCTCAACCTTCGTCTTCAGGCGGAGACTGACTGGGTTTTATCAGGAAGCGGAGCTGTACAATATCCTTCGGAAGGAAAATATCTAAAAACCAATCTAGAGCGACCCGAATCTTTCTGTCCCACCCAGGGAGCTTACCCAGGTATATTGCCCTCCACATAAACCATGCGAAAAATCCGGAGAACCTAAACCCCTTGATCTCGGCTACAGCCGAGCGGTGCCCTAGCGGGGCAAGCATTCCCTGAGTTACGTAGATAAACGCTCTTTTCTCAGACTCTTTTCCGTCTATATACGCGGCTACGTTATGTGCTGTACGAGTGGCCTCTCTTATGGCATGCTGAGCTGTAGGTGGATACGGCTTGCCGGTATGCGGGTCTGGCACGACCGCGCAATCACCTAGAGCCCATACCCCGTCATAACCCGGAACTTCGGTAAATTCGTTCACCTCAATTCTCCCTTTCTTATCCGCAAAAGGAAGCGCCGCAATAACGGGCTGAGGAGCGGTTCCGGCGGCCCATATGGCTGTATGAGTCTTAATCGTATCCCCATCCCCAGTCACAACACGGTCAACACCCACGCTCTCTACCCTTGTGTTGAGGTGGAACTCCATACCTCTTTTTTTAAGTAGATTCATTCCGTATTGGGCGAGTCCCTCACTCATCTCGTGCATAATCCTGTCACCGGGGTCTATCACCACCACCTTCACCTCGTCCGACTTGACGTTCTTGTAGAAGCGCCGGCTGGTGTCAACAAAATCATTAAGCTCCGCCGCCACTTCAATACCGGTATAACCCCCGCCAACGATGGCGAACGTCAGGAGACTGCTGCGCAGCGCATGGTTCTCCTCTATATCGGCAAGCTCGAACATATCTATCACATGACTCCTGAGCACCATGGCGTCTGCCAGGTTTTTAAGGGGATAAGAAAATTCCTCGGCTCCTTTAACATTATGGAAACCTGTCTTCGATCCCATAGCGATTACTATATAGTCGTAAGTGATAACGTGTGTTTCGTGAGTTTGCGGGTGAATGCACGTAACGGCTTTTTTGTCGTGGTCTATTTTCTTTACTTCAAGCTCTTTAAATGTTGTTTTTCTTACGCTCTCTCTTAGCGGGATAACTACGTGCTTGGCTTCGATACTGCTTGAAACCACCTCCGCAAGCATGGAGGTATAAACAAGATAATTCTTCTCACTAATGAGCGTAATATCTATATCGTCTCTTTTCGAGTAAATCTTTTCAAGGGTCTGTGCGGCTTGTAGACCCGCAAATCCGCCTCCGAGAATCAGTATGTGCTTAGAAGTAGCTTCAGGCATTTATGCTCAATCCTCCCGCTTCGTTTCATAAATTAAAACGCGTAATTAGAGTTTTGATGGGCGTTTTTTCAAATAGCCTACACCAAGAGCCCATGCAGACCTACACGCATTATCATTCTCACATGAAATGCATTCCGTTGTCAATAAATATAAGTGAACTCATAGCATTTAAGATCCGACCATAACACCGGAGCTAATGAAGAATGGAATGTTGATGAGTTTATGAAAGAAAGAGGCCCTACCCTTTATCGTCTCCGCCTTTCTTGTCATTCTCGGGGATCCTGATGGCTACATAGATAGTGTTATCACCCCTTTTAACCAGGAATAAAGCAGTACCGCCGCTCTTCATACCATCTATAGCCGCATTATATTCGTCTAAATTTGTAATCTGTTTTTTATCAATCTCAATAATCAGGTCTCCGGGGCTGATGCCAGCTTCTGAAGCAATACCGCCGTTTTCAACCTTGGTTACGACTACACCGTCCCCATCCTCTATTTTAAAACGTTGTGCCAATTTTTGATTAAGGTTCCTTGCACTGAGCCCCAGGTTTTCCTGCTCCTGGTCATCCTCTTCACTTGCCGCATCATCTGAAGGCACTTCACCGAGCTTTACTGTAACCTCTTTGGTCTTCCCGTCTTCAATTACCGAAAGCTTAACCTCAGAGCCCGGAGGGCTTACCGCAGTCGAAGTTGTAAGGTCTGTAATATCCTCGACTTTTTTACCGTCAAACTCCGTTATCACATCCCCGCGCTTTATCCCCGCATTGTCGGCAGGGCTTCCGGGTTCAACGTCGCTGACAAGAGCTCCCTCGTCCTCCTCAAGACCGAAACTTGAGGCTATCTCTGGGGTCACCTTCTGCACATACACTCCAAGCCAGCCCCTTACGACTTTTCCGTCTTCCTTGAGCTGTTTTACAACAAACTCGGCCATGTTGATAGGTATCGAGAACCCGATTCCCTGCCCCCTGGCTACGATGGCTGTATTCACACCCACTACCTGTCCCTGCATGTTAAATAGCGGACCTCCGCTGTTCCCCGGGTTAAGCGGGGCATCGGTTTGAATGAAATCGTCATATACTCCGAAACCAAGAGAGCGCCCCTTGGCGCTTACAATCCCCGCGGTGACCGTGTAACCAAGTCCGAACGGGTTCCCCATAGCTATAACCCAATCCCCAATCCGTAGGTTATCTGAATTCCCTAAAGTCACAGCCTGAAGCTCCTGCTCGGGCTCGAATTTAAGCACTGCAAGATCGGTTTTAGGGTCTTTCCCGATTATTTCAGCCTTGAATTTGTCTCCGTTCTCAAGCACTACCTCTACGTCCGTCGCTTTTTCTATGACATGGTTATTTGTAACCACATAACCGTCTTTACTGATTATAAATCCCGAACCAAGTCCCTGACGCTTGTACTCCTGCTGGGGCTGATTGCCGCCGAAGAACTTCTTGAAGAATTCCTCCATAGGATCGTTCTGCCCAAAGGGAGACTTAGGCATATTCTGTCCGAATCCCCTCTGCTTAAATACGTTTGTGGTGCTTATGTTCACAACCGAAGGCTTAAGACTTGCAACAAGGTCGGCAAACGAAGGAAACTCCGTCCTGCCGGTCTCAAGTGAAGTTTTTACGCTGGTAGTTTCTTTTTTTATCTGTGAATCATTCTGCTTAGCGGTACTCGTATCGGCTTCTTGATTCTTCTCTACCTTCGTACTTTGTGATGAAGATTTATCCGTTGTAGCGTCTTTATCTAATTTTTCACAGCCTATAGCTAAAATTGATAAGATTAAGGGAATAATAAGTACTAGTCCTAATGAGCGTGTCATGCGCGCCTCCTGTGGGTTTAGGTATTTAGATAATATATCCTTGAAATATCCATAGGCAAGAAAAATAATTCTTGTGCTTGTTCTACTCTTATCCGGACAGACCCGGGACATATTGTAATGTTCGGAGTTATTTAGTCCGGGCTATATCCAAGCGTGGATTGAGCAGGCACGAAGTGGATTCTACAGATGCGCAAAATGCTTCCCGGACGTTTTAGGAATATTATTAGGCTGAGCGGCAAAGTAATCGATGGCACGCTTCATATCTTCAACCAGAATATCCGCCATATCATGCGTTAATCCTTTTTTCACAACTATACGCTGAACAATCAGGTCATGACGGTTCTTAGGCATGGGGTACGCGGGGATGAGCCAGCCGCGTGTACGTAAGTGGTCGGCAAAATCATAGAGAGAGTAATTCTCCTGCTCTTTCATCCGCCAGCAAAAAACAGGGATATCACTGCCGTCTGAAATGAGCTCAAAGGGGCCGATCTCGGAAATCTGTTTTGACAGATACAAAGCAACCTCCCGGCTGTTCTTATGTACATCGGTGTAACCTTCAAACCCAAGCCTCAGAAAATTGAAATACTGAGCAAGGACCTGACTGCCGGGTCTTGAAAAATTCATAGAAAAATCCATCATATCCCCGCCCAGATAACTGACATGAAAGACCAGGTCTTCTGGCAGAGCGGATTTATCNCGCCATAAAACCCAGCCCACACCCGGATATACCAAGCCGTATTTATGGCCCGACGCATTGATGGATTGCACCCGCGGCAAACGGAAATCCCAGACAATATCCGGCTGTAGAAAAGGAGCCACAAAACCGCCGCTTGCCCCGTCAACATGTACGGGTATATCGTTTCCGGTTTTTTCCTGGTAATGGTCAAGGGCTTTACACAACTGCTCAACAGGCTCGTACTTCCCATCGTATGTACTTCCCATGATCGCAACGACTCCAATGGTGTTCTCATCTACCAATTGCACCGCCAGTTCAGGATCGAGTATAAACCTATCCCCCTCACACGGGACAAACCTGGGCTCAATATCCCAATACTTTACAAACTTTTTCCAACATATTTGAACATTTGCGCCCATTACCATATTGGGCTTGGAAGTAGACTTACCCTGAGCTTCCATCTTTTTTCGCCATTGCCATTTAAGGGCCATACCGCCCAGCATCGACGCTTCACTGGACCCTATGGTTGAAGTTCCTACTGCCTCTTCATGATCGTGNGCATTCCACAACTTGGCAATAATATTTACACACCGAAGCTCGATCTCNGCNGTTTGCGGGTATTCNTCTTTGTCAATCATATTCTTATCAAAGCAATCAGCCATAAGCTGTGAGGCCTCNGGCTCCATATAGGTCTGGACGAATGTAGCGAGGTTTANGCGTGAATTCCCGTCCAAAAATAGTTCATCTTTAATTAAGTTATANGCAATGTCTGCCCGCATGCTCTGCTTNGGCATTTCATATTTCGGCAGNTGCAAATTCGATTTAGAGGATTCATACACAGATCGCAGTGAGTTATTAATACTCAAGCTCGATTTATCATTAATTTTTTTGCCTAGCAATTTTGGCCTCCTTACGGAAAAAAGAGATTCTACATCTTAGAAAGTAGAGAAATGATCATATCCTGCTACAGATAGCTGTAAGGCTTATCATACATACTAACTCACTTTAAATAAAGAGGAAAATCCGAATCATAACATAGCGCATGCTCATTAGAATGGAATCAATCGTATCCCCCAAATAAAACCGAAACCGGGCACTTCTCGTATATCTAAGCAGTAACAAACATAGGACCTGAAGCCGTTTGATTATATGCGAGCGACATACTTACTGGAGGTCACACAATGAGACATTCGGGCGCAACCGTCAAAAATACAGAAGATATTTACCAATCTACTTTAAATTCACAGAAAGCCGCGGAAAATCTCGGAGAGCACACTCGATATTCCAAAGGAGACTTAATTCCACTAAACTACGAGACCGTCTCTGACGAGGTACTGGTAGAGCTCTATAAGAAGAAGAGGGACGAGACAGCTTTGACAAATATCATAAGGAGATACAGAGATACGATACTCGGTTTTGCTATTAAAATGACCAAGAACCACTCAGACGCAGAAGACATAGTGCAGGAAATTTCACTCATACTGGTGAAGAAACTACATACCTTTAAGGGCAATTCTAAATTCTCGACATGGCTATACAAAGTAACTTTAAACAGCTGTTATATGGTGCTCAATAAGGCAAATAAGTCCGGTCAGCATGAAGTAACAAGTAACTATTTATATGAAAACGCACCGGCGTCCGAGGCTTCCTGGGGCAAGTGGACGCAGAGCCCGGCTCGTATTTCGCTGTACCGGGAGAGCGCTGGGGTTATTGCAGATGCAGTAAACGCTCTTTCGGAACATAACAGGGAAGTTGTAAGATTAAAGGATATGGAGGGATATTCTAACGCTCAGGTGGGTGAGATAATGGGTATATCCATATCCGCAGTTAAATCGAGACTTTTAAGGTCAAGACTAATTTTAAGAAAGAGGCTCGGCTGCTATTTCCCGGAAATTGTCTAACTCACAATTTGCATCGTCTTAGTATTAGAAACTTTGAATCTCAGGAGGTGCCGCCATATAAAACTCCGGTATCAAGATCTCCATAATAATCTTGATACCCTAAATTGGCTTTTATATCCCCCCGGCTGGAACGCATTTGGGTATTAATGGGCAATAAAAAGTAGTAATTGACAAACATTTTGGTTTAACTACAATGGTTCAAATACATACAGCGCTTGGGTTCAAATAGATACGGCCCCAAATATGTAAAACTTGTAAATTGCCCGTATTCAAATGCTCCAAACGCCTTTATTACGCAGGTAGAAATGCGAGAAGAACTTCGAGCCGGAACAGATCAGGAATTAATTGACCTTATAAAACGGGGAGATAAAGAAGCGTTAAGAGAAATTTACTCCCGTTTTTCTCAGGCTGTATACAACATGGCCTTCAGGATGCTCAGAGACCGTGAAGACGCCGAAGAGGTAGTGCAAGAAATATTTCTTCAGGTATGGAATAAAGCCCAAACATACGAACGAGGAAGGGGCGCGGTATCGACCTGGATAATCAATATTGCACGCTCAAGATCCATAGATAAGCTCAGAACTCTCGGCTATCGTGACAAAAATACCGAGCTTGACGAAGAAAAATTGAACTCAAACACCGATTTCTCTCGTATATTAGAAGATAGAGAGGAGAAAAATAATGTTATATTCCAAGCCCTCAGCGCCCTCCCTGAAAACCAAAGGGCGGTAATAGAGCTTGTGTACTTCGAAGGTTTCACACATGTGGAAGCGGCTGAGCAGCTTAAAGAGCCTGTAGGAACTATTAAAACGCGCCTAAGGCTTGGGGTTATTAAGCTCAAGGAAAAAATGGCACCTTACATAAAGGAGCTTAAATAGATGGACCAGAACCATAAGACAGAATATGAGGATCAGATAGCGCTTTTTGCGCTCGGTCTTCTAACAGGATACGAGCTCAGAAAGATTGAAGAGCACCTGGGGACAGGGTGTCAGATATGTACCGCCCTTTTAGAGGACAGTGAAACTGTATTTACTAACCTCCCCTACGTGCTCAAAGACAACCCCATCTCGCCCGATCTTGAAGACCGCATCCTGGACAAGCTGGATGATATTGAGGAGAGACACCGTACGCAAGGCAAATCGTTCTTACAAGATTTCTGGAAAGGGCTCAGCCCCGTTTGGCTCAATATCGGAAGCGCTGTCGCTGCTGCTGCAATAATTTTCCTATTTATCTCTACCCTGACGCTTCAGCAGAGGCTAGATACTCAGGAAAAGAACATGGAAGCCCTGCACGCAGCACTTGAAAAAGATGAAGAGATGATGGATTACGTAAAGAACCCGGCGGTAAGCGTCATTAACCTTGCGGGAACGATGTCGGACTTGGAATCCTCCGGCAGATTACTCTGGGATACCGACACAAGCAACGCTATCTTGCTCGTCTCTAACGTGCCCGAGCTTGTTCCGGGCCAAACATATCAGTTCTGGGTCGTGGAAAACGGAAAGGCACATAGCATGGGTACATTTACGGTTAATCAAAATGGTGAGCACATGATGGAGATTAATTGCATGCCCGAAGAAAAAGGCAAGATTGAATTTGCAGTAACGCTCGAGCCCGAAGGCGGCATGCCCGAGCCGACCGGTGCGACTTATTTGGTAGGCTCTCTATAAAAAAAGATTACAATATAGTACTATAACTTTAGCCCGTTAAATGGGTTCTAAACAGCATTCTACAATCACAATCTTCGGAGGTCCCTTCAAGATGGCAAAAAAGTCCAAGGCAATGACCAAGCTCAACGACCAGCTGAACGAGCACATGAAAATAATAATGGACTGCACAATCGAGCACAAAAAATACGGAAGACTGCTCCTGGCCTCACCCCCT
>JGI24023J19991_10002431_pt1 | contig 13576 bp, 10 predicted proteins | sample Cruoilmetagenom1_FD_19991 | JGI IMG/M metagenome (IMG submission 19991) | reverse complement strand
GGTAAATTGTTTTTTCGTGCCAAGACGACGCCGTCAAGTACGTGGTTGATGATAATTTTGGCGCTTTCTACCGGATCCAAATCGTCGTGTCTGTTGACGCCAGAAGTTTGATTTTCGGTGAAGTAAAAAGGATTGAGCATTTTGCCAATATCATGATATAAGGCACCGGTTCTGACAAGTAGTGCATTTGCTTTGATTTCGTGTGCTGCCGCTTCTGCTAAGTTAGCAACTTGCATGGAATGGTTGAAAGTCCCGGGTGCTTTGTCTGCCAGTCTTTTTAATAATTTTGAATTGGTATTTGAAATCTCTAGTAATGATACATCCGAAACCAATCCGAATACTTTTTCATAAAGCAAAATCAACTGATTGGATAGCGCAATTGTTAAAATACCATTTAGTAGAAAAAATAAGAAAACTTGTCCGCTGATAAGATTAATATTGCCTTCGTGAATTAAATGAAATGCAAAATAGCCAATGATATAAATGATAATAATGCTTCCGACAGAGCTAACCAAATTTGCGCGCTTGGTCAATTCGGACACTGTTAAAATGGTAACAATACCTGCCATAATTTGCAGAAATATAAATTCAAAGCTGTTGGCTACGATAAATCCTAACAAAAGTATGGTCAACATATGAACGAATAAACCTACCCGTGCATCAAAAAAAGCTTTTAAGAGTAGCGGTAAAATAGTCAATGGCACAATATATACATAAGCGGTATTGTAATTGACCACTAGGGTTGTTAAAAAAATAAGTAAGACCATATTAAAAACAATCAAACTTAGCTTGACATTGTTATTGTAAATTTGAGGGCGATATTTCCATAAAAATGAGAATAACATTAACAACACAATGGCAACTAGTACTGTATATCCTACATAAATCCATCTTGTTTTTGTGGTGTTGTATTGTTGGGTGTCGTGGCTATCTTTTAAAGAATATAGAATATTGTATTTTTCTTCATTAATTAGTTCTCCTTTTGCAATAAGCTGTGTGCCTTTAAGTATTAGTCCTTTGTTGATACTTATATTTTGCAATGCTTCTTTGAGTGTTTTGTCGTAATAAAAATGGTCTAAACTTAGGTTAATCTTTAAGTGTTTGAAATAAATTTCCAATAAATTTTGAAATAAATGACTGTTTTTGTCAAAATAGGGTTTTAATATAGGTTTTATATCATGAATTGTGTAAATGTGATTGGGTTGAACTTCTAGTACATTTTTGTCTTCAATAACATTTACTTTTCGTTTCAATATGTCGTTTGGCACTTGGTCAATTAACCCAATTTCATATATTTTGGGTAACATTTTGTGGTTGATTTTTACTAAAGAGTCTATTTTTGAAGAAGGTGATGATACACTACTTTTTTTGATAGCATTATCTATTTCATTGGTTAATTTTGGTAGATCAATAGTTTTTTTCTTGATGAAATAAGGGTTTGATTTTTGTATTTTTTGTTTTTCTGCAACAAGTTCTTTTTTAGATTTTTTAATAGAAAAATCATTTGGCGCATACAATGTTTCGTATTGCCAAGGGGTACTTTTTTTAAAATCATATTTGAATTTGCCCTGTTTTGGCAAAAGATATACGATTAATAATAAGGCACTTAAAAAGATAAATGCTTTATAGATAAAATTTGTATTTTTATAAATGTAATTCAACCAATCTTTCACTTGTTATTGTTTTTCAATATATGATTAATGTATTATGTCCAAAAGTAATATTTTTTTATGAAAAAGCTTTCTGTTACGACAAATATTCGTACTTTTAGGTCAAAATTTTAAACACATACATTTATGAAATCACCACAAGATATTGTTATTATTTCTTACGCCCGTACACCGATTGGTAGTTTTAACGGGAGTTTATCTAAAATTCCGGCACCTCAATTGGGTGCTTTTGCTATTAAAGGCGCTTTGGATAAAATTAATTTAAGTCCGAATTTGATCGACGAAGTTTATATGGGTAATGTATTGCAAGCAGGCGAAGGGCAAGCCCCCGCACGTCAAGCAGCTATTTTAGCCGGTATTCCGGATAGCGTGCCCGCTACTACGGTAAACAAAGTGTGTGCTTCCGGTATGAAGGCGGTTAGTATGGCTGTGCAAGCTATAAAAGCTGGTGATGCCGAAATTATGGTTGCCGGTGGCATGGAAAATATGTCGATGACACCACATTATTTGGCAGGACGCAATGGTGTTAAATTAGGTGATATTAAACTTAAAGATGGTTTGGTATTGGATGGTTTGACCGATGCATATTCAAAAAAACATATGGGTGTATCAGCCGATATGGTGGCAACAGAATATAATATCTCTCGTGAGGCTCAAGATGCTTATGCCGTACAATCTTATCAAAGATCGGCCGANGCTTGGGCACAAAATAGATTTAAAGATGAAGTAATATCGGTTGAAATACCACAACGAAGGGGTGAACCAATTATTTTTGCTGAAGATGAAGAATATAAAAGTGTTCGTTTTGAAAAAATCCCGATTTTGAAACCGGTATTTACAAAAGAAGGCACTGTAACGGCTGCCAATGCTTCCACTATTAACGATGGAGGCGCAGCTTTAATTATTACTACGCGTCAAAAAGCGACAGATTTGGGTATAAAACCTTTGGCAAAAATTGTGTCTTATGCAGATAGTGCTGGCAATCCTGATTATTTCCCAACAGCACCTGCAAAAGCAGTTCCAAAAGCTTTGGATAAAGCCGGATTAAGCCTAGATGACATCGATTTTTTTGAGTTAAACGAAGCCTTTTCAGTTGTAAGTTTGGTCAATGCAGAAATGATGCAACTCGATAATGATAAAACCAATATTTATGGTGGTGCCGTTTCTTTGGGACATCCATTGGGGGTTAGTGGCGCTAGGATTACCATGACTTTAATCAATATTTTAAAACAAAACAATGCCAAATTGGGCGCTGCAGGTATTTGTAATGGTGGCGGTGGTGCGGGTGCTATTGTGATTGAAAACGAAATGTAGTAATTTTAATAAAGAATTAATTATATGACTTATGCAATTAATTTTGCTACGATTGTGCCTATTAGAGCCGATCATTCTGACGAAGCTGAAATAATGACGCAAATGTTGTTTGGAGATACTTTTGAAGTGCTCGAAAGACACCGTCAATGGTTTTATATTAGAACATCTTATGATCATTATGAAGGTTGGGTAGATGAAAAAGTAGTTTTGGAAATTTCTAAAAATACATTTGATGCTTTACAAAGTAGCAAGAAATATTATACTGCCAGTGTTTTAACAGAAGTAGATTTTGATACATCTGGGACTTTTCTTATTGCCAATGGGAAGTGTTTTGCCTTTTTTTGACCCTGATAAAAAAATCTTGAAAATGGGTGATGAAATCGGTGTGTTAAAAGGTGAATTTATAACCGGAGTGCACGATAAAAATAAGGTTTTATCTATGGCATTTACCTATTTGAATGCACCTTATTTATGGGGTGGAAAAACACATTTTGGTTTGGATTGTAGCGGATTGACGCAAATGGCTTATAAGGCTTGTGGATATGATTTGTTGCGCAATGCCAAGGATCAAGCTTTGCAAGGAGCTTCTATTAAATTGTCCGAAGCTGTTTCAGGGGATTTGGCATTTTTTACCAATGATAAAGGCAAAGTGATTCATGTTGGTTTTATATTGGGAGACGGACGGATATTACATTCGCACGGCAATGCACATATCGACCCTATCGATGAAACTGGTATTTGGAGCTTAAAGTTTAAACGTTATTCACATAAATTAAGCGATGTGCGTAGGATAATTGATTAAGTAGATATTACGAAATAAAAAAAGAGCCAAAATGGCTCTTTTTTTATGGTTATTTAAAAAAATAAATTAGTCTTTATTTTGAATATAAGTATCGAGTTTTCGTTTGTTGCTATCAAAATCAAAGACGGCATTTACTTTGTAGTAGTTTTCTAAATCATAGCTGTAATCATAAGCAAATTTGGCTAATTTTAAACGGCTTTCGTCAAAATCAAATAATCGTAATATTTGTACCAATTGATTGACTGTTAAGCAATTATTGGTTTTTATGATTTGTTTGGCAACGCGCAATTTTCCTGCTTCAAAAATTTCGTCTTCAACAACTTGCAGCATATTAGAAAATCTGTTAGCGGTTACTGGTGGTACGCATCCTACAGTGCCTGTATAATCGGGAACGTAAACTACTGGCGTGTTTTGTCCGATTTGATTTGTTGCTGTACTACTATTGTTAATATTGATGTTTATTTGTCCGTTTTGTGTATTTTGTCCATTGTTTCCTTGTGCAGCAACGCCTGTGTTTCCCCAAGAAAAAACACTTTCTTGTTGGTAGTAAGGAACTTGATTGTCGGCAGGATATATATCTTTAATGACAAATTCGCCTTTGGCATTTCTTCTGTCTGGCGCGTAAACTTCATACACAATTTCTGACATAGGTGGCACATATAAATGTCCTCTTATGATGATTCTGGGTTGGCTTGCCAATCTGACGACAAGGTTATAATAGTTGTCTTGTAGTCCAGTAATTCTAATATCTTTTAAAGGTCTTTGATTGACAGGACGATTGTTTATCAGTACTTCCATAGCTTCATTTGTAGCTGAAACCAGTACTAAATTTCTGTTTGTCTGTGCATAACTGTTCATCAGTAACAGTCCTAATGCAAGTGTTAATAATTTTTTCATTTTTTTGGTTTTTGTTTTTAAATCTAATGCTTAAAGATAAATTATATTTTTCAATTTTCAATAAGTGTGCCAAACAAGAGTGCTAATAGATTTTGCTTCCGATAATTATTTTATAATATGTTGTTTTATCAACTGTTTATTATTCTTTTTAGTATATAATTCTAGAATATAGACATCTATAATACCCCTACAAAACTAGATCAATATTTAAGTTGAATTTTTTTTNAAAAATGTAAAGCNTTGATTATCAGTAAAATTAAAAAAGTATGAGNTTGCCCTGGTGGTTATGTAGTATAATTTGCGTTGTTTTGCGTGTTTTTGTACCTTATTTGTACCTTTTAATAAACACTTTAACAACGAAAATTTTTAAAATTTGATAAGATTTACCCCAACCTGAATAGCTTGTTTTCTGGATTTTGAAACATCTGATAAGCCAAGGAGGTTGTCGGCAGAAACATATAATTGTAAGCGTCCGATATTGGCAACCAATCCCAATCCAATACTTGAATATGAAAAATTATCAATGCTGTAATTGAGTTTGCTATAAAAATATTTCGACCATTTTTGTTCGTAAAAAGCACTGATGCCCAAATGTACTTTTACCGGTCTGTATTGTGCAAATCCGGTTAGGCCAAAAAAACTGTTATACGCATTTTTTAAATTCATAAAATCTTCGCAATTTTGGTGTCTTAAATCGCCTAATGCATATTTTAGCGAAGTGTAAACAGTTGTAGGTCTGTAAGATATATAGCTTTTTTTGTTTTCGCCACGTTCAATTTCTGTATCAAATGTCTGTTTGATATGCTCCCAGTAATCGATAAAACCGGTTTCCGGAAATTGCATATTTACACCTTCAAAATCGTAGTTTCCTTTAATTTGGTAGGCATTGATGTCGCTCGTGTAGTAAATAAATCCCAAATCCAAAAGAGAGGCAGAGAGCTGTAATTTTTCAGATAAACGATAATTGATACCCAAATCGATTCCAGCACCATAATTTCCGCTAAATAAAAATTTTTGCAAGTAATTATTGGTGCTATATGATTCGTTAAACCCTGAAGATTGGGCAGACAAATCGATGTTTTCTAAGTGGTGTACATAATAATTATTTTGTCCTGAGTTGGTATAAAAAGTGCCTGAGTTACCAGTACTTTGAGCATTGGCAATACCCGAATAAAGTTTAAAACGGTAGCCAACACTTAAATACCTGTTGGCTTTTTTGTTAACACCATAATAGATGCTTTGAATAAATTCTGTTTTGCTGGCTAAGTATTTAGCATCGTATTTTTCAAATAAGTGTGGGGCATTTCCTTCAAATCCTAAGCGAATTAAATCTGCCGGAATATTGGTGAAATGGTCAAATTCCCAATACAATCCAAAATACTTAAAGCGTTCCAAATCATCTTTATATCCATACGAAAAAAGATCAATTCTGTTATTGATGAGTAAAAAGTCGGTATTTTTTAATTTTTTGACACTTTGATAAACTTTATCGTCAAAACTACCGTTTGGTGCAAACAAATCGTAGAGCGAAAAACCAGTATTTCCGGCAAATAGCTGAATATTGTTTAACAAGGGTATACCTAATTCTCTTTGATACGCATAATCGACCCCCGGATTGAGTTGAAAACTTTGTGCATGGGCAGCAAAATCAAAACTGATAGCCTGAAATTGTGCTGAGATTGCAAGGCTATTGCCAAGGATTATATATACCAATAATAGTTTTAATAGTTTCATATTGAGTAAATTAATCTAATGTTATTTGGGTAAAAAATTTCCCTTTGGTTTGTATATGCAACTGATTATCGGCTACCGGTAGCTGGCTAGGTGTAACGGTAACACGAACGACTATTTTTCTAAAATTGACAAAATTGGGATTGTTATTTTTGTCGAAAACAAAAACGATTTCATCTGTTACAGCAGTATTTCCGCTGGCGGCTGCTATATTAAAACTATTTTGCTCAACCGCTGTGTCATATTGGTCAATAAAGAAATATTCTGTGTAAAAATTCCGTTCAAAAGTGTTGCTGTATTGAACGCTAATTTCTGCTTTTTCAAAGCTATCACGTGTTTTTCCTTCTTTAAAAATACCAAAATCTACCGTGTCTTGAACAACATTTCTAAATTGTGATTGGTTGTCTATCAAATTGTTGCTGTTGATATCCAAAAACATAATATCGCCTTCAAATACAGGAGATATATGTAAAGTGTCTGCTTGGTCAAAATCTAAATTGCTGCTACAGCTTATTAAGAGCAATAGTAATAGAAATGAAAAATATTTCATGATATGTTTATATATAAATATTTGGCAAAAATACGATTATTTTATTTTATAAACGAAGATAGCAGAAAAACGATTTTGGGGTGTTATGTTCGGCATTTCTGTAGTTGATAGATCTTTATTTTATTCAAAAAATACTAGATGACCGTAATAGAATATCATTTATATTTGCAGCTATGAATAAAAATAGAAATAACAAACAACAAATGAAAGAAGAATTGCAAGGAAGTAGTTTGGATTTTGTTGGAAATAAAGCCAATCAAAAGAAAGTTTATATTGAAACTTATGGTTGTCAAATGAATATGAATGATTCTGAAATTGTGGCATCTATTTTAAGCAAGAAAGGCTACAATACAACCACTGATATTGGGCAAGCGGATTTGGTTTTGTTAAACACTTGTTCTATTAGAGACAAAGCCGAAAGAACGATTCGCAATCGTTTGCAACATTTTAATGCTTTAAAAAAATCGCATCCAAAAACCAAAATTGGATTGATTGGTTGTATGGCAGAGCGTTTAAAGGAACAATTATTTGAAGAGGAAAAATTGGTCGATTTGGTTGTAGGACCTGATGCGTATAGAGATTTACCTAATTTAATCGATGAGTTGGAAGATGGTCGCAAGGCGGTAAATGTGTTGTTGAGCAAGGAAGAAACCTATGCCGATATAGAGCCGGTTAGATTGAACTCAAATGGCGTGTCGGCTTTTGTATCCATTACGCGTGGTTGCGACAATATGTGTACTTTTTGTGTGGTGCCTTTTACGCGTGGACGCGAGCGTAGCCGCGACCCCAAAAGTATTTTAGCCGAAATACAAAACTTGTCCGATAGGAATTTTAAAGAAGTAACGCTTCTAGGACAAAATGTCGATAGTTATTTATGGTACGGTGGCGGCTTGAAAAAAGATTTTGTTAGACAGGATGAAGAAACCAAAAAAAATGCGGTCGATTTTGCACAATTGTTAGATTTAGTAGCCACACATTTTCCCAACATACGCATTCGTTTTGCCACTTCAAATCCACAAGATTTTAGCTTAGAAGTCATAAAATCTATGGCAAAACACCGCAATATTGCCAAGCATATTCACCTGCCTGTTCAATCGGGAAGCGATAGAATATTGGCACTGATGAATAGAAAACACAGCGTAGCGGAATACAAAAGTAAAATTGATGCGATGCGTCAGTATATTCCAGATGTGTCTATTTCGCAAGATATGATGGCAGGATTTAGTACCGAAACAGAAGAAGATCATCAGGCAACGCTTGCACTGATGGATTATGTAAAATATGATTTTGGTTTTATGTTTGCCTACTCGGTACGACCCGGAACTTTGGGTGCTAAAAAGATGGAAGACGATGTGCCACATCACACAAAATTGCGACGTTTGCGTGAGATTATTGACAAACAACAGTCCGATAGTTTATATAGAATGAAACAGTTTATCGGTAAAGAAGTGGAAGTTTTAATCGAAGGAGATTCAAAAAAATCAGATAAACATTGGAAAGGACGCAATTCGCAAAATGCGGTTGTCATTATCGAGAAAAAAGGCAATTACAAAGCGGGTGATTTTGTGCAGGTAAAAATAGATGATTGTACTTCTGCTACTTTGTTTGGAAAACCGGTTTAGGATATTTTTGGTCAATGCTTGTAGAAATGTCTTGTGCATGGAAAACATATATTTTTAAAATTAAAATATGTATTTGCCCCATTCTCGGTGTGTCTTTAAGACACGCCGAGATTAAAAAACCAAGGCAACGCATCCGATGATTTGAATACATCGGATAACCTGATAAAACTTTTGTTGTTAAGTAGAATTACACAATTAATTGAAAATATGCTAATAGCAGAATTATTATGCGAGTTCAGATTGTTTCCGTAATGAAACTCAAAAATTAGTAAAAATTTACACCTTGTATCTTATTCACTATATTTGTTTCTTAAAAAAAGTAATTTTTAGAAGTTCCCTTAATAAATCGTCCTTGCATTTACGATTGATTCTCGAAGTATTATTTATAAGAAGTAAACTAATATTTTAACAAGTCAAAATACTTCTGCATCACCAAAACTGAAATAATATCTTCGCGTTCTTTATCTAAAAATGGCTTGATATAGTCATGTGCCGCATCGATAATTTCTTGGGCTTTTTCGGGATGTTTTTGGTAGTAGTGCATTTTTTCTTCCAAATCGGAATAATCATCTTTTATTTGCACAAAATGTTTGTTGCCAATAAGTTGTCCTTCCATAAACCAAGTTTCGTATTTTAGTTTTGGCGAAAAAACTAAGGAATTAGAAGACATGCCCCATTTTAAATTGGTTGCGACATCCATGCCTTCAAGACTTAAAATAAATTTGTATTCCAGTTGTGCTTCAATACCCATTCTATCTTTTTCCCAAGGAACGCCTTCTTTCTTTTTGTGGGTTTGACCGACATCGCATAGTGGATGATTCCAATATTTTTTTAAGAACGCAATACGATTGGGTTTGCTACGGGTATCGCCACGCCAAACCAACATATTCTTTTTTTCTGTAAAAGATTTTTGGTCGTTTACAAATAAGTAATGCCTGATTTTATCTAGTTTGAGTACAACGGAATGTGCATTGTCATCACCAATAGGACGACTTTTTACAAAAGATGCTTGTTTAGGCACATAGGTTACATCGCCAAAAGCATAAGCAAATCTTTGTGCGATGTCAAATAAGCGGAGGTGTTCCCAAGTATCAAAAAAATAGGTAGATTTGTGTTTGGTATGGTAAAATTTCGCAATGTTTTCTGCGCTTTTATCCAACAAAAACGCATCGACTATTTTGTTGTAATAGTTGACGCGTTTCCAAATATATTCTTGATCTGTTCTTTGTTTAAAAGCAGATAATAATTGATTCAAACGTTTTTTGTAAAAGTATTTCGGTGTATAGTATCTAATATAATTTTTTAGATAATAGCCGGTTTTATTTCGTTTGAGCCAAAGCATTAGGTTACATATTTAACATTTTACGACCTTCTTCGCTAATCATAGAAGCATCCCAAAGGGGTTCAAAAACCACATCTATTTCTATATCAAAATCTTTATAACGTGCTTTTAAAACGTTTTCTACGTTATCTGTAATAGCATCTGCAAGCGGGCAAGCAGGTGTTGATAAAGTCATCTCGATACGGACATTGTGTTCGCCGTCGTATAATATATTGTAAACCAGTCCAAGGTTGATGATGTCGATTTCTATTTCCGGATCCATGACCGTTTTTAGCAATTCGAAAATATCATTCTCTATTTTCTTTATTTCTGTAATGTCTTTTTTTGCCATTTTATTTGTCTTTAAGTATTTCGTTTTCGCGTTTTTTAATGTATTTGTCTGAGTTGTGAAAAAGCATCAACCATACATTGTAATTGTATAAAATTGTTACTACCAAAAATAGTGCCGTTGCTATTTGTATGAGGATAGCCACTTGAAAAATCAAGGCGACAAGCATCGTTAATAAAAATAACATATAAATATAAAATTGTATGCCACCCACTTTTTCAGAATACAATTCTCTTGGAAGTGGTGTGTGATATTTTCCAACTTTGTCTTGGTATTTTTCCAACCAAACGATAAAAGGGAGTGTTTTGTATGTTTGTCCCAAAGCAATGGTGGTAAAAAATCCAAAAATCATACTTAAGCCGTAGAGCAAGGTGAGGATTTCTAGATTGATTGTTTGACTGCCATTTTGTAGTAAAATTAGCAGTAATGAAAGCACAAAGGGCGCGCCGATAAAGACCAAAGCGAGCATGGTATATTTCATACCGACATCCAAGTGTTTTTTCATCCTTCTTTTGTAAGAATCATGGGTATAAAGTAAATAATATACAATACCGATTACAAAAATTAGCCAAAAAAATAATTCAACCCATTGATTTGGAAAAAAGTATTTGCTGAGTACCAATCCAGCAATTCCGGCGTTTAAAAAGTAAAAAGATTTGTTTAAAAGCGCTTCATTCATTCGATGCGAAATTAAAAACATAGGAATCAGTGTGGTGCCGACGCCAAATATCATCATTACAAAAAATCCTATGAGTCCCATAATGGCATGTGCCTGTAAATGAAATAAATGCGATGATGAGTAAAAATTATAACTAAAATTTAAAGCGATGAGCAATCCTTCTGTTTCTGCCATTAGCAACCAAAAAACAGCCACCAAAATAAAGGCGGATTTAATATTTTTAATACGTGCTTGACGGTAGCTCATCATGATGTTAAACACAAAAAAGAAGAGCGATAAATACATAGATGTGGCGGCGTAGGGCAGAAGCTCTGTATAGTCGCCGATCCAAAAAGTATAAATTAGAAATATGATGCTAAATCCGGTTATCCAAAAAGTGAATTTTGCCAATTTCTCACTGTATAAAGCGGTGTCAAATATGACGGGAATTAATTGGTATAACGAACCGAATATCAACATCATAAGCCAACCCAAAACAGCGGTGTGGGTAATGGCCAAGAGCCTATGGTTGTAATATACATCTAAAAAACTGTGGGCGCCCAAAAACATAAATATGCCTAGTGCAAATAAGCCAAGGGCAGCAAATAAAAAATGTGGTTTTACCGTGCTGATAGCGGGTGCGTTCTCGGTGTGTAAATTTTTTGCCATAATTATTTTTTATAAACGATTAAGTACGTATAATCGAGATTAATTTCTTTGGAAATGTACGAAAAATTTCTTTTTTCAAGTTCGGGTAACAAAAACTGTGGAATGCGTTTGTGGTGTACAAAAAGTGCCTCACCATCTTGTAGTTTTTCAACGGACTCCAATATTTTTTGCATGGGTTGTGGCATTTCCAAGTTGCGAACATCTATCTCTTGCATCTTGCCTTCGTATTGTTTCTTTATTTTATCAAATACTTGATTACCAGTTTTTTGTATGTCATTCAAATGTTTCTGTTCTTGTCCTTTACCAAGCCCTTTTCTTTGTCTTTTTCCTTGATGTTTTCTTTTACGTCTTTCATCGTTTGCATTTGTTTGATGAAATTGACAAGGGATATCTTTGCCAAATAAGCGTTGTACAAAATTGGATTTTTTGCAATTGAGTTTAAAATAAGTCAAATAATTTCCTTGTTCGTCCTGTTTCATCCAGTGGATAAAATTGCGTTCGAGCAAATAATCGATAAGTGGAATAGGTTCAAAATCATTGATAATCAATAAAATTTGATTGCGTTCTATTTTTTTTGCCGTTTTGTTGATATAGCCAAAAGGATCTTTGCCCTCGGCGATAATGGGGCGTACATCTAAAGTAACAATCTCTCTGTTTATAAAATCTGGCGGCATGATTTGTAACGTATCCGAAAAACTATTTTCATTCGAATAGTTTACTGAAAAACCGATATTTTCCAAAGCTTTTAAAAAATCATTTACATGTACTTTACCAATACGCGCGGCATCTTTGACCGATACACGTGAAGCCAAGCTGCGTCTTAAAATAGGATTTTGTAATTTTTTAAAATTGGCATTTATATCGGCAATAACGTCGATAGCTTCTGGTTTTTCTTTTAGAATTGTAGAAATTTTAGTCTGTGCGTCAATCTTCATTGAAGTTTTTTTTGAAAGTGCAAAAGTAAAACATTTTACTTAATTTGGAATGATTTTAAATAGTTTTTTCAGGGCAAACTTATATCTTTTTAAAATAAAATATTTGTTTGCCCTATTCTCGGTGTGTCTTAAAGGCTTGCCGAGAATAAAACACCAAGGCAACGCATCCGATGATTGAAATATATCGGATACATGATAAAACTTTTGGGTAACACCTATTTGGTACAAAGCAATCTGCCGTTTGAGCAAAACAAAGTTTTTTCGTAATAAAAATACACAATTAATTGAAAATATTTTGGTAGCAGAATTGTTATGCGAGTTCAGATTGTTTTCATAACGACATTTAAAAATTAGTAATATAGTTTCATAAAAGCTAAATCTTGATAAAATAGATAGCAAAATCTATCAATTTTTTATAAAGAAAATAACTAAATTATGGAATGTTTAGACAATTATCAAATAGTTCATGACCATTTTATTAAACATTTATTAATAAATTGAATATATTTTGCAGATTTAACAATAAGGCGCTAAATTGTTAATAATTAGTGAGATATTGCTTTTATAAGTAATAATTTATTGTACCTTTGTAAGATATTATAAACAACAATCTTATGAAAAAATTAGTACTTATTATTATAACACTTATAGCTTTCCAAACAAGCTTTGGTCAGGTATTTTCAGAAAGTTTTGATGCTTCATCATGGCCATCTGATTGGACACATACAGATTTTCAGATTATTAACAGTAGTATTGCTGGTGGTTCACCTTATGAAGCAAGATTAAAATACGATGTGGATGATCCAAATGTAAGTCATATTACGACGCCTGCAATTGATACATCAGGAGAAACAACACTAACACTCACGTGGAAACAAAAAGCTGACTACTATAATAGTGGAAATTTTGTAATAAAAGTACAAACCAGTACAAATGGCACTTCTTTTTCTGATGTTTGGAGTCAAACAGTTACAGCTGATGAAGTAGCAGAAAAAACGGTTACATTAGATGCTGGTGATGGTGTTGGGAATAGCACATTTTATGTTCGTTGGCTATAT
>JGI24023J19991_10002429_pt1 | contig 13586 bp, 13 predicted proteins | sample Cruoilmetagenom1_FD_19991 | JGI IMG/M metagenome (IMG submission 19991) | reverse complement strand
AACCGATGCCACATTGAAAGAAGCTCTGTCCATGATGCTGGAAGCCGGGGAAACCTCCCTGGAAGCCGTTTCACCAGCTGGTAGGCGGATCGGAAAGCTTACCATGGAAGATTTACTGGAAAGTGCCGCCGGTACAGAAGCTTCGTGAAACGCATGATCGGCCCGGTTCTGGGATTAACCGGTATGGCTGTTCTTTTTATTCCCGGCATTCTGGATCCTGTGTTGAGATTTCTCTTTCCCGGAGCCGGTGAATGGGTGTTCCCCCGCTCCTCCCTTTTATCCCTTGCATGGATGCATTTGCTTATTTCTCTGACTGCCGGTGCAGTAGCCGCTCTAATCGGGATAAGTCTTGGAATCGCGGCAACCCGCCCTTCAGGCAGGGCCTTTTTGCCCCTGATTCGGGATGCTTCATCCCTGGCCCAGACGGTGCCCCCTGCCGCGGTGCTGGCATTGGCCATTCCATTTCTGGGATTCGGTTTTGAACCGGTATTACTGGCTCTGGTTCTCTACAGCGTTCTACCAGTGCTGAATAACACACTTACCGGCCTGGAAACCCTGCCTGAACCTGTGCTGGAAGCGGCCCGGGGTATGGGAATGAGCCGTCTTCAGGTGCTGATGCGGGTGGAACTGCCCCTGGCCCTGCCTGTTATCGGAACGGGGATAAGAACCAGTGTGGTAATCAATGTAGGAACCGCTACCATCGGGGCCCTGGCCGGAGCCGGGGGTTTGGGTTCTCCTATAGTGGCCGGCCTGATACGGGATAATCCCGCCTGGGTTTTTCAGGGAGCCATGGCATCGGCTCTGCTGGCTCTGATGCTCAATGCCCTTCTAAAAGCTGTCGAAAAACGTTTGCAGCCTGCAAATATTCGGGAAACGTAATAAAAGGAGAAAATAATGAACAGATCCGAGTCTGTAGAAATCTACAATCTTGTTATTCTCGGTTCAGGCCAGGCTGCATCACCTCTGGCCAGGAGTGCCGCGGCGGCGGGATGGAAGGTGGCCGTCGTCGAGGAAGATCAGCCCGGGGGAACCTGCATCAACACCGGCTGCACCCCAACTAAAACTCTGGTGGCCTCTGCCCGGGCGGCCTATGTGGCCCGAAACAGCGGCAGGTGGGGCGTAAATACCGGAGTTTCAGCTGAGGATATTAGAGTTGACTGGCCGGTTGTCCGTGGACTCCGGGATAAAATTGTGGATGATTTCAGATCCGGTTCCCTCAAAGGACTTACCGGAACCGATGGATTGGAATATATCGAAGGGCATGGGGAGCTGGCCGGTTCCCGGGAAATTAAAATCACCTCGGGAAGGGGTGGGAACTTGAGTTCCCGAAGAATAAAAGCTGAACGTATCGTCCTTGATGTAGGCGGCCATCCTCTCATACCGGATATTCCCGGTCTGGATTCTGTAAAATGGGTAGACTCCGCGGGATTACAGAAAATTGAGAAACTGCCCCGACACCTGATTGTTCTGGGCGGCGGTTATATCGGACTGGAGTTCGGACAGATGTTCCGGCGCTTCGGTTGTGATGTCAGTATTATCCATCGCGGGGAGCATCTTCTTTCCCGGGAGGATGAGGATATTGCCCGGGAAATGGAAAAAATTCTTCAGGATGAAGGCGTACAGGTTATCACTGGTGTTCATCCTTCCGGCATAACACCGGCTGTAGAGAATAATGAGGGGTTTACCCTCACTCTGGAGGCCGCCACCGGTATACCTGAGCCGGATTCCATTACCGCCGATCTTGTTCTTGTTGCCACAGGCCGAAGCCCGAAAACTGAGAATCTTGGTCTGGATTCCGCAGGAATCCAGACCGATAAGAGGGGTTTTATTTCTGTAAATGACAGCCTGGAAACCTCGGCTGAGGGTATCTGGGCCGTCGGTGACTGTAAGGGCGGCCCCGCGTTCACTCACATCGCCTACGATGATTACCGTCTGCTCCGCGACCTCTGGTTTCCGCCATCCAGCTCCCGTCGAACAGGCATCTCCGGCCGTCCGGTTCCCTACACCGTATTCACCAATCCCCAGTTCGGACGTATCGGCCTTTCCGAGAAGGATGCCGCCGCTGCTGGAATTGAAGTTGAAGTGTATTCTATTCCCTTCGCCTGGGTGGCCCGGGCTCTGGAAGCCGGAGAAACTGCCGGGTTTATGAAGATTCTGGCCTCTCCGACTGACGGTCATATTCTTGGCGCTGCGGTGCTGGGCATGGAAGGGGGCGAACTGGCCACCATGATTCAGCTGGCCATGGCCGGGGGGCTTACCATCTTCGACCTCAAAGAAACAATTTTTCCCCATCCCGGGCTGGCCGAAGCCTTCAACAATCTGATTGCCTATGGAAAAAGAACCTAAGTTTATGTCCAGAATCGCCATCTTTCTAAGATGTCTGATGAAGGAGCTGCTCAATCCTGTTATCTACCTTGTCAGTCTGATGGTAGGTGCGTTGATTAATCTTCTCCAGAGCGGAATGATTTTCTATTCCTGGGCTCCCTATGTTATCCCTATCCTTATCCAGATACTCACCCGATCATGGTTGAGTTTTAGAAACCGGAACAACGAGAGACTTATGTCTATCTCCTCCGAGCGTGATGAGCCTTCATTTATTTGTGATATAAATGGGAATTTCCTGGTGACCTCCGGCCGCCCGGCGGAATATCTGAAAAGTGAAGGAATAACCGATCTTTCATCGTTTTTCGGCGGAGATTCAAGGGCCGACCCCCCGAATCTGGCAGAAGCCCTGAAGTCGGGGCAGGTTATTGAGATGGAAAGTCCCGTACTCAATCGAATCTTTGCCGTTCGCAGCCGGGAATCCATGGAAGGCTGGATGATATGGCTTATTGATGTTACCGATCGTCAGCAGCTGGATAGGAGGCTGGAAGGGATTGATAAATTTCGTCAGTACATTCTCCGGGATCTGGAGACTGTCGCCCGGGAAGAAGATATTGATGAACGGACTGCTCAGCTGATTCTCTCCGACGGCTGGAGAGCTGTCTTTATCGCCATGGCGGATAACCGCAACTATGAGAAAGCCACAGCCCTGATTGGTTATGCCTTTAAGATCGAGGAGGGCGAAATCGTTTCAAGCCCTGCAGTCAGGATTGAAAAAGAGTCTGACGCCCCGGTGTGGAGATCACTTAAAGACAATAACCGCATAATCGCCAGACGTTCTGATTTCATTTCCGATGATGAGTGGGAAGCCTCCTATCCTCTCCATCCGGCAGTCCGCTCTTTTCTCGGCCTTCCATACCCGGAGAATCTGATTAACTGGCATGAGCAGAAATACATTGTTATCGCCTTTGACAAACGGGGAAGCCTGACTGAACTCGATAAGCAGGCTTTCGAAGGTCAGGTAAGCATCGCCCACACCGTCCGCTCATTGATAGATCTTACCCGTCAGACCGACCAGAGGTTCCTCCAGTCGGTAAGCGGGCTTAGCGCAGCCTCAGAATCAAGCGATGAGAGTACCGGTCGGCATATCCAACGGGTGAATGTTTACGCCGAGAACCTGGCCCGGCATATGGGTCTGGAAGAGGAAACCTGTCGTTGGCTGGGTCAGGTATCGGCCCTTCACGATATCGGTAAAATCGCCATGCCCCAGATTATCAAGAAGCCCGGGAAACTCAACCCTGATGAGTACCGGGAAATGCAGATGCATTCCATTGAAGGGTTTCGCATACTTCGTCAGATGAGAGAATCCCAGCACATCCCTGAGCCCCGTCTTGTTCTGGCGGCCAATATTGCTTTAAACCACCATCAGAACTGGGACGGCAGCGGATACCCCGGTCTTATCGACAGGCATGGGGGGCAGAGCATGATACGCAGCCGGAACAAAGAGGATTATGCGGAACTCCGGCCTCTGAAAGGGGAAGAGATTCCAGTGGAGGCTATCATCGTCGGTCTTGCAGACAAATACGATGCCCTGCGTAATGCCCGGCATTACAAGCCTGAGTTTTCCCATGAGAAAACCATGGAAATCCTGAAGCAGGACGACCGCAGCGGGAAAACCGGTGAGGAGATTTTCGGTGCGGAAGTGTGGATGGCCTTTCAGTCCATATCATATCGATTCGATGAAATCTATGAGGATATGAGAGATGCCTAGATTTTCTGCTGGTGACAAAGCTGCCGATTTTGAACTTCCGGATCTTGAGGGAAGGGGCTTTCACCTTTCCTCCATAACCGGGAAGCGATACCACCTGGCTTTTTTCCGTTTTGCCTCCTGCCCCTTCTGCAACCTGAGGGTAAATTCTCTGGTAAAAGCCGCCGNGGACGGGCGATTCGGAAAAGTCGGAGAGGATTTCACCATTGTTGCCGTTTTTGATTCCCCTCTGAAAAATCTCCAGCGCTACGCAACTCGGCATGATGCTCCTTTTCCCATCCTGGCGGACGAAGGCGGGGTGATTCATGAGGAGTGGGGCAGGGAGATTTCCTGGATTGGTGTCTTGAAAGGAATGTTCGGCCGCATCGGCACCCTGATGAAAAGCATGTTCGCCAGAGGTTTTCTACCGACAAGCCTCAAAGGTAAATTCGCCGGGATGCCCATGGGTTTTCTCATCGATGAAAAGGGCATCATCAGGGAAGCATATTACGGGAAGGATGAGGGCGATCATATGCCGATTGATAGGGTGGAGGCCTTTGCTTCCGGGGGATTGAGTCGATTCACAATATAGATTCAATGATTTTACAGTCAAAGGTTTCTGGCTGAAGATATCGTATTATAATAAATTTGTAATGTTCATGTAAAATATGGACATTACGTTTTCTATGGTTACGGGCGTCTCCGGTTTTTCTCTCAAAATGGAGGAAAAATCGGCCTTCGATTCTGATGGCAGCCATATTTAATTTATATGCATTGTGAAATGAACCCGCTCTAGTACTTTGCTTAATCGATCCTGATATTGGTGAAAAAGAGATGCTTCAGAAATTGGAACTCGCGGCAACGGAGGGCAGAATCATCACCGTACCTGCGAATGTAAAACTTGAATCACACGGGCCGGACTCTTGCGGCATATATTCGGTCTGATAACATGAATACCGTTTTTACCATTCGCCGCAGCGCGTCGCTGGAAGAATTAATATCAAGCTGATTCTGACAGATCGATTCCCCTGTCAGGAATAATACTTTCGGATATCAAATCCTCTATCGGCAGTGGACTGTTTATAGCCAATCAGGATTTTATAGATATCAGGGTAGGGATTATCTCAATGCTGTTATTATTGTTCGGGCAAGCAGCTCCCCGGCGATGTTATGCATACTGGAAAGTATTATTGTCCTTTCTCCCTTCGTGGGGAATATTACCATAGCTAAGATTTATTATAGATCTTGAATTTCATTTCTTATGATAGAGATATTAATCCTTTACAAAATGATAGATTTGGTTAAGATTAAATAACATATTATGATTGGAAAGATTGAATTAATCTCAAAAGACAATGCTCTTCGTGCAAAGGATAAGGAAAAGGTCAGGGTATATACTTGTATATATCGCAATTATTCGATAACCAGAAAGTCCATAATAGAGAAGACAGGAGTACGCCCTACGACAGTCTCTAAGGCTGTATACGAACTGATCGAAGATGGATTGGTTGTTGAGGGACAACAGTCTGAGACTGGAAGAAAAGGTCGTCCTGGTATCTGTCTGCATCCTGATTTTAATAAGCATCTTTCGATTTCAATCAGCTTTCACTCTCACCAAATCAGGGGAGTTCTTCTTAACCTTGGTGAGAAAATAGTTGCTGAAAGAACCGTCAGGATTCAGGCTGATGCTACAAATGAGATTTTTTTAAGTTCATTTATAACAATCATAAGAGAGTTGCTGGATTATATGCCACTTAAAGCTGAATTACTTGGTGTTGGAATTTCAGTTTCAGGAAGTATTAACAGGCAAGAACAATCTTGGATATACAGTTCAAGATGGTCTAACCTTTCTAACCTGCCATTTAGTAAACTTGCTGAAGAACTCAATCTGAATGTTCGTGTCTCTCATTTTCTCAATGCAAACCTTGAGTATTTGATGATGAAGAATCCTGTCTTTATGGCTGGAGGGACACTTTTATATCATTGGGGTTACGGGATTGGTGCCAGCTATGCTCATGATGGTACAGTTTTAAAATCCTCATTGGGCAGTTTCGCTGAGGTGGGACATTGGCAGGTTTCCTTGAATAAGGGAGATCTATGCCCCTGCGGTGCCCGAGGTTGCCTGGAAACAGAAGCGGCTCTTTGGTCAATTCGTCAGAAATTGGGATCCGACGGGACAGGGATTCCGGAAAATGAAGAAAAGTTTGGAGAAATCATACTGAAAAGTAATCTATCCGGGAATCCGGAGATTCTTAAAGCCCGGGATTTTGTTGAAGACAGTCTGGTGAATCTGTACCATACATTTTATCCTGAGAGGATTCTAATTTATGGTCCATTTGTTTCAGAATTTGAGTTTTTTACTGAGCTCTCTTACCGGCTTATACGGCGAATTACTCCATTGTACCGAAGCTTTATTAAGCTTGAACGGGTCGATATTACTGAAAATGGCGTCGCTGTCGGATCTACCTTTCCATTTTTTTTAGACAGCATGAAAAATATATTAATGGCAAAATGGTAGATTTTCCTTCCTGCAACAGAAATTCCTTGCTTTTATTGAATTAGTGCGGATAAAATAACACAAGATGTTGGTAAAACATCAAACTAGTGTTAATTGGGGGTAATTTATGAAAAATGGTTTCGTTGCATTAATGGTTATTTTGCTGGTGATGGTTCCTTTTGGAACTTTGATGGCCAACGGCCAATCCAGTGATAATGAGGATGGGCCTGTAACAATCTCCATCTGGGGTGGTTTCCCTGAAATGGAACCTTTTTACAAGTATGCTACTGAGGCATATACGGAAAGTCATCCCAATGTTGCTTTTGATATTGTCACACATCCACTAAGGGAATTCGAGCAAAAATTATCTGCAACCATTCCTTCCGATACGGCGAGCGATATAATTGAAATATCCATGTATTCAAATCAGAAGTTTATTGAAGCTGGGTTAATACCTGAGTTACCGAAAAAAGTTAAAGAATTCTTTGATGCCAGTGGTAGGTTTAGCGATTTTTCCAAGAGTAATAATACGTACAATGGAACATATTACGGACTTCCGATTTTCCAGGGAAGGACGGCTCTCTTCTGGAATAAAACCATGTTTGAGGAAGCAGGTCTTAGCGGTCCTCCTGAGACGATGAACCAAATGGCCGAATATGCGAAAAAGCTTTCTCAATATGACGCAGATGGTAACCTTACCCGAAGTGGTCACAGTCTTCGTCTTTCAGGACAGGGTTCAGGTGTGGCAGAGAAATGGTGGTTTGTGCTTTACCCCATGGGTGGAACAATCATCGAAGAAGGTTCTACTCCAGGAACATACCATGCCGGATACAATAACGATGCCGGGCGCAGAGCTCTTCAATACTATTTGGACGCTGTTTATAATGACAAATGGGACAGCCATAATATAAAACATGATGCCGATGCTTTTGTTCTGGAACAGACCGCGATGTTCTTCAGAGAATCCTGGGTAATTGGTCACGCAGCGAAGAATAATCCTGATATGGATTATGGTACTGCTCCTGTTCCATCCGATATGAGGTGGGGACGCATCACAAATCCTGTTAACTTGTATGTTACCAGAAGTTGCAAAAATCCAGAGATTGCCTGGGATGTTGCCATGTTCCTGAATAATGAGGATAACCTGTCCTGGCTGCTGAACAATGTAGGCTGGCTTCCCGTTCGACAGGATATAGATTTCTCTGATATTATTGCTGATAAACCTCAGTTTGAAGCCTTTATGTTTAATGACCCGGATTATGAAGAATTCGGATATGTGGGTATAGCCCCGTTTGACGAAATCATGACTAAATTAGCTGAGAGACTCGTATCAGGATTCTTGGATGAAGATCTAAGTAAAAATCCTGCAGCTGTGGACGAATTTATTCGTGAAGCTGCAGAGGAGACTGACAAGATCCTGAAGAAAGCAGACCTTTACGGGGATTGATTCCATTTTTAAAAGAGGAATGAAATTTCATTCCTCTTTTTATAGCCCAATCTTTTCCGGGTTTGTTCCCGGTATCTCATAAAATATAAGGAAATGAAAGAGTATGGGTGTATCAACAGGAGCCGACAGGCTGATACATGTTTGGGGCAACAGAATTGGTTTGAGTTATGTGGAACTGAAAAAAAGGCTGTTTGTCTATATTTTTATTATCCCGGTTCTAGGGGTATATGTATTTCTGCGAATCCTGCCCATTCTGAAAAACTTTCTTTACAGCTTCTTCAGTTCTTCTGTCGTAAAGCCAATGGACTCATTTATTGGCTTTTCCAATTATAGGGAGCTTTTTACAGATTCCCTATTTCTAATTGCAATGAAGAACACGACAATATTTGCAGTAAGTGTAACAGTTTTCAGTGTCTTGATCGCTATAATTTTAGCACTTTTACTTTCAGGGAAGACAAAGGGCGGTGCATTCTTTGAAACCCTCTATTTTATTCCTGTTATTACTCCGATGGTTCCTGTTGCTGTAGTATGGAAGTGGATTTATGATCCTACTTACGGTCTACTGAACTACGTACTTTCATGGGTCGGGCTTAAGCCTGTCGCCTGGCTCGTGATGCCGAATACAGCTATCTGGGCTATTATTGTTATGAGCATCTGGAAAATCATCGGATATAATATGGTGATTTTCCTTGTAGGTATCAGAGATATTCCTGATACTTATATTGATGCGGCTATGATTGACGGAGCAGGGCAATATCAGATTTTTAAGAGTATTATTATGCCTCTTCTCAGGCCTATCCTGATTTTTGTAACTGTAATTTCAACAATAAATGCTTATAATGTTTTCACCCAGGTATTCATCATGACTTCCGGCCCTCAAGGAGCGCCGGGGAATGCTGTAAGAACATTAGTCTTCGATATTTATGAAAACGCATTTCGCTATTTCAAGACTGGTTATGCGGCTTCGGAAGCTGTTGTCCTGTTCCTTATTATCCTGTTGCTTACCTTCGTTCAGCTTGGCGTTGGCGCAAAGAAGGATTAGCACATGAAGGCAAATAATACCAAAAGAATCAATGGGTGGATTATTTTTCGCTATCTGATATTAATTATCGGTGCTTTTGTCATGATTCTTCCTTTTGTCTGGATGTTGTCTACCAGCTTAAAGCCGCCTGATGAGGTCTTATCCTGGCCACCGCAACTGCTTCCAAAAACCATCACTATTGGGAACTATGTAACGGTGTTTGCAACAGCACCCTTTGCCAGATTCTTTCTAAACAGTGTTCTAATGGCCAGCCTTTCTACCTTCTCAATATTACTTACTTCGTCCATGGCTGGTTACATCTTTGGTAAGTTCAGTTTTCCCGGGAGGGATTTCCTTTTCATTCTTTTTCTTGCTACCGCGATGGTTCCTTTTGAGACATATATGGTGCCCCTTTACCTCTCGATGGTGAACGTTCATTGGGTTAATACATTTCCAGGCCTTGTTGCTCCTTACTTGGTAATGAGTTATGGAATATTTTTCATAAGGCAGAATGTAAAAGCTTCATTGCCTGACGAATTATTGGATGCAGCAAGAATCGATGGTGCNGGCGAGTTTCGTATTTTTCGTCAAGTTGTGCTACCTATGCTCAAAGGTCCTTCAGGAGCTCTGGCAATCTTTGCATTTATGCAGACATGGGCAGCTTTCATCTGGCCACTGATTATCACCAGTTCGAGAAAACTTTGGACTATGGAATTAGGTCTCGGGATGTTTCAGTATCGGTTCACTGTTGATCTTGGACCAATCAATGCTGGTTCTATGATCTCAATATTTCCAGTACTCATGGTATTCCTGTTGATGAGACGTCATATTATCAAAGGAATCGCACTTACTGGCATGAAGGGTTAATTCGGATGAATGAAATATTTGATCTGGATACAATTGCAGGATTTTATCCCAGGAAAAAAGCAGATATTTCTCTGAAAAAGCTTAACAAAGTATTAAAGAGTCATATCGTAAGAAGGAGTTGTCTTGTTTCAGCTCGTGGTGTGTTTTATGACAGTCGGGATGGAAATGAAGAAACTCTTGTATGGGCTGAGGCTTCCAGAGTGGATTGTTTTTCACAGTTTACTCCTGTGGGTACTGTGGATATGAGGAATTTTGAGGGAGAAGATGTTTACATCCAATCTCTAAGGGTTCGTGGTGTTCGGATCTGGCGCCTTTTCCCTGATGAACAGGGATGGGACTGCACCCATCCCGGCTTTATTTCGTTTCTGGATTGCCTTGATGGCAGTGGAGACATTCTGTATATGCCCGGGAAGCTCAGTAGTATCAAGTCAGCAGCATCAGGCCGGGATCTTCGTATCATTGTTGATACCCATTTTTACAATCTGACCGATACTCTTTTTTCTATTGAGCCTGGAGATGGTTTCTTTCTATCTACCCGGAGATTACACGGACCGGGGGTGATTAAAAAGATTTGTGAGAAGTTCGGTTCGGAAAGAATGCTATTTGCATCCGGTTCGCCCTTGATGTCTCTCTCCGGGGCCCTTGCAATAGTCAGAAATGCCGATTTGAGTGTTGAAGAAGAGGCTAACATTCTTGGTGGTAACCTTTCACAAATGCTTGGTGGGAGGGCTTTATGAGAATTGATGCTCATGCTCATCTCGGGAAGTGGTATTTTCCTATCGACGAGTTAAGTTCCGAAAAGATGAGAGAGAGCATGAATCTTCTCGGTGTCGATGTGACTATTGTCTCTCACAGTCTAGCTCTTACCTATGATATTTGTGAAGGTAATCAGGTTCTTGCAACTATATTGGAGAAACATCCCGGAAGCATCCTTGGCTATGTTACCGTAAATCTAAATTATCCTGAAGAATCGGTAGTTGAGATGAGGAAGTACCTGAATGGTACGAGAGGCTTTGTCGGAGTCAAGGTACATCCCTTGTTGAACGACCGCCGTTTTGATACCCGGGAGGGGAGAATTATTGCGGAAGCGGCCGCTGAATTGGATGCCCCGGTCCTAATACACACGTTTGGATCCGATATTGAATCTCCTCGGCATGCTGCAGCGGTGGCCAGGAAGGTTCCCGAACTGCGTATTATTCTTGGTCATATGGGGGGCTTTTCCTGGTCTGACGGTATACAGGCGGCTGAGGAATGTGACCGAATATGGATGGAAATATGCAGTACGGCAAATGAGCCGGCCAAGATAGAGGAAAGTGTCAGGATTATCGGCCCTGAACGACTTCTCATGGGTACTGATTCTACTTTATTCCTTCCTGAGTATAACTGGGGCCAGCTTTGGGATGCGGATATCGATCCACGGCATAAGGATATGATTGCTGGATTGAATGCTGCCGGACTCTTCGGATTGGAGAAAAACAAGGGAATGTGAATGAGCTATATAAAACGATTTGAAGATATCATTTCTTACAGTGATCCCGGGTCTCACAATCAGGTGTGTCGGGACATATTACCGAAAGATATAGTTGATGGCATGTTGATTGGTTTCAACAGAATTACTGGGCCCGGAAACAATGGCTTGGGGAATCATAAAAATTTCACTCAGGTATTTGTCATTATACAGGGGCGAGGGATTTTGCATCTTGCCGATCTCTGTATCCCTCTATCAGGGAAGATGATTGTAGAAATTCCTCATGGAACCGACCATGATGTTTTCGTTGATAATGGAGATTTTATCGAATACATGTATGTTAATAAATACAGGGAAGTAAATTGATATTTGATGATAGAAATGAGCTTAAGGACAGATACTGGTGGCTCCAGTTTTGGAAAGCCAATAATCGCATCCTGTATGGGCCGGAATACCTGATTAATGGTAACGGGGACTCGTTGCTTCCCTGTTCAACCCCTTCGGTGGATAGCTCGTTACGAATCCCTGTACTTATTGAACTTGGTGAAGATTGGATTATTCATTATACCGGTGCAAATTATCGGAGATATATACAGGATTTTGAGTATCAGCAGAGAATCCGTAAGGAATGTGCCAAGTATCTGGATGAGACCATCGGATTTAGACTTAAACCTAAGGTAGATACCTCCTCACTACTTCATGGTTCCGTGTATGGCAATGATATTAAATATCCTGAAAAATCGACGCCGTGGCTGGAGCCTCTTCTCAGTGGCATTGAAGATATTAAACCTTTCATAAAACGGATGGAAGCTGTTGATCCTCTGAAGATGGGATTGGTTCCGGATTTTATATCTGGTTATAAGAAGCTCGGTCGTCATTATCGATGGCGAATACTCCATGATCCAGGTTCTGTTCATGGACCGGGTACTATTCTCGGATTCCTCTTTGGTATTAATAATGCCGCACTATTGTTATGTGATGCTCCAGATCTGATGTCAGATCTACTCTCTCTCATAGCGGATGTTACTATTCGATATTCTCAGGGTGTTCGCCTTCATACCGGTTTTCCTGCTGAAGGCCTTGGTATCTATGATGATGTAGCTGGTTTGTTCTCACCAGAGCATTTCCTGAAATTCTTTCTACCGGTTTATGAGAGGTTGTTCAATGCGTTTTGCAGGGCAAGAGAGACAGATCGATTTATTCATAATGATGCGGCGATTTCTCATCTGCTACCTCTTTATGCTGAACTGGGAGTGAATGGTATTAATCCGGACCCGTTGTCAGGTTTACATGAGATTAGGTCTATTCTGCCTGATGCTTTTATTTACGCAGGTGTACCCCCGTTGCTTCTTGCTGAGGGACCTGTTGAAGAAATTTATAAGACAGCTTATTCAGCCTTGGAGATGATGAAGGGTGATGCAAAATTTATCTTAACTACGGCAGGTAGCATTAACGAAGGTACTTCCCTGCGTCATATACAAGCATTATGTGAAGCAGCAGTGGATTTTTCTGAAAGAAATACAAGATAGGGAGAACGTGATGAAAGACATCCTGGCAGTTGATGGTGGAAAACCGTTCATGACTAGAAATGTGGCCGAATGGCCAGTTTATGGTGATGAGGAACGTAAGAAACTAAATGAGGTGCTGGAGTCCGGTCACTGGGGATGTCTAGCCGGTAGTAAAGTCAACGAATTTGAGAAAGTGTTTGCCGAATTTCAAGAGGCTTCCTACGGGATTTGTGTGCCCAATGGTACTGTAGCTTTAGAAATGGCACTCAAGGCATTGGATATTGGTATTGGTGATGAGGTGATTACTACTCATACACATTTATTGCTACTGTGAGTGCTATCATCAATTCCGGAGCTCGACCGGTTTTTGTTGATATTGATCCGAAAAGTTATTTGATGGATCTAGACCTTCTTGAATTGGCTATTACTGAAAAAACGAAGGCCATAATGCCCGTTCATCTTGGTGGTCGGCCAGTAAATATGGAAACTTTAGGTCTCTTTGCAACGAAACACTCATTGCGGATTATTGAGGATGCATGCCAGGCTTGGGGGTCAGAATGGAATGGACGGAGAGTTGGTGCCTTGGGAGATCTGGGAGCTTTCAGTTTTCAATCAAGCAAGAATATCACTGCTGGAGAAGGCGGGATTGTTGTTACCAATGATGAGGATCTTGCAGATGTTTGTTGGTCTCTTCACAACGTCGGCAGAG
>JGI24023J19991_10002421_pt1 | contig 13611 bp, 9 predicted proteins | sample Cruoilmetagenom1_FD_19991 | JGI IMG/M metagenome (IMG submission 19991) | reverse complement strand
CGCTCTACAACTTGCTGGGTCAATTTAACTTGCGAAGCCTTTAAGGCGATGTCGGTCACGCGATGAACGGCCATACCGGGCGAAACTTCAACCCACAGGCAGGCATCACCTGGCACCGGTGGGAACCCCTGCGAAACGGAAGCCATGTACTCCGCTAATTGAGGCTGCATTGAATCGATGTAGACATAAGTCCTGAGCTTTACCATCAGTTCGTTTCGCTTAAAATCTTATTGTCATAGAAGGAAAACCAAATACCGCGCAACATGAGCATTGCATTCACGAAGATGCATAGAAGTATCCCCAAAATAAGACGGAATATGTTAATAAACACCATAGTTTTATGCAAATTAATAATAACATGATTATCAATAGACAATAATCTATGAGTTAACACCTGATCAGTCTTAATATATTGATGCAAAAAGGCTAGTAGATGGCCGCGACTATTACGCAAGCACATCGTTCAGCTTGCTACCGGAACAAGCCTTGCCGCTAGGCTGCATGCTCCACTTTCCCTTTGGAATATCGTTCTTCCATTATCTTCAACGCGGCTTCCTTGTTAGCGATAATATTCTCCTCACCGATCACCTCTTGCAGGTGAGCCCTCTCCAATGCCTCCCGGACCTGTCGCTTGAGACCCGCAAGCATCAGGGTAACACCGGCCGACTTAAGATCCTGGGTAAGCGCACGTAGTTTTTCCTCACCTGTTGCATCGACATCGTTGATGCCCTGACCAATGACCAGGATCGCCTGGGCATCCGGGAATTCATTCAATGACTTTAAAATAGCATGCTCGAAATGGGTTGCGTTTATAAATACCAGTGAGGCATCGAAGCGCATCACGACATAATTTTCACTGATAGGTGCCAGATCATGCGTGGCCGCCCCAGCCAGTGAGCCATTCGCCTTGCGACCCAATACTTCGCTGCGTGGTTTCATGGTGCTTGCGAGGAACAGCAGGATCGTAAATGCCACGCCCACCAAAACCCCATCTGCGAGTGCTGGCGCCATGACCAGCGTCGTGATGAAAGTGATCAAGCCGACAATGCCGTCGTTGCGGCGTACCTTCCATGCATGCACCATTGATTTATAGTCAATCAGACCGAAGACCGCGCTCATCACAATGGCGGCCAGTACTGCCTTTGGCAGATGATAAAGATATTCCGTCAGAAACAGCATCACCAACAATACGCCCAGCGCACTCACAACGGCGTAAAATCCGGTCCTCGCGCCAACACGGGCGGCGACGGCAGAGCGCGAAAACGAACCACTCACCACGTAGGACTGGAAGAAACTACCGACAATATTGGCCAGGCCCTGCCCTATTAATTCTTGATTAGGATCAAGTTTCTCACGGGTCTTGGCAGCCAGGGCACGTGAAATCGAAGTGGCCTCCATGAAGCCGATCATCGCCATAATGAAAGCTACCGCGAACAGGTCAGAAATAATGCCCAGATCCATGGTGGGCACACTAAAGCCCGGCAAACCACTGGGAATACTGCCTACCACTGACCCGCCACCTGAGAGACTGAATTTATTTTCGGTATAACCGGACCAGCGCCACACAGTGGTAAATGGCCCGGTTTCTTTGGCAAGCTGGTAAAGCACCTGGCCGTCGCTCTGCACCTCGGGCACCAAGGCGACCTGGTGAGTCTCGACCTGCTTCTTGTACAGACTGTGCTTCACGCTGCTCTCTTCACCCTTGAGACGCAACAAATCGGCCTGCATGGCATAGATCCGTTTGTCTTTGCGGTCCAGATCCTGCAACTGATCCCTGATGCTTTTCTGTTTTTCCTTTATTCGCTTCAGTTTGGCCTGATCCGTCTTCAGTGATTCAAATTTGGAACGCACCGCAGCATCGGCAATTTGCTGCGGCTCAACCACCTGTATCTTTTCGAATTGAGTAACAGCACTAATCAGTATCCCCAGGATGACGACAATTAATACACCGGGCCATTTAGGAAATCGCGCACGCAACCAGTACAAGGCCACCAGGGCACACAGACCAAACACCAGTGTTGGGCCATGTACAGTTGCCAGCTGCTGAACTACTTGCAACAGATCAGCGAGAAAACTGTCTGACCTCGGCATGGGAACACCCAGGAAACTGTTCAACAAGGACAAGCCGATAATAAGTGCAGCCGCATTAGTAAAGCCAAGAATTACCGGATGGGAAGCGAGATTTATCAACACTCCCATACGGAATAGACCCAATGCCAGGCGCAGAACACCTACCAACAACGCCAATAACAGGGAAAGCTGGACAAACTCATCCGTACCACGACGGGCGAGTGGCTCTATCGCCGCGGCGGACATCAGTGACAACATAGCGACGGGGCCGGTATGTAAAAAACGTGATGCGCCCCACATGGAGGCGACAATAACGGGTAAAAAGGAGGCGTATAGGCCATAAACGACGGGCAGGCCGGCTAAAGACGCATAAGCCATACTCTGCGGCACCAGAATCATTGCGATTGTAATACCCGCAATTAAGTCTGCTCGAAGACTTTCACCTGTAAGGGGAAACCATCTAAGGAAAGGAAAAAATTTTTTTAACACGCAATAACCACATTTTAATGACGACAGAAAGCAGAATGCTCATGCTGCACCGAAACCGTCCGGGCAGACATGAGCACGACAGTATACCACTTTCTGCTTTATGCGACGACTACTTCCCCAGAATCATCACTGGAAACTGCTTCGCTCTGGACGCCTGCATCCTCTGCCACCGTGGTAACCACCACCACAGGCACGGGAAAAGCATTCTGGGGATACTTGCCTTTTAGGCATCTGCGCCCCAAATAACCGGTATCCCTGCAGGTAAGAAATGCGATTTCCGGGTGTTTACGCAAATAGCGGCCCAAGCCAGACACAGGATCACCGCTCAGGGCGACCACGTCCATTTCGACCCCGGTCTCCTCAAGCGTGTGTTGATATTCGCTGAGCAATTCCCGGGTAATGTTCTCGGACTGAAAGCTCAAGACAGTGAGTTGGTGTTTCAGACGTGAACAGGTCTCTATCACATAACCCATCACTTCAGGTGACAGCTCGCTACCCATATAGAGTGCCACTCGACGTGAACTGCTGCCGGAACGAGACAGGGCGGGTTGCAGCTCTTTCAGTGCGGCTTCATTGACTGAATTCGACGACTGGGCCAGGATCTGCGTTTTATCCTTCATACTCATGTGTTCACCGGCATGTTCAAATGCCAGGGCATCCAACATCTGCTTTATAGCGCCTGTTAATTTTTTCATTACTCACTCCAGATCCAATTTAAATTTGAGTATGTTGTTGCACAGAACATGCCAAAATTAAATTTATATATAAAACAGCCGTCTATAAAAAACTCCTTTAAATGAGCGTTACATATTGAAACACATCATCCCTCATGAGTTGGTATTGCCTGTAACGGTGTTGTAATATGCAACAACTCAATCCAGGAGAGAGATGCACGATACACATGACCAGTCTGCGCAGCAAGATTCTCACCTCCTATGGACTCTCCAAAGGCGCTCTGCTGATTTTTGTCGCTGTCGTCATCGCTGACCTGCATTACCTCAAAACCCATATTGTCGAAGGTGAAGCCGTCGACGACCTCTATGTGACCAGCCAAAAAATACGCCGTGACGAAAAAAACCTGTTCCTGTATCACGACCCCAACGATCTGCAACAACTGCAACAGCAGCTCGGTGTGGCGCGAGAGGCGCTGGCCAAAGGAGAACATGTGTTCGCCGCCATCGCCGGTCCGGCTAAATTGCAACAACTGGAGCAGGGATTGACCACCTACAACAGTCAAATTGACGAATACGCCAGTCTTGCATCGGATGCGCGCGCTGCCAAACAGGCAGCAATCCGCAAGACCGGACACCAGCTTTCAGAACTGATCCAGGGCGTCGCACAGAGCCAACGAGGCATTCTCACTAAAACCACGGCAGTCGCGGCACAAACATTGATATTTGCTTCTTTCACCGTCATTCTTATCGGCCTTATCAGCGCCATGTATATGGTACGCCGGGTCGTTCGGCCCCTGACACAACTTGAAAAACAGCTCGACCAACTTGCCGAGGGCAATGCACAGACACTGGCACTGCCTTCGGACGATAAGGAGATTGAGTCCTTTGTGTTTCACTTCAATTCCATGCTGGAACAACTGCGTGAAAAGCAGACCCAGCTGCGCCGCCATGAACGCGCCGCCGCACTCGGTGTGCTGGTATCAGGTGTCGCTCATGAATTGAACAACCCGCTGTCTAACATCTCCACCTCGGTGCAATTACTCATGGAAGACGACGGCAACACGCGAGAAGATTTACGCAAGCAGTGGTTAGCCCATATCGATGGTGAGACTGAGCGGGCTCGCCGCATCGTTAAACGCCTGCTCGACACCGTGCGCTTGCCGACACAACAAATGCAATTATTGGGTGCCGCCAGACTGGTTCAGGGAGCGACACTGCTGATTCATCGCCAGCTTCCGCAGGATGTGTTGCTTCACATTGAGGATGTCGCTGACGGGATGTTGCTGGTGGATCGCGAACGTATGCAACAAGTCTTCATTAATCTCATTAAAAATGCGACACACGCAGGCGCCAAGAACATCTGGATTATCGGTCAGGAAACCACCTGGGAGGAATCCAAACCTGTTAATAGCAACAACCTGGCAGGTGATACCACCGGCATTGGCCAGTTCAAGCATGTCATGTTGATGTATATCGATGACGATGGACCCGGTATTTCGCCAGAAGACATGCCTAAAATATTTGACCCCTTTTTCACCACCCAATCCAGTGGTGAAGGCACCGGACTTGGCTTGTACCTGGTCGAAGAGATTATCAACGAACACCGGGGTTGTATCGCCGTCGAAAATCGTCCCGAGGGGGGAGTACGATTCTCTATCTGGCTGCCGCACGAACAAGCATCCAACAGTGAACTGGTGCCATCATGAGTGAAAAACCACACATCCTACTGATTGACGACGAGACTATCGCCCTGTCGAACCTCAGTCATGTCCTTGAGCGTGAGGGTTACGACGTGACCGCTTGCAGGGATGGAAAAAGCGCTCTCATCGAAATGCAGAATACTGAATTCGACCTCGTTCTGACTGATTTGAAGATGCCTGGCATCGATGGCATGGATGTACTGCGCCACATCCGCGAATCCACGCCCGATGTCCCGGTTATTATGATCACGGGACATGCCTCTCTCGATTCCGCCGTTAATGCCATGAAAGCCGGTGCCTTTCACTACATCGCCAAACCGTTCCGACTCGACGAGGCACGTGAGGTCGTGCGCTCAGCGCTGGATCTGCGCAGTATCAAACGCGAGAACAGGCAGCTAAAACAGCGTATAGAAGACATTTCAAGTGTCGCCTCGATCATTACACAAGACCTGGGCATGCAACGCTTACTAGAAACCGCCCGTCAGATCGCAGCTACCGCCACCAGTATTGTCATCCATGGCGAATCCGGCACCGGCAAGGAACTCCTGGCCAGATACATCCACCAGCACAGTCAACGTGCAGAAGACCCCTTCGTGGCCTTCAACTGTGGCGCATTGCACGAAGAGATCGCTGCCAGTGAACTATTTGGCCACGAGAAAGGCTCATTCACCGGCGCAAGTGCCACCAAGATCGGTCTATTTGAGGCGGCGCAGAATGGCACCCTATTTTTGGACGAAGTCGCCGAAATGCCTCTGCAGATGCAGGTCAAATTGCTACGCGTGCTACAGGAACGTGAACTGATGCGGGTCGGTTCAACCCAACCCATTGATATCGATGTACGTGTTATCGCTGCCAGCAATCGAGACCTCAAGACTGCCGTTAATGAGGGTCAGATGCGTAACGACCTCTACTTCCGCCTGAATGTTGTCACACTGACCCTTCCCGCCTTGCGCGAGCGACGCGACGATATACCACTGCTGGCTTACTATTTCCTACGCAAGTTTTCGACAATGATGGAGCGCGACTTGCACGAAATAAGCACTGAAGCCATGCAACGACTGGTTGATTATGACTATCCCGGTAATATACGTGAACTGTCGAATTTCATCGAGCGAGGTGTTGCCCTGACCCATGGAAAGACCCTGGATATCGAACATTTACCACAAAATCTGAGCTCGATCAGTGTGCGCGTATTCAAGCCAGAAATGGCAGCCACCCCAACGACACTCAAGGAGCAAGAGATGGAGCATATCCTGAATGCCTTGAAAATAGCCGACGGCAACCGAACACAGGCCGCCAAAATTCTCGGCATCGACCGTGTATCATTATGGCGAAAGCTTAAGAAGCTGGGTATAGACGCCACCGACTAATAGACTCTGTCGCTAAGCTTCTGTGCAGTCCTTGTCGGTCTGATATACTATATGACACAAATATGACCGCTAAGGCGCTAGCCTACACCACAAATCACTAATTTCTGGATGCTCGCAGGTCGTTTATCTTTTTCTATCAAACTCGACAGCTATGTGGCAGCACATGACGCTGAAGACTAAAGGAACATTAAACCCATGAAGCGACCTAACACGCCTAAAACATACGCCGGATTAAACAATGATATCAATGGCAGTATGACCATGATCGGTAAAATAATTCGTGATGCCTGGGTATTTGGAATTTTACCAGAATCGGAGACCTGTACAGATTGGGAAATATCCCGTATTGATGCCATACACCAACAGGTCAATGATGAGTGGGATAAATACGGCTGCATGGTCAGTGCACTACCTGCCGACCTAAGTGAACGACATAAAAAAATTTATGATGATGCCATCGAATTTGCCAAAAGCAGAGGCTGGGATCCCGAAGCGAGCACCCGTGACGAGGATTAACACAACACCTAACAACCTATTTGGCCTGTTGACACCAGGCCAGTATCTGGGGCTCGATAGAGGGGAGTGCTTTGCATTTAAACCTTATCAAAATTACAGATAAACAATTCGAATCGCACGCCACGGAGGATGATCCCAAGTTTGCATAAATATACATTGCAAAACATAAGTATAAAGACAACTGTTAGCCACATATGATAAATCAATAAAAATGACAACGCTGGTATTGATCACATACTATCGTTAGTATAAGCAATATTAATAATACAAGGCCTGGTGAGCAGATATACTCGCTCTGGTTATCATAATATAAAAAGGCCCATAGCCTGAAAGGGTTTGAGATAAGAAGATGGAGCAGTTCATCATTGTTGTTGCGGTCTTGCCGCTAATTTCTGCATTATTGATTCAGTTATTTTCCGGACGCTTCGGTCGTGGCATCGCACGTGTCAGTGTAGCGGCTACTGTTATCAGTTTTCTAGTTTCCTGCTTTCTCCTGTCCTGGGCGCTGGGTGGGAACGACCCGCAGGCGATACAGATAGGTAACACTAGCACCATCCTGTTATTTGACCCCCTGAGTTCTTTACTGGCCACAATTATCCTTGGCATCAGTTTAATCGTGCATTTGTATTCAATACGATATATGGCCGAAGAAGCCGCCTACGGTCAATTTTTTGTATTGCTCGATTTGATGACAGCAGCCTTGTTATTCATGGTTATCGCCGGTGACCTGATAACACTGATTATCGCCTGGTACCTGGTCGGTGTGTTTCTGTATTTTCTGCTGGGGCAGGACACGCGTAGTCAAACCGCTTACCGCTTTGCGTTCTGGACCCTGATCACATATCGAATTGGTGATATACCTTTAATCCTGGCTGCCGCCCTACTCTATAGTGCCTATGATACCTGGTCTTTGACTATTATCTTTGACGAGATTATGGCCAACCCATACGCCCATGAATTTATCGGTTTACCGTTAACGGAAGTAGTCGCTGCTCTCATTGGGCTTGCTGCTTTTGCACGTTCAGCCCAGTTTCTATTGCATACCTGGTTACCTTATACCATGGATGGACCGACTCCGGTTTCAGCCTTGATGCATGCCGGAATCGTTAATGCCGGTGGATTTTTAATCAATCGTTTTGCGCCGGTATTTGTTCACAGTGGCGATGTTTTGAACGTCATTTTCATTGTGGGTCTGATTACCGCTGTCTTCGGTTCCATGCTGATGTTGACCCAAAACGATATCAAAAAGGCGCTCGGTTATTCCACCATGGGACAAATGGGCTTCATGATCATGGAATGCGGGATCGGGGCATTCTCATTAGCCATTTATCATTTGTTTGCACACGGTGTTTTCAAAGGCACCATGTTCCTGTCCGCGGGTAGTGTCATCAATAGTGCGCGTAAGGACGACGGTATTCCCAAAGATGAACTCTATACCTTTGCGGTGGAAAAACGCCCGAATAAGGAACGCCAACCCTGGATACTCATGGCGGCCATTACCCTGGCCGTGCCGCTGGCGATCCTGATTTTTTCCCACCTGCTTATTGCCCAGGATTATTTTCAGAAACAGGGGGCGATCATACTGTTGTTCTTTGGCTGGGTAACCGGTGCGCAATTGATCTTTGCTACTTACCGGATGCGCACACAGAATATTTGGCGACTGGTGGGCTTGAGCGTGTTATCACTGGTCATCGTCGTACTGGGCTACGCCGTTATTAGTCATGCCTTTGATCTGTTTTTATATCCGGATCCCGCATTCCGTGTACAACTATACTCGGCAGCCTCAATCGACTTACTGTACTTTAATGTGCTGGTCGTCATTGTTGCGTTAATTATTGTCGCTGGTTGGCTCATAACATACTATGCAGAACATAATGATTATCGACGACGTCAGCAAAGACAACGCCTGTGGTTAAATTTCTATGCACTGATATCAAGGGAATTTTATATCAGTGATATCTATACCCGCTTGACGCGCTCGCTGCTGTCAATCTCCGGTCAATTAAATATCTGGCTAAGGTGGTTATAACATGCCTGATGCATTGATCATTTTGCTTTGCGGTATTTTCCTGCCACTGTTTCCCATGAGCATGGTATTCAACGCCATTCTCGATAACATTAAACTGGCCTGGCTAAGGGCACTGTTACTGATCACCTGGCCGTTAATCGGCTTGTTCGTAATACTCAATAGCGATGTGGCCTGGCCTGGCTGGTTGTTGCCACTGGCTCTATTCACATCCTCCCTGTACGCCCTGCGCATTCTGACCTTACGTGAAGTCAATCAATGGAGCGGATTTCTTGCTACTTCTTTTTGGGGCTTATTGTGGCTGCCTGTGATGCAAGAGACTCAGGCAATGTTGTTATTCGCTTATGCACTTAGCATGAGTGTGCCGCTGGTTTTACTGGTATTCCTCAGTGCAGGCCTTGAACAACGTTTTGGTGCCGCCTATACCGGTTTATATGGTGGTCTTGCACGCACGATTCCGCGTTTTTCCGGTGTGCTGGTGATCGTTGTTGTGGCCGCCATCGCGTCACCGCTGTTCCCTACTTTCTTTATTATGCTCGATCTGGTCGTCGAGACTGTTGTTGATACGCCGCTGGTGGCGATGGTCCTGTTACTGATCTGGCTGTTCTGGAGTTGGGCCGGTGCCCGCTTAATTCAGGGCTTGATTGTCGGCAGGGCCAGTGATGTCAAAATGACAGATCTGGATACTATGGCTATCAGCTTTTACACCCTGATACTGCTCGCCTTAGCCATCGGCGGTGTTTATCTGAGCGGAGTGATTTTATGAGTTTATCAGTCGGACAAAGACTCAGTATCCGCTCCATGATTTATGTCGCGAGCGAGCACATTCCCTATTTCTGGCCAATGCGCACCTTTATACATCATAATCCACTACATGGATTGGAAGACTTGCCTTTTGAACAAGCTGTACAAGAAGGCAAGCGTTTATTTCATGGTCGTGTCTTTTTACGAAGACCCATCTATCAACGCTACCTCGAACAAGGCAAGGTCGATAGTCAGGATCTGTTCGCCCAAGTTGCCGCCTATGTTGCGAAGCGTGAAACCATCAAGGGCATTGACCTGCAACAATGGCTGATGGCACTGCTCACCCAAACTGAACAAAAAGTGGTATTCAGACACAACATCGCTACTGACAAGGACGTTCAGGAAGCGGTGAACAACCAGGCATCGCCCCAACAGGAACCGTTTGCGCCAGAGCGTTTGGTGCCCTACCTACGTCATGAGTTACTTGGTGATCGGCCTGTCTATGATGCCGTAGACGCATTATATGGCACCGACATAACCAAGGAGCTCGATGAACTTGTTATCAAGAGTTGCCTGGATTTTTTTGATGAAGGCCAATCAGTCTGGTCCATGCCAGGACGCAAACGCGGATTCTTCCGGGCCTGGCGTGAAGTGGCCAATCGTAATATCCGACTCTATTTGCGTGGTATGCATATTCAGGACATTCTTTCCGTGGACGACACGCCGGAAGGTGTCATTGCCCATGTAATGAAAACGCTTGGCATCCCCGAGGAGCAATGGGTCCAATACTTTACACGCGAGTTGGCGCAATTGCATGGTTGGTCAGGTTTCGTTCGTTGGCGTTGGAATGCCAAGAATTATTACTGGAGCAAACGTCATCCTGCTAACCTGATCGACCTGGTTGCAGTCCGTTTGACCTTTGCGCTTGCCTTGCTCAGCGAGCGGCATAGTGAACGCGGTCGTCGCCATATCGCCACAACGGCACCTGCGATTGAAGACGCCATCGAAAACAAAACCATGGAAACCTTTTTACGCTACGAGCTGTTTGGTAAACGCATACTGCCCGCCATGGCAAAACGCGTGGAACAAACCCTGGTACGCGGGAGCGTCGCACAAATTGAAAAAGTCTTTCATGAATATGTTGAATTCAAACGCAAACATGAAGCCAAAACACAGGCAGACAGACTGTGTACACTGGCATCTCAGATCAAACAAATAGATGACTTACGATCATTATCGCCAGACCAGTTTAACGATTTACTGCACAGCTTGCGCATGTTTGAACACTGCGAGGGCATGTTTTGGTTGCGTGCCCTAGAGGCACAAGCTATCAAACAATTGCTGGCAGGTGTCAATCTAACACCACCTGAACCACGCGACAAACGTCCCTTTGTGCAGTCATTGTTCTGCATCGATACCCGTTCTGAACGCATTCGTCGCCACCTGGAAAGTGTCGGTGATTATCAAACCTATGGTATCGCCGGCTTCTTTGGCGTACCGGTGAGCTTTATGGCGCTGGGCAAAGGTAGTGAAATGCACCTGTCTCCAGTCATTGTCACGCCAAAAAACCTGGTGCTTGAAATGACTGTTGCCGATGCCGAAGACGTGCATCCAGTCACCGCGCTTGAGAAGGCTATGCATGAATTGAAGGAATCGGTATTCGGACCTTTTGTCACGGTAGAGGCCATAGGCTTGCTGTTCGGGTTTGATATGGTAGGCAAAACCCTGATGCCGCAAACCTATAATCACTGGCGTAAACGCCTGTATAGAAAAAAACGTTCCACTCATCTGCTCATCGATAAACTCGATCGCGAACAAGCAGATTCTATTCTGCGAACGGTACAACGTGCTGTGATTATCATGGCCATAGAGCAAGACTTTGGCCTGGAAGCCGAACACATCAGTGATGACATGGTACGTGAGTTACGTGAAGCTGCCCTGGGCAGACGCTCCAACACATCCACAATATTGGCCAATTCCCTGAATTTAACCAAGCAACAGGAACGCGAATTCATTTTGCACTTGCGCGATACCTACAGGATCGATGCAGCCTATACCCAACTGCAAATGGAAAGACTGGGCCGCATTGGTTTCAGTCTTGATGAGCAGGTTGGCTTTGTCAGCCAGGCCTTACATTCGATTGGCTTAACCAGGGACTTCTCGCGTTTTATTCTACTGTTCGGACATGGCAGCACCTCGGAAAACAATCCGTATGAATCGGCACTGGATTGCGGCGCCTGCGGCGGGAATCATGGCCTTGTCAGCGCACGCGTGCTGGCACAGATGGCAAATAAGAAAGAAGTACGCCGTAAATTGCGTGCACAGGGTATCCGTATCGCTGATGATGCCTGGTTTATCGGCGCGCTGCACAATACCACCACAGACGAGCTAACGTTACATGACCTCGATCATATCCCTTCTACACATATCTTTTACATCGATCGCTTACGTACGGGTCTGTTAGCGGCCTCACGTCTATGCGCCCAGGAACGCCTGCCCAGTTTACAGCTGAAACCGCACGACCGTGAACCGACGGCGGCCTACCGTGAAGTTGAGCGCAATGCTATGGACTGGTCACAAGTACGACCAGAATGGGGCTTATCACGCAATGCCTATATGATTATTGGTCGTCGAAATTTAACTCAGGACATGTCACTGGAAGGTCGTTCATTCCTGCATTCCTACGACTACCGACTGGATCCCAGACAACGACTCCTGGAAAATATTATTTCCGGCCCTTTGGTGGTTGCACAATGGATCAATATGGAACACTATTTTTCTACAGTGGACAATGAGCGCTTTGGCAGTGGCAGTAAGGTATATCACAATGTTGCTGGACGCTTTGGCGTAATGACCGGCGGGCTGAGTGATCTGCGCACTGGCCTGCCCTCGCAGACCGTTCTGGATAAAGGCCTTCCATTTCATGAGCCGTTGCGACTGATTACCGTCATCGAGGCCCCCCTGGAACATGCCCGACGAGCTGTGGAAAGTGTGGTCGCAGTCAAGAACCTGGTATTAAATGACTGGATCCGTTTACTGGTCATCGATCCTGTGAAAAAGATCGTCTATACATACAACAGTGGTCAGTGGGATGTATTAACCCTTTCTGATGCAAATGAACCATCCTTAGCGAAGGAGTCCAGTACACCATGAAAAACCTCAACTTCAGCTCAGTTAAAAAACTCGAAATCATTCTCAGTGGCGAGCATCAGGCCTTTGCCACCGATTTGCTCGATAATGCCGGCGTAACCGGCTATACCATCATCAACAATCTTTCCGGTAAGGGAAGCCACGGTTTTCATGAAGGCCACCTGATGTTCAACGAAGAAGACGTCTTAATCATGATCATTGCAGTGATTCCTGAAGAACTCGTTACTCCAATTCTTGAAGGTCTGGAACCGTTTTATAGCGAACACTCCGGCGTAGTGTTTGTATCGGATATCCAGGTGACCCGGCTTGTGAAATTCGGCAGTTAACCAAAAATAATTACGGGCAGAGAAAAACATAATATAAGGGCTTGCCATGGAAAGGCGATTCATATGATAGGAGAGACTAAGCCAGCATCTGTCAATAGGCTATAGTCCAGGCTATGCCAGGGCGCAGATCGGAAATCTTGCCAGCCTTTTTCAGCCACATGAAAGGAGCACTGAAAGTAAGCTTGTTGCAAGGTGCATAGGAGGGACATAATTATCAAGTGAATCGGCAATTTTCATTTTGCACCTCTTTATTTAGCGAGTACAGTCACTTCGATAGCGTTTTCCAGAGGCAAGGCCTTACCCTGTTTGACTAAAACGAGCGGCGGCTAGCTTGGTCCGACCCCATCTTTTCACCACATTTTTCCCTCATGTCAGACTGATGACCCTCTACCTCCTGGAATCATCAGGCTTAAGCAAAGCATTTTCATTTAGAATACGGCCTGCTCTTTTTGCCCACATCAGCGCATTATCACCCAATTGACTCTCTGCATTAACATCAATACCTGATTTTATCATTGCATTAACAGTATCAAGATTCCCATACGC
>JGI24023J19991_10002420_pt1 | contig 13624 bp, 12 predicted proteins | sample Cruoilmetagenom1_FD_19991 | JGI IMG/M metagenome (IMG submission 19991) | reverse complement strand
TACGCAAACAATTGCAGTCTGATGAACTCGCAGCGTATTGGGTCCGGGACTGGAGCAGTTACCACTCCAACTGGTTTCGTGCCGTTAAAATTGAAAAGCGGATGATCTTCCTCTTGCTCCTGCTAATTATTGCCGTCGCCGCATTCAATATCGTTTCAACTCTGGTCATGGTCGTGACAGACAAAGAGAGTGACATTGCCATTTTACGTACCCTCGGGGCCTCACCACGGACCATTATGCAAATCTTTATGGTGCAAGGCACCGTGATCGGCACCGTGGGCACGTTGTTAGGCACTCTGGGTGGTGTGGGACTGGCCTTGAACCTGGATGTGGTTGTGCCGTTTATCGAACGCCTGTTTGGCTTCCACATTCTTGACCCATCTGTTTATTACATCAGTCAAATACCGTCGGACCTGCACTGGTCCGATGTGTGGACGATATGCAGCATTTCATTCCTGTTAGGCGTTGGCTCGACCATCTATCCGGCCCGTCGCGCCAGCCAGACCCAACCGGCCCAGGCCTTGCGCTATGAATAACCCCGATATGCAAACAAATTACGATGGTTCGGTCATTGCCTGTCAGCAACTGGCAAAGACCTTTGCAGAAGGTCCGGCTACTGTCGAGGTATTACACAATGTGGATCTGGAGATCAGCGCAGGCGAGCAGGTGGCGATTGTCGGTGCCTCCGGTTCAGGTAAAAGTACCTTGTTGCACCTCCTCGGTGGCCTCGATGTGCCGACCAAAGGCCAGGTGCAGGTTATCGGTCAGGAGATGTCATCGCTGGACGAGGCTGCCAGAGGCGTGCTGCGTAACCGGACCCTGGGCTTTATCTATCAGTTCCATCATTTATTAATGGAGTTCACGGCCCTGGAAAACGTGGCCATGCCACTACTGATACGCGGCACAGAACCCAGGCAGGCTTTGCGAGAGGCTGAACAAATGCTCGAGAGAGTAGGGCTGGGACCCCGCCTGGCCCACAAGCCCAACGAACTATCCGGTGGAGAACGTCAACGTGCTGCGGTGGCCAGGGCCCTGGTCAGCCATCCACAGTGTGTGCTGGCCGATGAGCCGACCGGTAACCTGGATGGTAAGACAGCTGACGGGGTTTATGGGTTAATGCAGGAACTGAACCGGGATTTGAATACCAGTTTTATTGTCGTGACCCATGATTTGCGATTTGCCGAAAAAATGGATCGCGTACTCCATTTGGAAGATGGAATTATTATTTAATAACAATAAGTTATTGATTGTTATTTAAGTAGTTTCTTATTACGAAGCATCTTGCGCAAGTGCCACTGGCGACCGACGTTAATGCGCCATATCAGGCTCACACCAAACCCGCCAAGCAGGGAACTGGCCGTGCCTACCAGGAAACAGCCCAATAAAAACGGTTCCCAGATCATTAGCAATTCATTGGTAATCCAGTCAAAGGTAAATTCAAACTGAATATTTTGAATTTTTGTACCGAGGATCATCGCTCCCACCTTGTAACAAAACCAGCTCAAGGGGGGGATGGTGACAGGATTGGAGACCCAGACCAGACCGACTGAGAGGGGTAAATTGGTCCGAAAATAGATGGCCAGTGCCGCAGCAAGCAACATTTGCGGCGGTATGGGCATAAAGGCGACAAACAGGCCGATGAAAAAGGCGCCGGATACGGAACGGCGATTGAGGTGTAACAGGTTCGGGTCGTGTAACAGGGTGCCAAATATTTTATTAAGATGGGGGTGCTTACGAAACTTGTCCGGTTCCGGCAGCATCTTTTTAAAAAACTTCTTTGGCATGGATAATTTGTTATTTAAACTGCGTTTTAATAATCACTAAACTAACACGGAGCGGTTACTAATCCTATGCGATCAGGGACGATAGCATTCTTGTGCGGTATTTTAGCCTTACAACAGTTCAAAGCGCTACCAGAATTCTATTGGCTAGCATTGATTTGCCTTATATTGCCACTTGGTTTTTATTATCAACACACGGGCTTAAAAATAGTCAACGGGTTGATACTGGGCTTTATCTGGGCCTGGCTCAATGCCGGATGGATTCTCGGGCAACACTTGCCCGAACAGATGGAAGGAAAAGATGTGGCCATTACGGGCCATATTGCCAGTATCCCGATACAAAAAGGACGGCTATGGCAATTTGAGTTTGATGTCCTGCAAGCCCGCTTTAACGACCGACCGGTAAGCTTACCGAAACATATCAGGCTCAGCTGGTATGGACGTAGTCCGGATTTAATTGCAGGTGATCAATGGCAATTCACGGTTCGCCTGAAACGTCCTCACGGTTTTATGAATCCGGGGGGCTTTGATTACGAGCAATGGCTTTTTACCAAACGGATTCGGGCCACGGGTTATGTCAGAAGCAAAGAGGGCTATACCTTGCTGGCCAGCCGTAAACTCGATTACCCGCTGCAACGCCTGCGGCAACGACTTCAGTCGCAATTGGCTGCATATTTATCTGAACACCCCATGCAAGGAGTGGTGTCCGCCCTGACCATCGGTTATCGAGATGCGATAAGTCAGCAGCAGTGGGCGATTTTTCGGCAAACCGGTACCAACCATCTGGTGGCCATCTCGGGTTTACACATCGGCCTGGTGGCTGGTCTGGTCTTCATGCTCGTCAAATGGGGCTGGGCGCGTTTGGGGCGATTACCCTTGCGTCTCGCCGCACCGAAGGCCGCCGCCTTGTTTGCCTTTCTTGCGGCCGGGGTTTATGCGGCCATGGCAGGCTGGTCGCTACCGACCCAACGGGCCCTGATCATGGTGGCGGTGGTGATGCTGGCGGTGGTGTACCAACGCCATGTCCTGCCCAGTTATGGGCTGGCCCTGGCCTTGTTGCTGGTGTTGTTGCATGACCCCCTGGCTGTACTGAGTCCCGGGTTCTGGCTATCCTTTGGCGCCGTGGCTTTGATCTTCATGGGTATGCAGGGTAAGCGCAACGGCATCCATTGGTGGGACAAGTGGTTCCGGGTGCAATGGATTGTGGGGCTGGGTCTGCTGCCTTTATTGCTACTCTTCTTTCAACAGTCTTCCCTTATTTCACCCCTGGCGAATATTATCGCTGTGCCGGTTGTCAGTCTGTTGGTGGTGCCAGTCTTATTGGCGGGTCTATTGATTTCCGGATTGTCTATGTCCTTGGGGCGCAGTCTGATTGAGTTTGGCGCCACCGTGCTGGAATATCTGACTGATTTGTTGGCCTGGATGGGCCAATTGACCTATGCCACCTGGAACGGTGTGGTGCCTGACACGCTGATTTTACTACTTTCTGTTACCGGTCTTCTGATACTGATGTTTGCCCCGATCCGTACCGGGCGTTGGCTGGGAATGGTTTGCCTTTTGCCGCTGATATTTCATCAACCAGACAGGCCGCGTCAGGGTGAGGCCTTTTTTACCTTGCTGGATGTGGGGCAGGGCCTGTCGGCAGTTATCCAGACCCAAAACCATAGTCTGGTGTTTGATACCGGCCCGCGTTTCAGCAGCAAGTTTGATACCGGCAGCGCGGTGCTGATCCCGTTTTTGTATAGCCAACAAATAGAAACACTCGATATGTTGATTGTCAGTCACGGCGATAACGACCATATCGGTGGCGCTAATAGCCTGTTGACCCGGATGCCGGTTAAACAGGTTTATACCAGTGCCCGGACGTTACTGGATTCAAACCGGGGCGTGTCCTGCCGGCAAGGGCAGGAGTGGCAATGGGATGGAGTCCTTTTTACCATGTTGCATCCGAGGGAAATCGATTCGGGTGCTAAAGAGAATAATCAATCCTGCGTGCTCTATGTTCGCAGTCGCCATGGTTCCGTGTTATTGCCCGGTGATATTGAAAAAGAGGCCGAACACGATTTATTGGAACAGTATGAAGGCAAACTGAGGGCCGATATTCTTGTTGCGCCGCACCATGGCAGCAAGACCTCATCGACAGAGGGATTTATTCGTGCCGTTCAACCCCGTTACGTGCTTTATCCAGTCGGCTACCGGAACCGTTATCATTTTCCTTACCGCAAAGTGGTCGCACGATACCAACAGGCCGATGTGTTGCAACACGATACGGCCCGAAACGGAGCCATCGGTTTCAGATTAGAGGCTGGCGAGGACGGATTGCAGCCCGATTTCACCCGTCAGTCGCAGCAACGATACTGGCATCACAAACATATATATTAATTGCCGGCAGGCCTGATTAGCCTTTCGGCTCTGGCCGGTCTTTGCTAAAGTTAGCCGCTGTTGTTAAGAGCTTATTTACGGGGAGTTATCTTAGTGTTCGAGATGGTGCAGGCAGGCGGCTGGTTAATGCTGCCGATTATTTTGTGTTCAATCATTACCCTGGCCATTGCGGGCGAGCGATTCTGGTCTTTGCAGGAAAAACGCATTGCCCCCAAAAACCTGGTTGCCCAGATCTGGCAATGGCACAAGAGCAATTCCCTCGATAAGGAACATATCCGTGCCCTGGCGGCAAGCTCCCCTCTGGGCAAGGTCCTGGCCTCCGGGCTGGTCAATCGACACCATCCCCGGGAGATCATGAAAGAGAGTATTGAAGAAACCGGCCGTCAGGTGGTGATGGATCTGGATCGCTATCTAAATACCCTGGGTACGATTGCCTCGATAACCCCTTTATTAGGCCTGCTGGGGACAGTTATCGGTATGATCAAGGTATTTGCCGCCATTACCACCCAGGGGGTGGGTAATCCCACTGTGCTGGCCGGTGGTATATCAGAGGCCCTGATCACCACGGCGGCCGGGCTGTTGGTAGCCATTCCCAGCCTGATTTTTTATCGCTATTTTCGGGGCAAGGTCGAAGTGCTGGTGCTCAAGATGGAAGAAGAATCCATGAAGATCGTCGATGTAATGCACGGTGATCGTGAGCAAGCAGCGGAAGGTCAGGCAAGCCCTGTATGAATTTTCGCCAGAATCAAGCCGAGGAAGAACCTCAGCTGAATTTGACGCCATTGATCGACGTTGTCTTTCTATTGCTGATTTTTTTCATGGTTTCGACTACTTTTAATAAGCAATCCGAGATCAGTATCGAGCTGCCGGAAGCCAGTGGTAAACCGCTCAAGACTGACAAGTTTGTCGTTGAGATTGAAATAGATAATCAGGGTCGTTATTTCGTGAACCAACAACGTGTGAAGGACAATAAAGTCGCTACTCTTAAACGGGCTATCCGCCTGACACAGGGGAAAGAAAAAAATCCTCAACTCATCATCAGTTCTGACCGTAATACTCCCTATCAGTCTGTCGTTACCGCAATGGATGCCGCACGGCAATTAGGTTTGGTCAATTTGACCTTTGCGACGAAGCAAGTGGAAGAATAATAAAAAATATGGGTCAACAGTCTGCGCAAGCCGGTGCGGCGAAAATTTATCGCCGCCTTTTGTCATACGTTTTTCCATACTGGAAGATATTTATTCTTGCGGTTATCGGCATGGCCGTGTTTGGCTCCACCGACGCCGCCTTTGCCGCGATCATGAAGCTAATAACCGGGGCGGGTTTTGTGGACAAGGACCCCGAGACCATTCGCTGGATCCCGTTCATGATTATCGGTCTTTTTATCATCCGTGTGATAGCCGGTTTTTTATCAGGTTACGGTATGAGCTGGATTGCGCGGAATGTTATCAAGACCCTTCGCGCCAACATGTTCGACCAGTTGTTGCGTTTGCCGGTGACTTATTTTGAAACTTCGTCATCGGGTATCCTCTTATCTAAATTATTGTATGACGTAGAGCAGGTTGCGGCTGCGTCTTCACAGGCAATAACGATTCTGATTCGTGATACGGTCACTATCATTGCCCTGATGGGCTGGATGTTTTATATCAGCTGGTCATTGACCCTTATCTTTTTGATCCTCGCGCCTGTTCTCGCGTTGATCATCGTCTTCGTCAGCAATCGTTTTCGTAAACTGGCCAAGCGTATCCAGTCCTCAATGGGAGATATTTCACACGTCTCGGAAGAGGCCATCGAAGGTCAGCGGGTGATCAAGATTTTTGGCGGTCAGGAATATGAATCCAGACAGTTTGCAGCAGTGAATGAGTATAATCGGCGACAAACCATGAAAATCGCCGCTACCACAGCCATCAGTACCCCCCTTGTGCAACTGATTGTGGCCATCGCCTTTGCCGCGATTGTTTATCTGGCGACCATGCCGGGTTTACGGGAAATCATCGGTGTCGATACCTTTGTGTCATTTATGATGGCCATGCTGATGCTGATGCAACCCATCAGGCGCTTGACCAGTGTCAACGCCTTATTACAGACGGGTATTGCCGCATCACAAAGTGTGTTCGAGTTTCTGGATATGGAGCAGGAAAAAAATCTCGACGGCAAGGAAATAACAGGCGCAAAAGGCGATATCATTTTTGACCATGTCAGCTTTTCCTATAGCAAGGAAAAGGCCGGGGTGCTGGATGATATAAATTTACAAATCAACGCCGGTGAAAGTGTTGCCTTTGTCGGTCGTTCCGGGGCGGGTAAAACCACCCTGGTCAGTTTGATTCCACGCTTTTATGAATTGACCGAAGGCAAGGTCACGCTGGATGGTATGGATATTCGTGATATCAAACTGGATAGTTTGCGATCCCGGATTGCTTTGGTCAGTCAGCACGTTACCCTGTTTAATGACACCATTGCTCATAATATTGCCTACGGCGCCCTGGATACCGCTACTGAAGAAGATGTGATTCAGGCCGCCAGGACGGCCCATGCGATGGAGTTCATTGAACAAATGCCCGATGGGCTCAATACCCAGGTTGGCGAGGATGGGGTCTTGCTGTCGGGTGGACAACGACAACGCCTGGCGATTGCTCGCGCGATTTTGAAAAATGCACCTATCCTGATCCTGGATGAAGCCACTTCAGCGCTGGATAATGAATCGGAACGCTATATTCAACAGGCGCTGGATGAACTGATGAAGGATCGCACCACCCTGGTGATTGCACACCGGCTTTCCACCATTGAGCGTGTCGACAGGATTGTCGTTATGGATAATGGCAAAATTGTAGAGCAGGGTACCCATCAAGAGTTGCTGGCAAGAGATGATATGTACGCGAAATTGTACAAGTTGCAGTTTCAGGAAAATAACCAGTCGATAAAGGGGTGACAGTTGATTTCGACGTTTAAACGAAAGCTCGAATTTAAGCTGTTTCACATATGGCAAAGCAAACAGGGTGCAGCTAAATTTTTACGACCCTTTTCCTGGTTGTATTGTTCGATTGTAGTTTGCCGTCGCTGGGGCTATTTACTAAAAATCAAAAAGACAGAAAAGATTACCGCCCCGGTGATTGTGGTGGGTAACCTCACAGTCGGTGGAACGGGTAAAACGCCTTTGGTAATCTGGTTGACGAATTACCTGAAAGAACACGGCTATCAAGCCGGTGTCATCAGTCGCGGCTATGGCGGCAAGGCCCGGCACTGGCCTCAGCAAGTCAGGCCGGACGGTGACCCTGTCGCAGTCGGAGATGAAGCGATTCTGATCTCCAAACGTACCGCTTGCCCGATGGCCGTTGGTCCTGAACGTCTGGTTTCCGGACGGGAATTATTACACTATCACCCAGGTTGTAATGTCATTATTTCAGATGATGGGCTACAGCATTATGCCCTGTATCGCGATATTGAAGTGGCCGTGATTGATGGCAAACTCCGCTTTGGAAATGGCTATTGCCTGCCGGCCGGGCCCTTGCGTGAGCGGATCAAGCGGCTCAAAAAAGTCGACTTTATTGTTACCAATGGCGAGGCAGGAAAAGATGAATACGGGATGCGTTACAACATTACAGATGCCTGCAACATGCAGGATTCATCGCAAAGCCAGGCGGTCGAGCAATTCAAGGGCCAGCAGGTCCATGCTGTGGCCGGTATTGGCAATCCTGAGCGGTTTTTTAATCAATTAACCGAAATAGGTATCGAAGTCATTGCTCATCCGTTTCCGGACCATTATTTTTATAAAGAGACGGATCTGGATTTCGGTGATAACAAACCCGTTTTAATGACCGAGAAAGATGCGGTAAAATGCAAACGGTTTGCTAAACAGCATCACTGGTTTGTGCCGGTTACGGTGGAAGTCCAGGAGACCTTTGGCAAAGCGATTCTTGAAAAATTGAAGGAAATCACGTCCCATGGACAATAAATTACTCGATATTCTTGCCTGCCCCGTTTGTAAAGGCAAGCTGTTGTACAATAAAGAACAACAGGAACTCATCTGCAAAGTTGACAGGCTGGCGTATCAGGTTAAAGAAGGCATACCTGTGATGCTGGAAGAAGAGGCCAGGCGGCTTGAGGCAGAAGAGGAAGTCTGATTGCAGTTTCACATTATCATACCCGCCCGGTATGCATCCGCGCGATTACCCGGTAAACCACTTCGCCAGTTAGCAGGCAAACCCATCTTGCAGCATGTCTATGAGCAGGCCAACAAGAGCCAGGCCAAATCAGTTGTCATCGCAACTGATGATGACAGAATAAAACAGGTTGCAGAATCGTTTGGTGCGGATGTGTGCATGACTTCCACCGAACATACATCGGGTACAGAACGACTCGCAGAAGTTATCGATATTAAGAATTTTGTGGACGATGACATTATTCTCAATCTGCAGGGAGATGAGCCCATGATGCCGCCGGTTTGTCTGGATCAAGTGGCTGCTTTGTTGGTTAAGAATACCGATTGTAAAATGGCAAGCCTGTGCGAACCTGTTGCTACAGCTGAAGACCTGTTTGATCCGAATGTCGTCAAGGTTGTATTGGATAAGAACCGGCATGCGATTTACTTCAGCCGCGCTCCTTTGCCATGGCATCGTGAAGCATTCAGTGATAATGCCAGAGTCCTCCCATCCGAGCCGGATTTGTATTACCGACACATTGGGCTGTATGCCTACCGGGCTGGTTTTATTAAAACCTATCTGACGTTGGCTGCCAGCCCTATTGAGAAGGCCGAGTCGCTGGAACAGTTAAGGGTCTTGTGGCATGGCAACAAGATTGCGATGGATATTGCCAGAGAGACACCCGGTCCGGGAATTGATACCGAAGAAGATTTGCAAAAAGTTGCTGCCATGTTTACTGGCTAACGCTGTTAAATAATCATGGAAAAAATAAAAATATTATTCGTCTGCATGGGCAATATATGCCGTTCACCGACAGCTGAAGGTGTCTTTCGTCATGTGGTGGTCGAACATAATCTGCAAGACCTGATCATGACGGACTCTGCGGGGACACACGCCTATCATGTGGGTGAAACGCCCGACAGACGTGCCCAGGCAACGGCAAAAAACCGGGGGATTGACCTGTCTGATATCCGCGCCAGACGGGTCAAATCGAGCGACTTCGAAAAATTTGATTACGTGCTGGCAATGGACAGGGATAATTACGCCATTCTGGAAGAGCTGTGTCCGGTGGGACTGGATGATAGATTGTCCCTTTTCCTGGATTTTGCGCCTTCAGTAAAAGCCTCAGAAGTACCCGATCCATATTATGGTGGCGCCAAGGGGTTTGAAGTGGTGTTTGATATGGTTGAGCAGGCTTCTTTAGGCCTGCTACAGGATATCAAAAGCAAACATCTTAAATAACAAGGCTTACTGAATCACAAAGCCGGTGAAATAAATCGCATCGATCACCGGCTCCCCGGTTGTCTCTGTCATCACTTGTTGTAGTTGTTTTAGCGTTGATTCACGCAGTTTTTCCTTACCCTGGGGTGTCTTGATGTCGGTTACCGATTGTCCGCTGAGCAGCATCACCATGGCATGACGAATGGCGGGCATGTGTTTTTCGATAATGGGTTGAGCAAGCTCTGTTCCGTATTGAATTTGCGCATCTACCTGCAAAAATCGGACGATGTCCCCTTCGTCCACATTGACAATAAGCGGCGGTTCGAGTTTGAGATAGAGTTTTGGATTCTCCCCTTCAGCAAGCGGTGGTGGCGCAGGGGCTTGCGCGTAGCTGCTTTGAATAGCAGACAAATAAAATAGAAATAAAGTGGTGATTATGGGTTTGGACATGCGATTCCCCGCTGACTTGGCTGTGTTGGTCAAGACTATATCGGCCTTTCCGAAAATCGGTTTAGGTGAGACTGTGAAACCGGACAACAAAAAAGGAGCATTCGCCCCTTTTTTGTTTTGAGATATGACTTAAGCCTATTCAACCCTGACAGGAGGGTCCTTGGGTTCTGCCGTTTGTCCATGCGAGATCTTCTTTTCGTCCCTGGGTTTATCTGCATTGTTCGGGCTGTTGAAGCCTGTTGTGACATCACTGGCAACCCTGGCCGGTTCAGGTTTACTCCTGGTTTCCACTTGTACCAGTTTTGCTTGTGAGTCCTGCTTGGTCATTTCACTGCTATTACCCTTGTTTTCAGCTGCTGGCCGCACAGAAGTCGGCGTACTGGCCGGCGGCTTGCTGGATTCGGCTGATGTGGTGTTGTCAGCAGACTGTTGACTGGTTGTGCTAGCGGGTACGTTGCGGTCAGCAGCAGCATTGAATGGCTGTTTTGGCTTATTGTCAGAAACGTCTGGCTGTGTAGCCATATTGTTACTCTGGCTATTCTCCTGGGATCCTGTGGCCTGTTTTTGCGCATTATCTTGCGGTTGACGCCGACGACGGCTATTGCCACGTCGGCCTCGGCGTTGACCGGTACCCGCAGTACTGGATTGGCTCTTGCTGACATTTTGTGACTGATCTTGCTTACTCTGATCTTGCCCCGGGTTTTGTGTCTCGGGGGTGGGCTGAGTTTGCCGAACATCACTCTTTTTATCGCGATTTTGAGCCTGCGTCGGCGTTTGAGCCTGACTTCGACCTTGTCCTTGCTGCCGGCGTTGCTGGCTTTTGCCACGTTGTTGTTGGCTTTTGCCACGTTGTTGCTGGCCACGCTGTTGCGGGCTACGTCGTTGCTGTCCCTTGCCGCGTTGTTGGTCACGACGTTGTTGGGGCTTCTGTTTTGCTTTTTCACCGGTACCGAACAAGGCCTGGAATAATCGGGTGAAAAATCCAGGGCCAGTTGCTTTTGCCGGAGGGCGAGGGGTAGCCGGGGCTACAGCCTTGACTGCCGGTTCTTCTGAGACCTGACGAGCGGAAGAAGACTGGGTATTATCCAGCAGGACTTCCGGGGTTCTGGCAATCTCATAACTGGGGGTTTTACTGCCAGCGTCGCTTTCACCCTCACGAATACGTTCGACAACATAGTGTGGGGTCTCGAGATGCGGGTTAGGCACCAATAGAACCTGTATTTTTTGACGCTGCTCAATGGCCGCGATGATATCGCGTTTTTCATTTAGCAGGAAGGTAGCAGCATCAACCGGGGTTTGCGCAACCACACGGGAAGTCTTTTCCTTCATGGCATCTTCTTCAATCACGCGCAGGATGGACAACGCGAGCGATTCAATGCTCCGGATGGTGCCCTGACCACTACAACGTGGGCAGACAATCTGACTGGATTCACCCAGGGATGGACGCAGGCGTTGACGTGACATCTCCAATAAACCAAAGCGGGAGATACGACCGATCTGAACCCGGGCACGGTCCATTTTCAGGGCCTCACGCAGGCGATTTTCCACTTCACGCTGGTTACGGGCCGGGGTCATATCGATGAAATCGATGACAACCAGACCACCGAGGTCACGCAGTCGTAACTGGCGAGCGATTTCGTCAGCGGCTTCCAGGTTGGTATTCAGTGCGGTCTCTTCGATATCACCACCCTTGGTCGCTTTTGACGAGTTGATATCGATGGAGAGCAATGCCTCGGTATGGTCGATGACGACAGAGCCACCGGAAGGCAGACGAACCTCACGTTGGAAAGCCGATTCGATCTGTGATTCGACCTGGTAGCGTGTGAACAGGGGAACGGGATCATCGTAATATTTGATTTTGTTCAGGTTATGGGGCATCACCTGCGACATGAAGTCTCGGGCCTTGTTATAGATATTTTCCTCATCGACGATGATTTCGTTGATGTCATTACGGAAATAGTCACGAATGGCGCGGGTAATGAGGTTACTCTCCTGATAAATCAGGAAGGGCGCAGAGCGTTCTTTTGAAGCAGTATCAATTGAGGTCCACAACAGAATCAGATAATCCAGGTCCCACTGCAGTTCATCGACATTCTTGCCAACACCGGCCGTGCGCAAGATGATGCCCATATCTTCCGGGATGCTCAGGGAACTGAGGGAGTCACGCGCCTCGCTGCGGTCTTCACCCTCAATACGGCGGGAGACACCACCGGCACGGGGATTGTTTGGCATCAGTACCAGATAACGGCCGGCCAGACTGATAAAGGTGGTCAGGGCCGCGCCTTTGTTGCCACGTTCCTCTTTGCCAACCTGGACGACGATTTCCTGACCTTCATTGAGGACTTCTTTGATGTTGACGCGGCCAGCGCCAAGGTCGACATCTTTGTTGAAGTAGGTGCGGGAGATTTCTTTCAGGGGCAGGAAGCCATGACGCTCAGCGCCATAGTCAACAAAGGCCGCTTCGAGGCTGGGCTCGATACGGGTTATGCGGCCCTTATATATATTGGATTTCTTGGATTCCCGGTGAGTGGTTTCAATATCCAGGTCGTACAGGCACTGACCATCAACCATCGCGACACGCAACTCTTCCTGCTGAGTTGCGTTAAACAACATTCTCTTCATTATAAAAACCTTTTATGTGCGGCGCTCAACCACGCCCCTTGCGGGACTAGCGGGTTCGCCAGACCTTACTTTCGTCTACGGGTCATAGTTAAGTTTGTGACCGAGACGATTTTGTGTAATTTTCGGGTCTGCCCACCATGATCCTTGACGGGTCTATGGGAGCGCTGTTTATCCCTTTGGTGTTCGGGTGATAAGTTTTGTGCTTTGTTCCCCGGAACAGCCACCGTGTCTTTTCACACCTCCCCAACAGACATATATGCGGGGAGGACATAAAATCGTAAAATTCATGGGCCTGGATTGTCTGCCTTTTTATTGAGGCAACGCTACAATATGGTCAAGCCGTAAGCTAACTATATCAGTGATTACCAAGAGCATCAATCTCCCGCCAACACTGATACCATAGAGAAATATGGGAAATTCCACAGAAAACAAGACCGTAGCCGTAAAAATGTTGGAAATCGAACCCGACCAGGCCGGGCAGCGGATTGATAATTTTCTATTATCTCGGCTGAAAGGAGCCCCAAAAAGCCTTGTTTACCGGATCCTGCGCAAGGGTGAGGTCCGGGTCAACAAGGGGCGCATCAAACCCACCTATCGTCTACAGGCCGGGGATATGGTGCGTATTCCCCCTGTGCGATTGGACGAATCACGACCAGAACGCCCCGGCGAACGAGTGTTACAGCGTGTTGAGCAAAGCATCATCTATGAAGATAAACGCCTGCTGATTCTAAACAAACCCAGTGGCATGGCGGTGCATGGGGGCAGTGGCCTGAGCTATGGCATTATCGAGGCTCTGCGGGCCTTAAGACCCGAGGCACCCTACCTGGAGTTGGTACATCGCCTGGATCGGGAGACCTCCGGTTGTCTGATTATTGCCAAAAAGCGCAGCGCCTTGCGGTTATTACATGAGTTATTAAGAAGCAACCAGGTCGATAAACAGTATCTGACCCTGATAAAAGGTGACTGGGGTGGTGGAGATCGCACCATCGAGGCCCCATTAAGAAAAAATACCTTACGTTCCGGCGAGCG
>JGI24023J19991_10002419_pt1 | contig 13627 bp, 8 predicted proteins | sample Cruoilmetagenom1_FD_19991 | JGI IMG/M metagenome (IMG submission 19991) | reverse complement strand
AAACACAGTATATTGTAATTAATGACTAAAACAATCAGGATAATACTTATGAACTTACTATATCTTATGGCAGTACCTCTATTCAGTGAAACGGAATACTATTCGGACACAAATCAACTTAAAGGAAGCAGCAGTCCTTATTTACTTCAGCATGCAGATAACCCTGTTCACTGGCTCCCCTGGGGAGATGAAGCTTTTGCAGAAGCCAGACGTCTGGACCGACCAATATTGGTTTCCATTGGTTACAGTACATGTCACTGGTGTCATGTTATGGAGCATGAAAGTTTTGAAGATCCAGATACAGCCTCTATTATGAATGATTATTTAATTACAATAAAAGTTGATAGGGAACAGCTTCCGGAAGTTGATGCCTTTTATATGGAAGCTGCATCAATAATGGGTGGAAGTACTGGGTGGCCTCTTAATGTTTTTATTGATCATGAAGGCAAACCTTTTTATGCAGGAACTTATTTTCCTACTGCTAACTGGCAGAATTTAATAAGAAGGGTTGATGATCTATGGTCAAATCAGAAAGATAAATTAACTGAATCCGGGGAAGCATTAACAAATGCAATTAAAAACTATTCTTCAAGATCAGCTGGAAGTCTTTCTCTCACTGATTTTACAATAGAGGATGGAAAATCAATAAGTTCAGATTATATGTCCTCGTTAATTTCCAAATTTGATAAAGAGTATCCAGGTTTTCCTGCTTCCAATGGAACTCAGTTCCCACCTTCTACTACACTTTCTTTCCTCATAGAGTATCAGGATTTGCATGGTAGAGAGATGGCAGAGAAAATTCTGGATACTATGCAATATTCCGGACTCCATGACAGAGTAGGGGGAGGATTCCACCGGTACACAACAGATCGTGAATGGAGAGTCCCTCATTTCGAAAAAATGCTTTATGACAATGCGCAGCTTATGGCTCTTTACTCACGGGCTTCTGTAATTTTTAACCGAAGTGATTTTCTTCAGACAGCAGTTGATATTGGAGATTATTTAATCAGAGATATGAAGGTTTTTGACAGAAATGGAAAATTTTACGGTTTTGCCACAGCAGAAGATGCAGATGATCCTGTAGGAGAAGGATCATTTTATGCATGGTCACCTAATGAAATTAGAAGGCTTCTTCCAGAAGATATCGCCGAACAGTTAATAAAATACTGGGATATAAAAGATTTTAAGGGTGAAAGTACGCATGAAGTAGTTCCCGGATGGATACCATATTCCTTAGGTACATCAATATTGGATAATCCTGGTCCTGATAGAAATTTATACAGGGATATTCTGCTTGATGCCCGGAATAAAAGACCCAGACCTGGTCGGGATTATAAGGTACTCACAGATTTAAATAGTTTGGCTCTGGAAGGGTTTTCAATTCTTGCAAGGGTATCCGGGGAATCCCGATTCATTAAAGAGGTGGATAATCTTTCTGCTTTTCTTGTTGACAGGTATGTTAAGGAGGGGGTTGTTCGCAGCTCTGGTATTGCTCCTTATATTACAGATTATGCTTATATGATTACAGGACTTACTGCAGCTTATCCTGTACTGGAAAATCCGAAACTTATAGAAATAGCAGAAAAAATATATTTAAATGCTCTGGGAGATCTATCCACAGGGTTAGGTTCTTTTTATTCAAGCCCCAAAGGCAGTTTAAACCTTCCGGTACGTAAGATAGATTCTTTTGATACACAGGTTCCATCAGGCCTTAACTCCCTGGCCCTTGGTTTTGCACGATTGTATGGTATTACTGGAAATAAAAGCTATAAAACCAGAGTGGAAAAAATACTGGAGACCCAAAAGAATCTTATGTTAGCCTATCCTGGTGCCTATTCCACATTATTAAGGGCAAATTTACTTAAAAATAAAGAATGGCATATAGTTTTGGCCGGGGATTCTAATCTGCAGATTTATAATCAGTTGAAAATGGAACTTCTTAAATCTCTTGGATCAGATTATTTAATAATTACGGATAAAGGGCAGGGAAATGAATTATGGACATTACTGGAAGGAAGAAAAGACCTAACACAGCCTCAAGTTCTAATTTGTAATGAAAATTCCTGTCTTCTTCCTGTATATTCTGTGGAGGAGCTTGATCAGCGATTAAGGGAGGCCAGGATTCTTCCTTAGTGGAAACCGGCCTCCAACTTAAATAATCTAGCTAATTAGCTTACTTAAAGTCCGGAGATAAGAATCTGATCTGCTTAAATAAAATGCCAGGGCTGTACTGAAATTTTTACCCACCAAACCTTCAGCAAACATTTCTGTTATAAGTTGTTTTCGCCTCAGAACATACTGGAATCGCAGGAAAATAATCTTCTCTTCTGATGTCATTGATTTTACTATTTTTTTAAGAACAGTTCTTGCATGGTTGATACATCCAAAAGTAAAGAAAGTCCAGGGCATCATAAATAAGCAGGGGAAGCAGGGTAGGATCCTCGAATTTTATAGTTTGAATAATAGTTTTTGGATCCTTCAGAGCCTGCAGAATATCTTTATCCGGGAGTAACAGATCCATTTTAATATAAGTTTCATACATCTTTTCAAGCTTTCTTTTATAGTCCTGATACCGTAAACGAATATTGGTATTTCTATCTGCAGAGCCTTCGATAACACCTGCTACAGTATCAGATGCAGCTTTTGAAATTACTGCGGCCCATTTCTGTAAAATAACAGCCACACCACTAACTCCAAAACCAAGGAGCAAGTGTCCTATCAGAGTATTAAAAATTATTGCAATTGGAATAGAGAGAATACTTCGGAAAAAATTCCCAAAAATAGCAGCTGCCGGCAGCCCCCGAAAGAAATTATGACTGGAAATATACACTCCATTTACCAGAGCCATAAATGTATAAAGAGCAATAACATTAGAGGAAGTATTAATATTAAATCCATTATTGAGTATTAGCTGTTTAACAATGAAGTCCAGTAGGGGTACGGAAAAACCGGTATATAGTAGTGAATCCGCAACCCTATCCCAGTTAATGTAATTTTTCCAGTTTAACAATGGAGACCGCTTAATGCTGTCTCCCCCAATAATGGATTGAAGAATATTTCTTAATCCTGTTATAGTAAACCAGATAGGTGCTCCCAAATATGCCAGAACCCACCAGTCCTTTGTAAAAAAGAAAGTAAGAAAAGCAGGGATAAACCCTATAAGGATCTTAAGGGAATTTTTAAAACCTGTATTTAAATAGTTCCATTTTGAAGTTATTTTTTGGTCAACTGGTTCTATTCCTGTTAATGAAAATCCGTTTCCTGTCTCTTTTGGTCTTGCTCCAAGGGCAATTACATTATTTAGTTCTTTATCTTCATAGGAATATTCTTCCGGTTCCCATTTTGTGCCGATCTTATTAAAAAAAGTGCCGGGAAATAATTTTGATACCCAATATCTGAATTTAATGAACCTGGCTCCCTTGTTAGACATAGGTGAATATAGTTTCTCCAGTGTAGTATTAATAAAGAGCGGCATTATAATAGGATTGAGCTTTCTTGACTTTCTTATTTCCGTCTGTGCATTTCGGGGAAGTGTATTTAGGATGGCAAAGCCCATACCAAACAGCTGATTCGATCTGCCTGTAGAATCACTACCTATTTTGTCCTTAAGTGGTTTATCAATATACATTGTGGTCAAGTTGTTTAGATTCTTTAAAATTTTATGCATAATAAGTATACGGTCATCTTTATCTGATATTTCGCTGTTTTCCAGTTTGGATATTACAGAAAAGATAATTCTCTTTAACTTGATTGTGTTCCCTTCATTCAGTGCATGTTGAAACGCTCTAATTTGAGGAATATTATTGGTTAATCCTTTTGCATGGTCTTTATAGTTGAATATTTCGAGATTACTTATTTTCCCATTATTCTGATAAACCAATTCCACAACATCCTCTATTTCAAGATGTGTAAGATTTAGGGTTATTCTGAAACTTGAATGAAAATCATCCAATCTCTCAATAAGTTCCACAGGATTTAGTTTGAGAATCCCGGGTTTATCAGCTTCATCTTCAAGCTTTGGATTTAAATCCTTTAGATATGCATCAAATACAAATTCTGAACTGAGTATGTTAACCTTTTCAAGATAAGAATCAATTTTACTTTTTCTTTTTGTATTTGCAGTTTGATACTCTTTACTTAGATCCTCTATCTGTGAATTTACGTCTGCAATTATTTTTTGATTAATATATTCTGATACATGAAGAAGGGATAACTGCCCTGTGCCAACAACTTTACGGAGGTCCTTTTCATTTAAAGGAGATAAGGATAGATTATATTTTGAATTTATATCATCTCTTTGAGTATCATTAAAATAATGAAATTTTGCAAGAATTTGTTTCTCTTGATAGATAGCGGCTTTCCGGCCCCCGTCAAAAAAATTCTGAACCTTTTCTTTCTTAAGAAAATTGATAAAATGGTTTGTTCCCTTGAAACCTCTGGGAGTCCAGATAAGATGTATATCCTTTCCTCTGTAGCTAGTAGGGAAATCAATTCCAATTCTAATTCTAATATTCAAATAATCTGCAGCAGTCAATAATTCTCTGGCAGCTTCAATAGGAATGAAATCATAATAAATAACTTTCAAATCCCGAATCCCTTTTATCCATGCATCCATGATCAGATGGGAGGGGTTTTTCCTCCCTTTTGTATAGGCATCGTGAACATGATGATCAAAAGTTATTTGATTCCATCTTTCCTGCATTTCCAGGAGATGATAGTTTTTCAGGAATTTACGTATTATTGCCGGTTTCCCTGTCAATGCAGAATGAAAATCATGGGACAGTTCAAGCTGCCTGGTCTTATCCTTTTCCCTTATAAGATCTTTCATTATAGAAAGCAGAACACGGGCTGTGTTTTTATTCATTGTACTTTTTGCACTAAAAAAAACTTCATCCCTTAAGGAATGCAGAGCACTCAGGCGTTCATTGACTTTCCCTTCATCAAGGGTATCAATAAAATGATAGAAAGAAATTGCCACTCTTAAGACCTTTTGATTCACAAGCTCTTTAATACCTCTGGGATGCATATGACTGCTGAGAAGGAAGTTGTAATTTTTTTTTGAGGGTTCCTTCTCTGGAAGTATCTCCAGAAATTCAAGCAGTTTTCTGTCATCATTATTAAACAGCAGTTTTGTCATATAGTGTTCACCTTTTAGTTTTATTGCAACCAGAGTAATTTGCCGGCTATATAAATAATATGACTGTTAATCCTGGAAAAATAGGATATTAGATCCAGATGTACTGATGTTGTAGCTATTGTTTCACTCTGTCCATCATGCAGTCTATTTATATGTAGCTCTTTGTATTTTTCTTCATCGAGTTTACAGTATTCCTCCTTGAGCTTTTTAGCAAGGGGAAAATCTTCCTTGTCTATAGCACTTATCAATTTATCCAAATTCTCATTAAGTATAGAAAGGAGTGAGTCCAGTTCATGAAAACCCTCATCAGAAAAAATAAGATTATTCTTGATTTTTTTTTCTGCAAGGACCATTATATTTTTATCTATTACATCTCCGATAGATTCGAGTTCATTTTCAATATACATATAGTTCATGCATCTTTCAGATTCTTTTTGTGTTAGTTCATTCTGTGATAGTTTTGCCAGAAAAGGAATTATTGTCTGATGTAGTATATCTATTTTTGAATCCTTCTCTTTGACACCCTTTATTATTTCAGTATCTTTACTATGAAAGGCCATCTTTGTTTCTACCATCATTTTCTGTAAATATTTTGCGACTCGAAGAATCTCTTTTTTANCCATCATAAGAGCAAACTCTGAATTGCTTTCGATCAGGCTGTCGCTTACATATTTNACGCTGAAGGGTTTATCTATTTCCCTTGGAGGGANCACTCTGTTGAATAATCCTACAACAAGATCCAGNAAGGGAAAAATAATAATATGGTTAATAACCGGCATAAATGTAAAAGCCATNGCTATCTGTCTTGCAAGACTGTCTGTATGGAGTACAGTTGTACAAAACCATTTTACCCCCCAGATATACATTCTTTCACCATGAAAAGGGATAATTAGCAGAATATAAATCCATATNACTCCGATCATTTGAAAGAGTATATGGATATATGCTGCTCTTTTTGCCTCCCGGTTCAAAGCAATACTACCAAGGACTGCTGTAATACAGGTTCCAACTGCAGCACCCAGATTAATTGGTATGGCCTGTTCAAGAGATATGGTTCCGGCAACTGCCATAGCAATTGTAATTCCTGTTGTAGCACCGGAGGATTGAATTATCATTGTAAAACCAAGTCCCATCAGGATTCCCAGAATAGGCGTCTCTACATTTTTCATCAGTTTAATGAAAGGCTCATAGCTGCGTAGGGGTTTGAGAGAATCGGACATCATGTGCATTCCAAGGAACAGAAGTCCAAACATAAAAATAGTCATTCCAATGTGCTTTTGTTTTTTTGTTTTTGTAACAATTGTATATATGAATCCCAATGCTATAATCAGGGTTGAAAACTTTGTAACTGATGGAAAAGCAACAAGTTGAGGTAAAAAAGTAGATCCAAGCTCTGCTCCCAGGGTTACAGCAAGACTTTGCTGAAAAGTTAAAAGTCCTGCACCGACTAATGCTGCTTCAAGAACAGTTGTTGCTGAAGAGGATTGATTTACAATTGTAATGCCAAGGCCTGTAAGATAACCTTTAACTCTTCCATTGGTCAGAGTAACCATTATTGATTTCATTTTTTTACTGGCAATTGAAGTAAGGTGTTTATTCATTTCCATCATTCCATAAAGGAATAATGCTAATCCCCCAAACAGAAAGAAAATATTCCAGACAGACATTATTTTCTCCTTTTTAGCTGTGCATCAATTTTTGAACACAATTGATTCAACTCGTTATTTCTTGTTTCTATTTTTTCCATAATTTTTCTGATTTTATTATCAATGGCAGACTCTTTATAAAATTCTGAAAAATGAAACAGTAAAGTTTCAGATGCAAGATTAATTGATCTGAAATATCTTATTTTAGAAAAATTTTTTCCAGGAAGACTTTTATTTGAATTGAGGATACTTTCTACATATTGGCGTTCAAAGCTAATAATTGATTTATATGAATTAGCATCTGTTAAAAGGACTAACTTTTCACTTAATTCAAAAAATAACTGTAATAGCATTTTTAAAGTGAGGGTTATGAATATAAAATCCCGTGAATATACCAGTTCATTATATAAATCATGTTTACCAAATAATGAAAGTATATCCGTTTTTTCTGATTCTATATTGAAAAAGATATGCAGATCATAATTAAATTGTGTAAGATCTGATTCCTCAAGAGCAGATAGATATTCTATTAAAAGCTCATTGATTCTGATAAGAGCTCCTTTGTTATTACCTCTGTTATCGAATAATTTTTTTTTGAGTAAATTCGAATAAGGCTTTATCATATTAAACCCGGAAATTTTTTCTTTAAACCCTAATATATTATAGGTATCTGAGCCAGGTAATGTATTGAACAAACTGCTCCACAGGGGATGATGTGCTTTTAAATAACTCATAATATNGATCCTCCTGTGAAAGTTAATGCAATAAGTATGCCAAGGATATTTGGTTTGCTAAATGCTTACCTTACAAGCATTAGAGATATTGTTAGCCATTTAGGTTAGATAGAAAATTTACAATTGGTGTTCAGAAACTTTACAGATTATTATAAGTTAATATTATTCATCTTTTTTAATAAGGTTACTCTGCTGATACCTGGTTCAGACGTAATTTCTGTTTTAATATAATTTGGAATTGAATCAGATCTTAAAATATTGCCATATTTGAATATTGTTGATTAAGAATCTGTTCAACCACAGTAAATATATGAACTGATTAAATATTTAGATTAATTCCTGTGATTTTTTTCCGATACTAAAAACTTAAAACCTGGAGATTGATATGATAAAGAAAATGGTATTATTGCTTTTATTTTGTTCTATTCCTTTTTTACTTTCTGCAGAAACTGTATTACTTTATACAATAAGTGAAGCTGGTGTTGTCGATGAAGATCAGTATAGTGATTTTATTGAAAGTGCAGTTATGAATGAATTTTTTGATGCCGGACATATTGTCTTTAATGCTTATGTTCTTGGAGAAGTTCCTGATAAAGGACTTGATCACTACAAAGAACCAGCTTCTATGCAGATGGCGAAAGCCGGAGGTGCTGCTTTTCTACTGGAAGTAAGTTTAGTTTACAGNGATCTGAAAGGAAGGAATTTACCTGGGCATGCTGAATTTCGGTTTATTGAAGTCTTAACAGGATCTATGATAAAAGAGGGTTCTGTCAATATTGATAAAAAGTGGATAGATGAAGGGGATCTGGAGGATGGTCTTACAGCTATGGGAGCCAGTATGGCTAGTTATGCACTTACTTTTTTATAATTTCCTCTCAGTTAAGGTGTAAATATTCCCGACAATAGAACTGGAGGACTTAAGTTATGGGTCTGAGGGCAATGAAGGTATTATTTAAAGTTACTATTATAGTTGTATTATTAATTCTTGGAACTTCTATTTCTGCTGGTTCTATCTGGGATGGATCTGTGTCTACAGCCAGATATGGGTATTTACCTCAAACAGGTATGTATGCTGCTTCCAATGCTTTTCCCAAAAATTCCAGAGTAACAGTTACTAATCCTGATACTGGAAAAGCAGTGGATGTTTTGGTTTTGGAGCGACTTGAGGACAATAATCTATTCCTTGTTCTTTCAGCTGAAGCTGCAGAATCTATAGGAATTGAGTTTGGAGATATCTTTTATGGAAATATCTCAGAAAAAGAAAATATAAGTTCTTTCAGGGAAGATGAACTCCCTTTTAATCCAGATCCGGATGTTAATCCCTCTGCAGATTCTAAGGATTATTCTGAACTTGCATTAATACAGGAGTATATTGATACTGAACTTGGTGGTTCAGATAACAGTTTATTAATTTCTGACATAACAGATCCCATAGAAACAATTCCCCATCCTGATGTTACTGAACTGGTTGAAGAGCCTAAGGTGGAAGAAATTATAATTGATCCAGTAACTGAAGTTGAACCTGTTACAACTGCAGAATCAGAACCAGAAATAGTTGAAGAACCTGTAATAGTACAGGACGATATACCAACTGTAGATAATATGCCCATAGAAGAAGTTTATGTAAGTGAGCCAGATGATATTTTAACTGCACCTGAACTGGTTGAAGCGGCTCCGAACTCTGAAGATTCGATCCCTGAGCTTATCGAAGGGGTAGAGAAAGATACTCCCCTAATAGCGGGTATGACTGCAGATGCCCCTGTTTTTGTTGTACCAGTTGATATTAGTGGTGTAATACCGGAACTTCCTTCCCCTGAATCTGATATACCTGTTGTAAGTTCAATGAATTCAGAAGTTTCTGAAGAGATTGAGAATGATATTACACCAATCAAATTACCCGAACTCCCTATAATAAATGCTGAAGTTGTTGAAGATGAAATACCTACAGCTGTGGCAATGGTCTCCGATATTGCTCCCTTGGAGGAAGCAGGTGATATTAGTTATTTGCTGCCTGAATTGGTTAAAAATATAGATGATGACATGCCGGAAATTACTAATGAATTAGATATATCAGAGAACTTGGAAATGGAAGTAGAGGTAGTTCTTGAACCTGCAGATGACAGGCCTCCGGTTATTCCTGATGAAACTGAGATAGTAGAAGCAGAAGAGATTACACCTGTTTCAGCAGAATCTATAATTACCGAATCTGTCGTTTCTTATCCTGCTGAAGTTGTGGATATAGAAGAAAGTCTGGTAGAAGTCACAGGAAACTTTACTGTGACAAAAGTTCTTTCAGAAGATTCCTATTATCTCCAGATTGGAGTCTATCGGGAAGAGTATTCTGCTCTCGATCTGGCTGGTCGCCTGGGAGTAACCTATCCTGTAACAGTGCTTGTATCAGAAAGTCCGGATACCCTTAATTACAAAGTTATGGTTGGTCCTTTGAAGCAGGATGAGAGTGGAGCTGTTTTATATAGTTTTAAATCTACTGGTTATCCTGATGCTTTCTTACGAAAAGGTCTTTAATGTAATATGAAAAATAATAAATTAATCGAGGAGATCAGAAAACTTTCTGATCTCCTTTCTTTATATCAACATGCTTACTATCTAAATAAACCACTTGTCAGTGACCTGGAGTACGATCGTCTATTTGATAGTTTATTGGTTTTTGAAAATAATAACCCTGAACTTAAATTTCCAGATTCTCCCTCTATGCGTGTAGGCTCTGATCTTGTAAAAGATATTCCAGAGGTAAATCATACCATTCCTGTATTAAGTCTTGATAAAGGTTATACCGTAGATAGTATTAGAGACTGGATGGATAAAACTATTTCTAAAGTAGGAAATGACCTCTCTTTTGTAGTTGAAGAAAAAATTGATGGAGTATCTATTGTTCTTTATTACAAAAATGGAATACTGGATCTGGCTGCAACCAGAGGGAACGGCAGTGTTGGTAATGATATTACAGATAATGTCAGAACCATAAAGTCTGTCCCCCTTCGTTTGACCGAAGCTGTTGATATTGTTGTAAGGGGTGAAATTTTTTTACCCCTGGCAGAATTTGAAAATTTAAACTCACAAATGGAAGTTCCATTTGCCAACCCCAGAAATCTAACTGCAGGTACTTTAAGAAGAAAAAAGAGTATTGATGTAGCCGCTATTCCTCTTGATATTTTTATATATGAAGGATTTCCTGATAAAGTTGAACTGAATCATGTAGAAATACTGGGGTATTTAAAGAAGCTTGGATTTAAAGTTAGTAATTCTATAGGTGTATTTTCCCCTTCGGCTCCTTCGGCAAGCTCCCATTCGACAGGCTCAGGGACCACAGGAACCGAAGAAACAGGAACAGAAGATTCAGGAGGGGGAGATGTTGATCCATTGTGGTTTAGAGGGGGTTTTAATTCACTTTCAGGATATGTTGAAAAGTGTACTAAAGAAAGGGGGAATTTGCCATACGAGATTGACGGTCTTGTAATAAAGGTTAATGAAACAGATGTTAGGGAATCTCTTGGGTTTACAGGCCATCATCCCCGATGGGCCATTGCATATAAATTTGAATCTCCGGAAGGGATAACAACAATTAAAGGTATTGATATTCAGGTTGGACGAACCGGTAGAATTACTCCTGTTGCCAGAGTAGAACCGGTTCTTATTGGTGGTTCAACTATATCCAATGTAACACTTCATAATCAGGACTATATAAATTTACTTGAACTTGCTCCTGGTGATACCGTAAGTGTTTCTAAAAGAGGAGATGTTATTCCTGCTGTAGAGAGAGTTGTTGATAAAAATGAAGATGGTAATAGTGTCTGGCAGATGCCTTCAACCTGTCCCTCATGTAAGGGGAGATTGATAAAAAAAGGAGCTCATCTTTTTTGTAATAATCTCCAATGTCCGGATCAGATAAAGGGGAAAATATTCTTTTTTCTGGGAAAAAACCAGATGGATATTGATAATTTTGGCCCGGAAACTGCCGACTTTTTAATTAGAAGGGGTTTATAAAGAGAATCCCTGATATTTATAGTTTTAATTATAAAAGTCTGGAAGGCTTTCCAGGATTTGGTTCCAGAAAGATAGAACTAATTACTTTCGGAGTTAAGAAAAGCCTTGATCAACCCTACAGAAGGGTACTTCCTTCTTTAGGAATTCCTGAATTAGGCAAAAAAGCTGTAGAATTACTTATCAGCGCAGGGTTACGGGATGTGGATAATCTGATTAAAATTGCTTTGGAAAAAGATATAGATAAACTGGTGGCAATAAAAGGTATAGGTGAACGTACAGCCGGGATTATAATAACTGAGTTTTCATCAAAAATAGTTCTGGATTTAATTAATGATTTAAAATCCGCAGGTTTGAATTTTAGGGAAGAAGAACTTTCTCAGGAAAATCTCCCTCCACAGATATTTGAAAATCAGATCTGGTGTATTACCGGGAGTTTTGAAAACTTCAAACCCCGATCTGTTGCAGGAGAAGAAATTACAAAACGGGGTGGAAAAACCACAACCAGTGTAACCAGTAAAACTACACATCTTCTTGCAGGTGAGTCTGCAGGTAGTAAGTTAACAAAGGCACAGAACCTGGGTACAAAAATAGTTTCAGAAAATGAGTTTATGGAGATACTAAAAATTGATTGATAATTCAGTAAAAAGTTTAAAAGCAAAAGGATACGGAGTTATTCCACCTGAACAATATTTAAGTGATATGGAAGGTGACTTTATTGAAATTTGGGAGAATATAAAATTGTTTACAATGACCTCTGTAGAAAGAGGGTACTCTTTATATAAATCTGTAGAATATATAGTTAAGAATAATATTCCAGGAGACTTTGTCGAGTGCGGAGTTTGGAAGGGTGGTTCCTGTATGCTTATGGCTATGGCATTGGAAAAATTTGGAGACAGAGAAAGAAAGATATATCTATATGACACTTATGAAGGTATGCCAAAGCCTACAGAAGAGGATATTATTTCCTGGAATGGGAGAAGTGTACTTGAAAAATGGGAAGAGGATAAATCCGGTAAAAAGGATAACTTTGGTTCCTGGGCAGTTGGTCTTGATGAGGTTAAAGAAAATATTTCCCGAATCAACTATCCTAGAACTAATTTGATTTTTGTACCTGGAGATGTTGCTGAAACTCTTAAAAAAGTTAAACCTGAAAATATATCACTTTTACGTCTGGATACTGACTGGTATGCTTCCACAGTGGAAGAACTTGAAACTTTATATCCTCTGCTGGTAGAAAAGGGTGTTCTCATTATAGATGATTACGGCCATTTTGACGGAGCCCGTAAGGCTGTTGATGAATACTTTCAAAATAGAACTATTCTTCTGAATAGAATTGATTATACCGGCCGGATAAGTATTAAGGTTTCTTAATATATACAAAATCTAACATTGACCAATTCTGTCATATTAAGTTATTATTGCGGTTTAGATAGATAAATTAGTCCTTATATTGACAGGAGTTGTTGTGAAAAGAATACTAATTTCATTAATACTGATATTCGCAGTAGTATTTAGTATAAGCGCTGAAGGAGATAATCCTCCTACCATAGCAATTATGGATGTAGCTGCTACAAATACCAGCGAAGTTAAGTCTCAGGTAATATATGAATATATTGTCGATGTTGTTAATAGAAGAAATATATATACCATTGTTGAACGATCTGCTCTTCAGGCGGCTATTAAAGAGATGGAAATATCTGCTTCCGGTATGATCGACGATACAACAGCAGCACAAATTGGTAAACTGGCTGGTGCTGAACTTATACTGATATCCAACCTTATAGTTGATGATGGCATTACATATCTGTCTGCAAGAATAGTTTCTGTAGAAACAGGTCAGGTAAGTAATACTGCAATGCTACAGATGGAAGAGGGGGAATATATAGCTTCTTTGGCAAATAGAACCATTTCCCAGCTTCTTGGTATTCCGGAAGAAAAAAATGAACAAATTGTTAAAACAGATCCCGTTGAAGATAAAAAGGATGATGACCAGAAGAAGGAAGAGGAAGCTGTAAAGCCTGAGGAGAAAGATGAGTCAAAACTCGAAGCAGAATCTGGAAGTAGTACAGGGGGATCAAAACTATCTTTCACTATTGGAGCTGCAG
>JGI24023J19991_10002415_pt1 | contig 13636 bp, 16 predicted proteins | sample Cruoilmetagenom1_FD_19991 | JGI IMG/M metagenome (IMG submission 19991) | reverse complement strand
ACAGGTGGCTTGGACGACGCTTATTTTATACAGTTAATAGAGCTCCGCAGATTCGATGAGCTCCAAGTAATTTGTAAATAAGCACATATGTAAAGAATGAGTCGTTTTTAAGCAATGATCATCATATTCTTTGATGATAAAAACCGTATCGCCTCTTAAAAGACCACCTGCAATATTCCTGAAAAACCTGATTTTCAGTCTTTGGCTAAAAGACGCCCGTTTCAAGCTTACAAGAATAAGAAAGTACTTAGCTCATAACGACAGAATTCTTGAGATCGGAGCTGGCGCGGGAAGTGTCTGTACTTTACTAGAAGCCGAGGGTTATAAGCTCACGCCGTTAGATGTAGAGGACCGTACGCTGACCGATCACATAAAACCTGTAATTTATGATGGAGAAACAATCCCTTATTCTGAAAAATCATTCGACACAGCGCTCATTTTGACTGTATTGCATCACACTAAAGACCCGGCGAGAATTTTATCCGAAGCCAAGAGAGTAGCTGGCAATATTATTATAATAGAAGACATTTACAATAATACCTTCCAACAGTATTTGACGTACATATTTGATTCTCTGTTTAATTTTGAGTTTACAGGCCACCCGCACAGCAACAAAACCNACAGTGAGTGGAAAGAGCTCTTCGAGGCGCTCGGGCTTACTCTTAAGGGCGTTAGATACGACAGGTTTTTATTTTTCTTCAGGCAGGTGACCTATTATCTGGAGAACTAGCTAAAAAGATCGCTTACGTTCTATATCTGTTATATTTATATACAGGAGTGTAAACGAATCATGGTCGAGCTTGAGAAGAGACTGAAGGAATATAGGGATCTTCTTTCCGGCATTTGCTGCCCGGAACGGAAGGTCAATATTCAGACGCTTGAAAAAGTAGTCCGCCTGGCTATGGAGATAGCGCGTGAGGGGAGAGAGGGCAAAAAGATCGGGACCATATTCGTCGTTTCTGACTCGGACGAGACGCTAAGGCATTCAAGCCCTTTGATACTGGACCCGCTTTACGGGCACAGCAACGATAAAAAGGACATAGATGACCCGAACCTGAGGGAGACCATAAAAGAGTTATCCTTACTTGACGGCGCTTTCATCGTTTCTGACAAAGGGGTATTTATTTCAGCCTGCCGCTACATAAACGCTTCATCGGTAGGTATCACTCTTCCTCTCGGTTTGGGGGCAAGGCACATGGCCGCGGCTTCGATCACAAAACACACAAACGCGGTAGCTGTCGTAGTATCTGAAAGCTCCATGGTCAGGGTATTTGATAACGGCGAGATTATCGGCGAGATTATTCCTGAGCTCTGGATGCTGAGACACTACACGAGCCACGTTACACAAGGATACGAAGAGCACACGGACGATGAGGTCGCTGTAATCAGTAAGAGCCGCTGAGCATCAAATCAACGCTACTTATTTTCTAGAGGGCCTACGAAATGAAGATTATCAACTTAGTAGACATTCACGGCAATAATCACCCCATTGAGAAAATAAGAGACGAGCTTTCTTCAGTAGACCTGGTTATTCTCTCAGGCGATCTCACTCATTTCGGAGGCGGAGAGCAAACGGCGGAGCTCATAGAAACCATAAGACTCTCGAACCAAAACATCATAGCTGTTACAGGCAACTGTGACACTAAAGGGGTCGATGATTATCTGGATAAACAAAAAATAAACCTCCACGGAAGAGCAAAAAAGACTGAGGGCATTAACTTTATAGGTGCTGGAGGCTCCTTGCCATGCCCGAACCCGACGCCTACCGTATATACAGAAGAGCAGTATAAAGAAATTCTGGCAAGCGCCTTTAAAGGCGCTAAAAAGAGCGCCCCAACAGTAATGGTATGCCACCAGCCCCCCTACGATACGACCAATGACACACTGGCAAACGGCGAGCACGTAGGAAGCCGCTCCGTAAGGGATTTCATAAAAGAGCATAAGCCACTTGTTTGCCTTACCGGGCACATACACGAAGCGGCTGGAATTGACGAAATTTACGGAACTACAATTGTAAACCCCGGCCCCCTTGGCGCCGGCTCGTACGCCTATCTGGAAATTTCAGATAAAATTGAAAGACTTGAAATAAGAGATTACTGACCCTGAGACCTTACTTCATTTAAACTTATTCCAGCATTTAATATCTAGTTACTTCCAATTATTTAGTGGTTAAACTGTAAGCAACAAAAATTAATCAATATGGAGGGATGAATATGAGTAAGATAGTAAAAATAATAAAATCAAAAGCCACAGTACGGTTTATGGGCGCTTTACTGCTCCTGGCGGCAGCTTCATTTGTGACGGCTGAAACGAGCAGTGCGGTTGATAAGTATCATCCGCTTGAGAATTATACGGTCGAGTACACCATGGAAGGCGTAAATACAGGAAAAAAGACCCAGTACTCAAAACAGTGGGGCAATTTGCTATGTTGGGTAGAGGTATCCGAACTTACAATGCCCGGTGCGCCCGCACAGAAGAGAAATGAAAAGGTGATTACTTATATAGAGGACGGCCAACAGTGGATTATCACTATAAACCAGGACGACAATACCGGTACAAGAATGAAAAACCCAATGTTTGAAGGTATTACCGCCGGAATGAAAGACAAAACTCCCAAAGAATTCAGTGAGCAGTTCATGAAGCAAATGGGAGGAAAAGAAATAGGCGAGAAAACAGTAAACGGTGAGAAGTGCACTGAATGGGAGATTATGGGCGGGGCTAAAACATGCATAACACCAGATCAGATATCCGTTGAATCGGGGATGAATATGGCGGGTATTTCGATGAAAGAGACTGCTGTTAAAATAAACCGGAAAGACGGCGGACCAAAGGACATTTGTGATCCCGGTGACGCTAAGTTAAAAGAGATAGATATGAGCCAAATGCTGGGTCAATAAGTACTAAAATAAGAGTATGGGGACAGAGGCGAGCGCTTCACAGCGATGCCGGGGAATTAATTTTACAGAAGAGGCCGTTTCAATGCGGCCTCTTCACTTAAAGTATTACTTTAACTACTCTTTTGTATCCCTTCTACTTCAATTGTAATCTTAATTTCATCTCCTACTAAAAACCCGCCTGCTTCAAGGGCTTTATTCCAAGTCATATCAAAGTCCTTCCTATTTACCTCTGTGGAAGCCGTAAATGCAGAGCGTTTATTCCCCCATGGATCAGTGACACTGCCTTCATAATCCGTGTCGAGAGTAACCTCTTTAGTTACACCGTGTATGGTAAGGTCGCCTACAATTTGCAGATCATCCCCGCTTCCTTTCACTTCTTTACTCTTAAAAGTGATACTAGGGAATTTTTCCACATCCAAAAACTCATCGGACTTCAGATGGTCGTCCCTTTTCTTTTTGTTGGTGTTAATGCTCGAGGCCACAATCTCAGTCTCTACAATTGAATTTCCCGGGTTTTCTTCATCGAAGCTATAGCTTCCGTTGAATAGATCAAAGCTGCCCCTAACGTTGCTGATGCCAAGGTGTTTAACTTTAAATGTCACCTGGCTGTGATCTGGGTCAATGTCATAAACTACCCCCTCAGCGCGCGAGTCCTGAGAGTAAAGAACTAGCAATGCTGCCGCAACTACCAAAACGAATGTGATGCCTTTTAAGCTTTTCATGGATACTGCCTCCTGGTGAGTTGGTCTTTTGATTTTTGATGAAACGATACAGTTATAGATTCAAAAAATACCACATGATCTTTAGGATTCTATAAATTTAACTCAGGATTGTTGAATGTAGATGAACTAAATCAGGACGAACGGGCTGCCTTCATTCTCCTCATGAACACAACACCTAAAAGTCCAAGCGTACCAACAAGGGCAATCAAACCCCACTGACTTAGAGTCGGTATGGGCCTTGGCGCTGCGAACGGCTCACCGATTAACTGGAACGATAGGTCTGGACCTGAGTTCACTATACAATCAGGACCTGGTGTCCATGTAGGACATCCATCCCCGAAACCGTCCTGAGGGTTTTCCCAGGCAAACAAATTCAGATTCTGTTCCAGGATTGTCATCCAGAACCACTGACCGTTTGGATTAAAAGGCATATTCACCTGTACGGATACCCAATATGTCCCTGACGCAAGTGTGCACGGCTCGGGCAGGTTAATAATGAAATTCGGATCTAAAACATTCTGGGGCTGGATGTTCAAATACTCACAAGCAGGCACGACACTCCCGGGCAAGCCCTCGTTGTCTGTAAAGAAAACTACGTTAAGCGATTGGATAGGACCCATTGCTCCTGACATATAAAACCCGGTAGCTCTTACTGTCTCTATATCCCAGCCTGTCGCTCCCGGCACTTCAAAATCATCAGCGGCTCTACTGTCAAGATTATCTAATCCGCCCCCTGGATCGGTAAAATTCTGTGAAGCAACCCCGGTACCTTCCGCAGTGCCGATCTGGTCCCACAGCACCTGTGTAAACTGCGCAATGCTGACTGGTGGTGAGCCCTCGGCGCTAGAGATCTGAGCATTGGATTCTGTAGAAATGGAGATTACGGTCACAAATGCGAAAAACGAAAATATAACTGTCATGATTTGAATTCTATTATGAATGTCCATCGACATATTCCTCCATTGACGTTTCGAAAACTTTTTAAACCGGCAGTTACACAAGGTAAAACTAAGATGAAAGTATTTTAGCACTTTCGATATTTATATCAATTTCAGAAACCTTTTGCAGAGCCGCTATTCTTTGCATCATTTTTTGATATGATTATAGTTCATACAATTCTTAGCAGAAACGGAGCATAATATGTCCGAAGTTACAATACGTGAAGCAAGAGTCGAAGACGCGACGAGCATGGCCGAAATTCTAAGAGAGATTGGCTGGTCGGAGAAGCGAAACGCGCTTGCGCTTGAGGAAGTGTCGGGCCCGATTGAGAAGCTGATNGAGCACTGCGCAAAAGACAGCGACGGGCACAGTATGATTGTCGCTGTAGACGATAACGACAAAGTAATGGGATTTACAACTGTACACTGGGTGCCATTTGTAATGCTCGGGAGCACTGAGGGGTACGTGTCGGACGTATTCGTAAGCCCGGCCTCAAGCGGCATGGGAGCGGGAAGGGCGCTCATCGAGCATGTGATGGAAGAGGGCAAGCGAAGGGGGTGTATGAGGCTCATGCTCACAAACGGTAAGGAAAAACCCTCATACAAAAGAGGGTTTTACAAAAAACTCGGCTGGACCGAAAGACCGCTTGTCGCAAACTTCGTATACTACTATGAAGAGCCNTGGTCGTAGAGAAGATATGTCATTGCGAAGGAGCGAAGCGACTGCGGCAATCTTCAGCATAATAGATATGATGCAGTTTTGAAAATATAAACATGCCCCAAAAAACACTCTTTCTCATGCGTCACGCAAAGTCGAGCTGGGCTGACCCTTCGCTTGAAGATATAGAACGTCCGCTCAATAAACGAGGCAAAAAAGACGCGCCCGAAATGGGCAGGCGCATGGCGGAGTACAATGTCAAACCGGAGATTGTGGTATCAAGCCCGGCACACAGGGCTTTTCGAACAGCGCAAAATGTAGCAAAAGAGCTGGGTTTTGAAAAGGCCGACATCAGAATAGACGAGCGCGTCTATTCGTGGGACTCAGACTCCATACTGGATGTGATCAATTCTCTAGAGGACAAATACAAGTCTGCCATGATCGTATTCCATAACCCGGCGATCACCGACCTTGTAAACGAGCTTACGAGAGGAGACATAGACAATGTACCCACATGCGGTGTAGCGACAATCGGTTTTGATACTGAGAAATGGTCAGGAGTTAAAAAAGGTAAGGGCGAGCTCATAAAATTCGACTATCCCAAAAAGCCCCGGTAGCATTTCTTGCTCCGGTGAATCTCATGATTATTCGGGACGCTAAATTCACCGGCATCAAGTCCCGCCGGGTTTTAAGTCATTTATTCTGCCGGAGCCGGCTCCTTATCTTTCTTCCTCTGGATTTCCGGTGATTCATTGGGATTACCCGGCTCTACTTCTTTTACTTCCGTATTAACGGTATGAGTAACCATACCGCCTGCCTTTTCACAATCCTCAGCGGTTAAAGCAAACAGCCTTACTTCGTTTATTTCGCAGTACACGCCCTTTGTCTCGGAAATGCCGAGGTGGGGGACCATCCTAATTTGAGCAAAAGCGGAACTTAAAAATACTAAGAAAGAAATGATACAGATAGCAAAAGCGAAAGTTAGATACTTCATCTATATTCCTCCTCTCTTTAATAACAGAGTTTAAAATGCGATATATAAAATTCCTATAATACTATAGCCGAGATTCTAAATACAAGTTGTAAGTACTGTGAAGTATAACCATTTGACACAACAATCCTCCCTAAATAAAATAGCGTCAATATCGTAAGGGAACCTCATATGAAAATCTCAACCCCAGACCTGTGCGACACATACCCCGATTCTGTAACAATTGCAGAGCCTATATTCAAAAGCTACGGAGCAAAACCCTCGTTCGGCGGCCAGATAGTAACAGTCAAATGCTTTGAGGATAACTCACGTGTAAAAGAGCTTGCCGCGACCGACGGCAATGGAAAGGTGATGGTCGTAGACGGAGAAGGCTCTTTAAAACGAGCTCTCCTCGGAGACCTGATAGCAGATAACGCCCGAGAAAATAACTGGGAAGGGATCATCATATTCGGCTGCATACGTGATGTAGACGTAATAGCGAAAATCGGCATTGGAGTAAAAGCGCTAAATTCCATCCCGCTCAAAACCGAGCGAAAAGGGCAAGGTGAAAAGAACGTCCCCGTCACTTTCGCCGGAGTTACATTCAACCCGGGTGAATACGTATACTCTGACGCAACCGGGATAATCGTCTCTTCGGCTGAGCTCAAAATGCCCGAATAATCAAAACTTTGAAATATAATCGTACATAAGCCAAAAGTGCATGGCGCTTCCTACCATAATGAACACATGAAAAACCTCATGAAACCCGAAAAAACCAGGCCATGGGTCAGGCCGACCTACTGCGTAAATTACCGCGCCGAGGGTATAAAAACCCCCTCCTATAAATAGCCATAACGCCCCGCCCGTGCCAAGCGCATTAATGATAGGCATAAGGTAAATTAGGGCAATCCAGCCCGCAAACACATAGATAACGGAAGAAAACCATCTTGGAGCGTGTATCCAAAATATCTTTATCAGTATGCCTATTACAGCAAGCGCCCAGATTATTGCCAAAAGGCTCCATCCCCAAAAACCTTTCAGCGCTATGAGGCAAATCGGGGTATAGGTAGAGGCAATAAACACGAATATCATTTTATGGTCTACCTTTTTAAGCCTGCGTATACCATTTTCAGATAAAAAGAGCGTGTGATAGACCGTACTTGCGGCATAAACCATCATCATACCCACTCCGAATATCGTAAAGGTAATGATGTGAAGGGGCTTGACCACCGGATATATTGAAATGTAGAGCAGAACCACAAGGCCGAACAATGCTCCTAGAAACGCAACAAAATGAGTAAGCGCGCTCATTGGCTCTCTGGCTAGGCTAAATAAGTATTTTGAGTGTTTTATATTAGAATCCGCCAATATATTGTTAATCAGATTTGCTCTGAAATATTAGGTTTTATTTTTCCTGCATAGTTAATACATAGCCGAGGCTTTTAGTATACCCAAAGCTATTCTTGTCCACATACAACAAATTATATCTACTCGCTAATACAGATCTAACACCTTTATCTGTTCCGCCAAGTTTAGATAGAGATCCCTGGTTATAAGGTAAAGCCAAATACTAAAAGCAATAATGCCGATCGTCAGAACGGCTTTGGTAATTCTTTTATAGTGTGGATGAAACCATACCAGGGGCAGGGCAAATGGGCCGACAGAAAGCAGGGCGATAACAATAACAGAAGTTGAGAAGTACCACTTTGTTTTTGGCAAGTGAGGTTTATCAAGAAACTCATTGCAAAAACGGCACTTTATTGCCTCATCTTGTATCTCTTCTGCACAGTAAGGGCATTTTTTCATAAGTTGTTAATCTAAGAGCACGGATATGCCGAGCCGTCTACGATATCGTATGCAAGCCGACTCATACTTTTGTCATGTAAGGTACTTTATCATAAAACCAGCCAATGTCTTTTTGGATAGCACATAATCCGGGACTCAGAAACTCTATTGAATAAAATCTCAAAATATTCTACAATCACTTAAAGTAGGCTACACAGGCGTAACTAACCCGGAGCTGACTATGAAATTACTTCTTATAAACCCAAGATTCCCCGAAAGTTTTTGGAGCTTTAAATGGGCAGTCGATAATATTATGCCCACAGATATCAGAGCCATTAACCCCCCGCTAGGACTCGCCACACTTGCAGCGCTCAGCCCTGCGGATTGGGATATAGAAATAATAGACGAGAACATAGAGACCATCCCCCTTGAGCCCGAAGCCGACATCATCGGGATTTGCGGCATGGGCGTTCAGTTCAAGCGGCAAAAAGAGCTTATATCCTTCTACAAGAACCAGGGTCACTTTGTCGTGGCTGGCGGGAGCTACGCCTCACTTTGTCCCGAGCACTTCGGTGATAGGGCTGACACTATTATAGCGGGAGAAGCCGAGTACATATGGAAACAGTTCTGCGAAGATTTTGATAACGGCTCACATAAAAAGCTCTATCATGAAACAAACGAGGTATCTCTTGAGGACTCACCCACTCCAAGGTTCGATCTGTTAAAAATAGACAAGTATCAGGCCGTAAGCCTCCAGTTTTCAAGGGGCTGCCCTTACCGCTGCGAGTTCTGCGACATCATTGTAATGTTCGGCAGAAAGCCGCGCACAAAATCCATGGAGCAGGTAGGAAGAGAGCTTGATGAGCTAAGAGAGCTGGGGGTAAAGAATGTATTCTTCGTAGACGACAATCTAATCGGCAATAAGCCTGTGGCTAAGAAGCTTATGGCTTACTTAAGGGACTATCAGAAAGAGCACAATTACAACTTCGTCTTCGGCACGGAGGCTTCACTTAACCTATCACAGGACGATGAGCTGCTCGATCTCTTCACCCAAGCCAACTTCGCGTGGGTCTTTATCGGCATTGAATCCCCTGATGAGGAGAGCTTAAAAGAAACGCTCAAGTTTCAGAACACACGATCCGACATTCTGAGCTCTGTACGGCACATTTACTCTTACGGCATTGAGGTGCTTGCGGGCTTTATCATCGGGTTTGATAACGACACGCTCAAAACATTCGATCTTCAATATAATTTTATACAAAATTCAGGCATACAGACCTCGATGATCGGGCTACTTACGGCCGTGCCCAAGACGCCTCTCTATGAGCGGCTAGAAAAGGACGGCAGGCTCCTTAAGGAAGCGAGCGGCACCGACAACACAAAGCTCGGCACCAATCTGATCCCCCTTGGGATGAGTTACGAAGATATGGTAGAGGGTTATCGCAACCTATATTACAGGCTCCTTGACGACAGAGTGATCGCAGAAAGGATAAACAACAAATCCATGCACATGCCCAAATCCCTGTTTAAGAGCACTTATACGTACCGCCAGCAGCTAAGAGCAGTTGCCAGGATATTAGTACGCGGCATCATTCCCGGCGGGCCTAAACGTATACTCAGCTTCCTCAGCACAATACCTTTTCGCAACCCATCTCAGATACCTCATATTCTGCAGGACTGGGTAGTCGGAATTGCGATGAAGGACTACGTAGACCGCCATTTTATTAAAGAGTTCGATGAGACCAACGACCTGGCAGTAAACCACGTGGCGTCGATCGAAAAATCATTTGAGCCTTACGTAAACAAAGGGGCGCTTGAGATATCTCTTAATAGGGTAAAGAACACGGCGGCCAATTTGTCTATATCGATAAAGGGGATCATGGATATGGACTTTTTCCAGAATGTGGCGCCTCACCTTGAGAGCATACTCAAGAATACCCCCTCATCTATTAGGTTCAACATAGACGAACATGACGAGCAGCAAAACGCTCACCTGAACAAACTATTTTCCCGCCTTTCTTGCTACGGCGACAGGATATATATAGCGGTGCATGAAAAGTGGAGAAATAAAGTAGCTGTAGACTCTTCAGTTTTTAATCTTGTGCTTGAGGGTTCAAGTCAGAAACATCTTCCATATTGATTCTATCCGCCCTGGCATCGCTGTATGCTTGATTAACACCCCCGGATCGTGCTTTGCACTCCCGTCCGTCCCCACTACCTCTGTCCCCTTGACATCTTTGCTAAGCAGGGAATAATGTTAGGCTATAGTAACTCAGGAGAGGTGTATCATGCAGGCAGTTATCAGAACCGGTGGTAAGCAATACAACGTAACCACAGGCGATATAATAGAAGTAGAAAAGCTTCAGGGAAATCCTGGAGACGAAATAGAGCTCAATGAAGTGCTTATGGTTACGCCAGATGAGGGCGAAGCAAGCATAGGCACCCCTTTAATAGACAAAGCGGTGGTTAAGGCTAAGATTCTCGGCGAGAAGAAAGGGAAAAAAATCGTAGTTTTTAAATTCAAGAGAAGGAAAGACTACAGGAATAAAAACGGTCATAGACAGCGTTATACGTCTTTAGAAATTACAGATATTGTAAACTAGGAGGCAGCACTCGATGTCGACATCAAAAGGCGGCGGAAGTACACGAAACGGAAGAAGCACAGCTGGGAAAAGACTCGGCATTAAACGCTTTGGCGGTGAGAGCGTCATAGCCGGAAACATTATAGCCAGACAGAGGGGCACAAAGTTCCATCCGGGCGATAACGTAGGCATAGGCAGAGACCATACGTTATTTGCGCTCATTGACGGAACCGTAGAGTTTCAGCGGTTCGGAAAAAGCAAGACCAAGGTTAACATCCAGCCGGTATCGGAATAAAGACCTCCCTAAGTAAAACGGTCTTTACCGTACACAATTTATTGAGTTAGCAGTAAACCAAATCAGAGTTTGTGCCACTGGACTCGACATACAGTTTTATATCGGTTATATAAATGCTGTACTCAGCTTTTTAGCAATTTCCTCTTTACTAGTTTGTATTTAATCAGTAATATGAGATAAGGTGTGCGTATTACAAGCTTAGGCTCTTACTGCAGACTAATAAAGGCTCAACAACTTTACCGGAGAATGATGATATATGGGACTTCAAGCCAGGATGAAGAATTTTAATCCCGGAAACGGCTTTTTTCTAATAATAATATTTATCTTGGTAGCTGTAGCAATTGCAATTTTCAACTCGTATTATTTCACCACAACCATAAAAGATCAAAAAGCTGAGGAGCTTACCGCTCTCTTTAACAATCCGGACAAGAGCTTTGCAGATACCGCAAAGAGCATACTGAATTCAAGCCAGGAAGTAGTTTACATTCAGCTGATTGACCAGGAAGGCACACTCAAGGAAAGCTTCGGTACCGAAAACGGCGAAGAGCTGGAAATAGTCCCCATCACAACAGCGAATAACGAAACTATAGTTATGGGCATTCATGCGGGGGATCAGAGGAGCCTAGTGCTCTCTTCAGTTCTATGGAGCGCTCTTATAGGGCTTGCAGTGTCTATCGTCCTTCTTTTTATATTCTCCCTTTTCAACGGCACCAGAACGGACTCGCTTGAGACTCTTATTTCAGGCATGAAGAGCATTTCCCGTGGAGATTTCAAAACAAGACTACATTCGACCGACGCATCTGATGATGTGAACGAAATCCGAGCATTTGAGACTTTTAACCAGATGGCCGAGATGCTCGGCAGAAAGGACTTTGATCTGCCGGAAGAGGAATCGCTCTTTCAGCCGACTCTGATATCTGCCCAAGAAGCAGAGGAAGAGTTCGGACATCCCAAAACCCGAGATGTAACGGTGTTTGTCGCCAAGATCGCAGACTTTCAAGAGCTATCAACTACTCTTGATGCAGCAGAGTTCAATTCTTTTCTGGCTGATTACAGAAAGGCCGCATCATCAATAATCTCCAATTACGGAGGAGTAATTGAAGCCCTGCTTAAAGACGAGATCGTAGCGTTCTTCAACGCCCCGGACGAGCAGAACAAACCGGAGCTTAGAGCAGTGTGCTCGGCTGTAGAGGTGCTTCAGCTCTTAGCAAGCATCACCAGAGAGCGCAAGATAGAGGGTAAGGCCGCTATCAGCGGTAAGATCGGAATAGGAACCAAGACGCTTTCTGTTTACGAAGAGTCAGGGGTTCCCCACGGCATTAAAGAAGTTACCGACATAGCAAGAAACATTAGCACCGTAGCCCCCATCTGGCGAGTAATCGTTTCAGCCGATGTATACCAAACTTTAGGGTCCTATGTCGAAGCAAGGGAGCTTAAGCTCGGCGATGAGTCCTACTTCTCAATCGTAGGCGTTGAAGAAGGGGTTATTTAACTGTTGTCATTGCGAGGCTCAGTCTGAGCCGAAGCAATCCTACTAAAACTAAGCTTGTGCATTCTTTTCCTCTTCTAATTTTATTCCTGCCCAGGCATCGCTATCCGCTTTATTTGATCCTGCTCTCGCTCACACACTACGTTTACTCACGGCCCCCAGCCTCTGTCCCCATTTGTCTCACATTTTAACCTAAGGTACTATTTCCTGATAAACCATGAATAAGAAAAAGATAGTCGTCGCAATGTCGGGCGGTGTGGACAGCACCACTGTGGCGGCGATGCTAAAGAAAGAGGGCCATGAGGTTATAGGCATCACGATGCAGCTTCTGGAATATACAGACGCTGAGGGCGGTTGCTGCGGTTTTGACCACGTAGTGGACGCGAGGAGGACCTCTGAAGAGCTCGGGATTCCCCATTATGTAGTCAACTTCACTGATGAGTTCAAAGAACATGTATTGAAGGACTATGTGAATCAGTATGAGTCCGGAAAAACGCCTATCCCATGCATACCTTGCAATCAATTCGTCAAATTCGATCTTTTGCTCAAGCGCGCCATGGAATTGGGAGCAGATTATCTGGCGACAGGGCATTATGCCAGAGTAGAGGAAGAAAACGGCGTTTACACACTTAATAAAGCGGTCGATGAAACAAAGGACCAGACCTATTTTCTATATACTCTCGGGCAAAAAGAGCTTTCAAAGCTTATGTTCCCGCTCGGAGACCGCACAAAGGTGCAGGTACGCGAGCTTGCCAGGGAATTTCAGCTAAGACCCGCCGACAAACCGGACAGCACGGGGGTTTGCTTTGCTCCTACAGGGAATTACAGGGACTATCTCAAAGCCCGCTCAGAGTTTAAGGAGTCTGAGGGTGAGATAGTAAATACACAGGGAGCAGTGCTCGGCACTCACAAAGGGGTGTTTTCATACACTGTGGGGCAGAGGAGGGGGCTAGGAATAGCCACCGGCAAGCCTATGTACGTTACCTCTATACAGCCAGTCGAGAACAAAGTGGTTGTAGGCGACGATAACGTATTATATAGAGACAAACTACTCGCTCATGACATTAAATGGGTCGGTAATACACGTGATAACAGCAAGTTAACTGACATACTTCAAGTAAAGGCTAAGGTCAGATATCGGCACCCCGCAAGTGATGCAACTATAACAATGAAGTCTGAAACTGACGCAGTTGTGGAGTTCACTGACCGTCAACGGGCCATTACCCCAGGCCAGGCAGTGGTATTTTACAGCGGAGAGAAGGTGCTCGGGGGCGGCTGGATAGAAAAGGTCATATAAATA
>JGI24023J19991_10002414_pt1 | contig 13640 bp, 12 predicted proteins | sample Cruoilmetagenom1_FD_19991 | JGI IMG/M metagenome (IMG submission 19991) | reverse complement strand
GCGCACCAGATAATCGCCTGTATCACTACCGGCGACGAGAAAGGCAACGTGGATATCACCGTCGATCTGACGCGGATCGCGCATCAAGACGGCCCCGAGTTCATCCTGCAAAACTTCCAGCGCCGGCAAGCCGTCGAGGGCGAGGATCGTCCCGTCGACCGCTTCGCTGATGACGTGCGCGGCACCGATGGGGGAACAGCCTTGACTTAAGCCTGTTGCGACCGGCAGCTCCGGCGCGAAGCTTACCCCTGAAAGGCCGCCGTCAGTGACGCGACTGGCAATCTGCGGAAACTCCCGGCGCGAAGAGGTCAGCCCGCCGACCAGGTAAGTCCCGGTTTCGCCGGCAGTATCGGCGACGATGCGTTCGATGAGCTGGTTGCGCGGGTCGCCATGGGCAATAGCGAAAACAGGCTGCCGGTCGCTCTGCCAAGTATCCTTGGCGGCGGCCGCAATGTCGCCGGCGTCGCCGCCGACCTCCGGCGCCCCTACCGGCCCAAAGAGGCGGAAGCTATCCTCCGGCAGGGCCGCAACCAGGACCGCCACCGCCGGCTGATCGTAGAACTCGCGGTCGCCGCAAGCGATCCCCACCCCGACACTGCCGGTCCAGGTCTCGATTCGGGTGGTTTCGCGCAGGAAGGTAAGAATGCTGGCCAAGTCATCCGCCAGCGCATCGGTGGCATAGAGTAGGCCCAGATTGGCGCCAGGCGGCAATTCACCAAGGCCGTCGAGACAGGCTTTCGCCGCCGTGCCCCAATCATCACCGGTGCCGTACGCCGCCTTGAACGAGATTCCCTGATCAGCCACTCCATGATCAGCCATTGCCGGGTGCCCCTTCCGCGCGGGGGGTGGCACCGGCCTCGATCTCAATCAAACGGATGACGCTGGGCAGAATACGTTCGACGATCACCGCCACACCGGCCTTGTTGGGATGCACCCCGTCCGGCTGATTGAGCTCCGGCCGCAATGCCACACCGTCGAGGAAGAAGGGGTAGTAGCCGACCCCGTGGCCCTTCGCCAGGCGGGGGAAGACGGCATCGAACTCGGCCGCGTATTCGGCGCCCAGATTGCGCGGTGCGAGCATACCGGCCAGCAGCGCCGGCACACCTTCCGCCGCCAGGTAACGCAAGATCGCATCCAGATTGTCGTAGGTCGCCGCCGGATCGAGACCGCGCAGCCCATCGTTCGCGCCCAACTCGACCAGCGCCACATCGGGGCGCGGGGAAAGGCTCCAGGCCAAACGGGCGCGCGCCGCGGCCGTGGTATCACCCGAGTTGCCGCCGTTGATCACTTCCACGGCAAAGCCCCGCTCGCGCAGCGCCGCTTCGAGCTGCTCCGGAAAGGTTGCCCCCGCCGGCAGGCCATAGCCATGCACCAGGCTATCGCCGAAGGCCAGGAGTCGCACCGGACGCTCCGCCGCCGCGCCGTTTGGCACACTAAGAGCCGCTGCGACACAAATGGGCGCCAGCCAGCGCATAAAGAAGCAACGAGCGGGAATGTGGCCGGGAAAGGTCATGAGGCTGAAGGCGATTGGGGCTGGGAGGGTCGTATCTTCAGGTAAGGCCTCGCCGGCGCAGGGTCAAGCGCCACGCCACCCAGTTCAAGCGAGGCCAGGCCGGACCAAGCCAGCGTTGACATAGCGAACGTGCGATCCATATCGATAAGGTCGTCATCCTGCCGAAAGCCGCAATTCTTGCCCTCTTCGCCGATGATCCATCTCGATCAGATCGAGCTTACCTTGCCGTCGGCGGCGGGTCCGGTTCATATCCTGCGGGGTTTGTCCCTGGAGGTCGGGCGCGGCGAGACGGTGAGCATCGTCGGCCAATCCGGTTCCGGCAAATCGTCCATGCTGATGATCATCGCCGGCCTGGAGCGCGCGAGCGCCGGACGGGTCGCTGTTGGCGGCCTCGATTTCGCCAACTTGAACGAAGACGCGCTGGCCCGCTTTCGCCGCGATTCCATGGGTATTGTCTTCCAGGACTTTCACCTGGTCCCGACCATGACCGCCCACGAAAACGTGGCCATCCCGCTGGAGCTGGCGGGCCGGGATGATGCCTTCGACCGCGCCGCGGACTGCCTGGCCGCCGTCGGCCTGGGCCACCGCCTGAGCCACTATCCAGGCCAGCTATCCGGCGGCGAGCAGCAGCGCACCGCNCTGGCCCGCGCCTTTGCCGCCGATCCGAANCTGCTCCTCGCCGACGAGCCGACCGGCAATCTGGATGCCGAGACCGGCGAACAGATCATCAGTCTGCTTTTCGATCTGCGGGAGCGGCACGGCACCACATTATTGCTGATCACCCACGATCCGGCGTTGGCCGGGCGCTGCGAGCGCGGTGTTCATCTGGCCGACGGGCGCATCGTCGCGGACGGCACCGAGGTCGCGGCACGCGGCTGCGCGGCCAGCGGCGGCGGATGACCAGCGCCACGGACAAAGGCGGTTCCTGGTCCTTGGCCCTGCGCCTAGCTCGGCGTGAATTGCGCGGCGCCGCACGCAGCTTTCGCTTCTTCCTAGCTTGTCTGACGATCGGTGTTGGCGCTATTGCCGCTATCGGCTCCCTATCCCAAGCGCTGCTTGGCGGCTTGCAGGCGGATGGCCGGGTGCTGCTCGGCGGCGATATGGACCTGCGCCTGGCACAGCGGGAGGTCAGCCCGGAGGAACGCGCCTGGATCACGGCGCGCGCCGAGGTTTCGGTACGCACCGAAATGCGCTCCATGGCCCGCGCCCTGACACCGGCGGCGCGGCGCATCCTGGTACAGCTGCGCGCTGTCGATAGCGCCTATCCGCTGTACGGCACCGTGGAATTAGATCCAGCCGGACCGTTGGATGCGGCCCTGGCTTTTCGCGATGGTGTCTGGGGCGCGGTGGCCGATGCCGCCCTGTTGCGCCGCCTCGATCTCGACGATCCGGGCCCAGAGGCACCGCCAGGGGCATTGCCACGGCTGCGGATCGGCAATGCGGATTTCGAGGTTCGCGCCATCCTGACCCGCGAGCCTGATCGCGCCGAGCGGACCATGGCCTTTGGCCCGCATGTTGTCGTTGCCGAGGCTAGCCTGGCCGCCACCGGGCTGGTGCAGCCGGGCAGCATGCTGCACCGCCACTACCGATTGAGATTGCCCGACGGCGCCGATGTGGACGCCGCGCGCGCCGATCTGACGGCCGCCTTTCCNGAGGCCGGCTGGCGCATTAGCGATGCCAGCGAGGCNGCGCCCGGGGTTGGTCGCTTCATCTCTCGCCTAAGCCAGTTTCTCACCATGGTCGGTCTGACCGCCTTGCTGGTCGGCGGGCTGGGCGTCGGCAACGCCGTGCGCAGCTATCTGGAAGGGCGGCGGCCGACGATTGCCACCCTGAAGTGCCTGGGGGCGGGCGGGGACCTGATCTTCCGTGTCTATCTGCTGCAAATTCTGGCCCTGGCGGTGGTTGGCATCGGCATCGGCCTGGCGATCGGCGCCGGCGTGCCGTACCTGCTGGGCACCTCCCTGAGCACGCAGTTCGGTTGGAACCTGGCGATCGGCCTTTATGTCTGGCCGCTGGCGACCGCCGCTGCCTTTGGAGTCCTCACCGCCCTGGCCTTTTCGCTTTGGCCCCTGGCACACGCGCGGGCAACCCCGGCGGCGACCCTGTTCCGGGAAACCGTGGCGCCAAGGCGCGGCGCGCGAGTCCAATGGCGCACCTGGGCAGCGATCGCCCTATGTATCGGCGCCTTGGCCGCCCTGGCGGTCTTCACCGCCGAGGATCGCTGGTTGGCCTTCTATTTTGTGCTCGGCGCCGCTGGCGCCTTTGCCATCTTTCACGGGACCGGCCTGGCCATCGTGGCGCTGGCCCGGCGCAGCCCCCGGCCGCGCCATCCGGGCCTGCGCCTGGCTTTGGCCAACCTGCATCGCCCCGGGGCGCCGACGGTAAGCGCCGTGGCCTCGCTTGGCCTCGGCCTGACGGTCCTGATCGCCATCGCTTTGGTGGAAGGTAACCTGACCCGGTCTCTAACNGANGCCCTGCCCGAGGAAGCCCCTGCCTTCTATTTCATCGACATCCAGCCGGATCAGATCACCGACTTCGAGCGCATCGTAGCCGACACACCGGGCGCCCGAGACATGCGCCGGGTGCCCATGCTGCGCGGGCGCATCACATCGGTGAACGGAAAATCGCCCGATGAGTTGACAATCCCGGCCGAGATCGGCTGGGTCTTCCGCGGTGATCGGGGCCTGACCTGGTCGGCCCTGGCCCCGGAAGGAACCGAACTTGTCGCCGGACGCTGGTGGCCCGAGGATTACGCCGGCCCGCCGCTTTTGTCCCTCGAATCGGAAATCGGCCAGGCTCTGGGCCTCGGCCCCGGCGACCGCATCGGCGTCAACGTCCTGGGCCGCGAGTTCGAGGCGGAGATTGCCAATCTGCGCACGGTCGACTGGATGCAACTGAGCATCAACTTCGTCATGGTCTTCTCGCCTGGTCTGCTGGAGGGGGCACCGCAAACTCATATCGCGACCGTGAAGGCAGACGGGGCCGCGGCGGATGAGCTGGAGCGGGCGGTCACCGACCGCTTCGCCAACGTCTCGGCGGTCCGGGTCAAGGAAGCGCTGGCGGCCGTCGCCGTGCTGGTCGGCCATATCGCGGTCGCGGTGCGCATCATCGCCGCCGTTGCCGTGATTGCCGGCCTGGTGGTTCTAGCCGGGGCGATTGCCGCCGGCCATCGCCGCCGGGTCTACGACGCGGTGGTGCTCAAGGTATTGGGCGCGACGCGGCCAATGGTCGCCCGAGCCTTCCTGCTGGAATACGGTCTTTTGGGCCTGCTGACCGCGGCGGTCGCCGTCGCCGTCGGCAGCCTGGCGGCCTACCTGATCCTCAGCACGGTCATGGGCATGCCCTTTGCCTTCCTGCCCGCCTCGGTGGCCGGCACGGCGGCGGCGGCCTTGGCCGCGACCTTGGCTCTCGGCCTGGCCGGCACTTGGCGCGCCCTGGGCCAGCGGGCAGCACCCCTGCTGCGGAACGAGTAGGCCAAATCCTCCCTTTTTGGCGGGACCGATTCCGGTTGATTCGGTGCCTTTCAGGCCCAATATTGAGGGCTTAGGGAAATTTGGCATTCGAGGAGCAATTCATGGCTACGGGTCCCGATCGCAGATATCTAAGCCGAAGTCAGGCCGATGCGGCCACGATCGACATCGGCCTGCGCAGCTACATGCTGCGGGTTTACAACTACATGGGCGTGGCCCTCGCGCTGTCCGGCGCGGTGGCGTTCTTCGTCTCGACCAGCCCGACGCTGCAGCAGGCGATATTCGGCACGCCGCTGAAGTGGGTGGTGTTCCTGGCTCCGCTAGGCCTGGTATTTTTCCTCTCCGCCCGCATCCGCAAGATGTCCGCGCCCGCGGCCCAGACCACGTTCTGGATATTCGCCGCGCTGATGGGCATGTCGTTGGCCTCGATCTTCATCGCTTACACACCAGAGTCCGTAACGCGGGTCTTCTTCATCACCGCCGGCGCCTTCGCCGGGCTTTCGTTGGTCGGCTATACCACCAAGAAGGACCTCTCCGGCATGGGGACCTTCCTGTTCATGGGGGTGATTGGCCTGGTCATCGCCATGGTGGTCAACATATTCCTCGGCTCCAGCATGCTGCAGCTTGGGATCTCCGTTATCGGCGTGCTGATCTTCGCCGGCCTGACTGCCTATGACACCCAGCAGATCAAGCTGATGTACTACGAGGCGGACGGCGAGGAGGTCGCGACCAAGAAGGCTATCATGGGCGCGCTCAGGCTGTACCTCGACTTCCTGAACATGTTCATCTTCCTGATGCACATCCTGGGCGCCAGCCGCAACTAGGCGCCGCACTCTGCCCTCGAATCAGAAATGGCCCGGACGATAGCGTCCGGGCCGTTTTTTTGTGCGCCGTCCGCCGCCTAGATACAGCGGCCGCCATCCACTTCCAAACACACGCCGGTGATCATGGCCGCCTCGTCGGAGGCCAGGAACACGGCGGCGGCGGCGATATCCGCCGGGCGCGACATGCGCCCGAGCGGGATGGTGGCGACGAACCGCGCCCGCACCTCCGGTGTATCCTCCGGGCCCATGAAGGTCTGTAGCATGCCGGTCTCGCCGATGACCGGACAGAGGGCATTGACCCGGATCCGGTCCGGGGCCAATTCCACCGCCATGGATTTGGTTAGCGTATTCACCGCCCCCTTGGAGCCGTTGTACCACGTCAGACCCGGCCGCGGCCGCACGGCCGCGGTGGAACTGGTATTGAGAATACAGCCGCCACTCTGCTTACGCAGCGCCGGTAACGCCGCCAGCGCCGCCAGATAGAGGGCTTTCACGTTGACCGCGAAGACGCGGTCGAACTCGTCTTCGCTGACCTCGGTCATCGGTTTGTTCACGTGGCTGTAGCCGGCGTTGTTGACCAGGATGTGCAGCCCGCCATAGGTGCCGGTCGCCGCCGCGACCATCGCCGCGACATCGGCGCGCACCGTTACATCGGCGGTCACGGCAATGGCTTTGCCGCCGTCCTGTTCGATTTCCGCCGCGACCTTAGCCGCGGCCGCACCGTTGAGATCGGCGACCAGCACGCGCGCCCCCTCGGCAGCGAAGCGCGCGGCGATACCGGCACCAAAGCCGGAGCCGCCACCGGTGACGATCGCTACTTTGTCTTGCAGTCGCATTTTCTCTCCCCCGCGTTCGGATTGTTTCAGCGGATCATGTAGGTCTTGCGCACGGTCTCCCGGACCTCGCACACNCCGCGCCAGCCGGCCGGAAAGAACGCGGCATCGCCGCCTGCNATCTCCAGGCGCGTGCCATCCTCGGCGGTATAGGCGCAGGCACCGGCGAGGAAATGGCAGAACTCGTCGCGCGTCACATGGCAACGCCAAGTGCCCGGCGTGCACACCCAAAGGCCGCTCTCGTTCGCTCCGTCCGGATCGCGGTGCAGCAGCCGGCCGCTGGTCTGGGATACCGGCAGACCGATGGGCTCGGCCACCGGCCCCCAGTCGGTCAGCGCCGCCTCGGTCAAGGCGGCGGCCTGCTTCAGAAGGTGCGCCGGTGGTGCCATCTACGCCTGTCCCCGCACCAGGCCGTCGAGCAACGTCGCCGCCTTTTGCGCGCCGTCGCGCGCCTGCATGTGGGCGCTGGTCTGCCGTAGTTTCGCATGCATGGCGGCATCCGTGAGCAGGGTCTCCAGAGCCTGCGCCAGATCGGCGTCATTCCAGACATAACGATCCATCTTCAGGCCGTGGCCCGTCTCCTGCACCCGTGTGGCGTTGTCGTGCCCATCCCAGACGTAAGGCAGGATCAGCGCCGGCTTGCCGAAGTACAAGCACTCGGTGAAGCTGTTGTTGCCGCCGTGATGGATCACCGCATCCACTTGCGAGATCACCGACGGCTGCGGATACCAGGTATCGAGATGTACATTTGGCGGCGGCGCCTGGTACGAGTCCGGGTAGTCGCCCACATTCACCAGAGCTCGATAGGGTAGCTTGGCCAGGGCCGCGATGATGCGCTGCATCAGCTCCGTATCGCCCGCCCCCAGGCTGCCGAAACTCACATAGATAAGCGGCTTGTCCTGATGGGCGGCGAAGGCGGGCAGCGTGTACGCCTTGTCCTGGCGCACGCAGCCTTCCAGATATTGGAACCGCTTTGGATCGAGGGCGTTGCGCCGCTTGAACTTCACCGGCTCCGGATAGAGCAGCAGGTTAAGATACGGCGAGGCTTCGAAGAACTGGCCGAGGGGATAGGGCGCCTCGCCATTCTCCGTCAGGAAATCATTGAAGCTGGCGTGAATCGGCGCCACCACCTCGTTGAACCGGGCCTCGAATTTCTCGAAACAAGCTTTGTCCGCCTCGCCACAGCCGGAGAGATGCGGTGGGATATCCGGATCGGGAATCTCGTTTTCGCTGCACGAAATGATGCGCACCCACGGCACGCCATACTGCTTGGTCGCCGGAAAGAGAATCACGTTATCGATGCAAATCACATCCGGCTTGATCTTCGCCAGGACCCCCGGCAGCTCCTTCTGCGCCCATACCGCCGTATCGACGATCGCCTCCCAGCAATCCTTGACGTAGTTGTCGATCTGCTCGTACGGGCTTTTGCGGAAGTTGGGGATGTGGCCGTTGATGAAATCGACCCAGTATTTGGCCATCTGCTCGGCCGGCATGGGCTCGGAAAGATTGACCGTGAATTCCTCGAAACCATAGCCCTTGAAGACACCGGCGAAGCCGGGATCGCAAATGAACACCGCCCGATGGCCGAGCGCCCGACATGCCTGGGCGATGCCCACGGAATTGAGGGCCGGGCCGAAAGCACCTTCGGGAAAGAAGGCTATGGTCTTCTGCTTGGACATCGATGCTCTCCCTCGTCGTTTTGTATTGTTCTAGCGTCCCAATCTTCTAACGCCCGGGCGCACGCGGCCGCAATGGCGCGCCGCGGCCGAGGCGCTGTGAGAGCAGCACGAGCGTGAAACTCACGCCGAGCACCAGGGTCGCCACCGCGTTCACCTCCGGCGTCACACCGAAACGGATCATGGAATACACCTGCATGGGAAAGGTGGTCGAGGCCGGGCCGGCCCCGGCGGTAAAAAAGGCGATGATGAATTCATCGATGGACAAGGTAAAGGCCAGCAGCGCCCCTGAGAGAACGCCGGGAAATATTAGCGGCAGGGTGATGCGCCGGAAGGTGGTCATCTGACTGGCGCCCAGATCGATCGATGCCTCGACCATCGATTGGTCGAAATCGCGCAACCGCGTGCGCACCACGACACAGACGAAAGCGATGTTGAAGACCACATGCGAGAGGATGATCGAATGCAGGCCCAAGGTCATATTCAGCAGGGTGTAAAAAGACAAAAGGGCGATGGCGAGCACGATGTCGGGGATAATCATGGGTGCGAAGACCACCGCGTCGAGCACGCTGCTGCGCCGCCCCTGCTCCAGCCCGAGAGCAAGCAGGGTGCCCAGCACCGTGGCCAGCGTGGTCGAAATGCTCGCGACGATCAGGGTATTGCCGACGGAGGTCATGATCGCCCCGTTGCCGGCCAGCTCGGCGTACCACTTGGTGGAGAATCCGGTCCACGCCGTCGGCAAGCCGCTGCGGTTGAAGGAGAGGACCACCAGGACGGCGATGGGCGCATAGAGGAATAGGTAGACCAGCCCGGCATGCAGGCTCAGGGCCATGCCGCCCTTCCGCCCCCTAGGCACGCACCGCCCCCGCCGCCGACCGATTGACCAGCCAGGCTTGCAGAAACAGAAGCAGCATCATGATGCCGATCAGAATCAAGGCCAGGCTGGCACCGAAGGGCCAGTCGCGCGCCGAGAGAAACTGATCGTAGATTAGATTGCCGATCATGATGCGTCGCCCGCCGCCGAGCAGATCGGGGGTTATGAAGTTGCCGATGCTGAGTACGAAAACGAAGACGCAACCCGCCGCGATGCCAGGAACGGTGAGCGGCAAGGTGACCCGCAGAAAAGTCTGCACCCAGCCGGCACCCAGATCGGCCGAGGCCTCCCGCAGCGCGGGCCCCAGGCGGGCGATAGACGAATAGAGGGTCAGAATCATGAACGGCAGATACGCATAGAGCAGGCCGACAACGATGGCGAAATCGTTGTAGAGCAATGGCAGCGGTTCATCGATCACCCCGACGGCGGCCAAGCTCCGATTGATCAACCCCTCCCGGTTAAGCAGGACCATCCAGGCGTAAGTGCGGATCAGGTAGTTGCTCCAGAATGGGAGGATGGCGAGGATCAGAAGCGCCGTCTGTCGATTCGCCGGAGCGCCGGCGATGAAATAGGCCGCCGGATAGCCGATGACCAGCGCCAGGCCGGTGGCAATCACGGCGATCTTCAGGGATTGCAAAAAAATCTTGAGATAAAGCGGATCGAGGGCCCGGACATAGTTGCTCAGCCCAAAGACGTAGTCGATACCGCCGTAAACGCCGCGCTCGAAGAAGCTATAGGTGAAGACCAGGGCGCACGGTACGACTAGGAACACAGCCAGCCAGGTCAGGCCCGGTCCAAGCAGAATGAATCGGCGAAGTCTGTGTTCCATAACCGCAACACCCGGCCCCCTTGCCCGGCGCGAAGCATCCCCCGCGCCGGTTTCGGGCTTACCCGCTTATTGCGCCGCGGTGATCTCGGTCACGGCCCGCGTATAGGCTTTTTGCGCGCTGCCAATATCCCGCAACGCCTCGAGCTCCAGCAGGCTGGCCGGTGTCATGGCCATGTTCGGATAGGTCTTTAGGAGACTCGGATCCAACGCGTCCATGGCCGCTTTGTTGGGCACCTTATAGAGGATGTTTTCGGCCACCCACTTGCCCGTATCGGCACGCAGCACATAGTCGATGAACTTGTGCGCCGCGTCCTTGTTCTCGGAGGCGGCCAGCACGACCATGGTATCGACCCACAGGTCGCTGCCTTCTTTCGGAATGACGAAGCGGATCTTGTCGTTCTCGGCGATGCCATAGTTGCACCAACCGTCCCAAGCATGCACCAACGCCGCCTCGCCAGAGACCAGCTTGGCGTAGAAGGTCGTATCGTCATAGGCCAACAGGCTCTTTCTTGGCCTCGATCAAAAGATCGCGTGCCGCGGTAATCTCGGCGTCGGCGGTGGCGTTGACGGAGTACCCCAAGGCCTTCAGCCCGGCACCCAGAAGCCAGCGGTCCGTGCCGAGCATGGTGATCTTGCCGGCCAATTCCGGTTTCGGCTTGAGCAGATCATTCCAGCTATCGGGCGCGCCGGAGACCAGATCGGATCGATAGCACAGGCCCGTGGTACCCCAGGCGTACGGCATGGAGTGGGTGTTGCCTTCGTCGTAGCCCAGACGCGCNGCATCCGGATACAGGTTCTTCAGATTCGGCAACTTGCTGTGATCCAGTTCTGCCGCCAAACCGAGNTTGGCCANNGCCTCGGCGAAGGGACTGGAAACGAAAACGATGTCGAAGCCCTTGCCGCCGCTGGCGGTAACCTTGCCCATGATCTCTTCATTGGTGGCGTGCAGGGCCAGCTCGGCCTCGACGCCGGTTTCCTTGGTGAAATTCTCCAGAAGATCGCCCGGCATATAGCCGTCCCAGTTGGAAATAACGATCTTCTCCGCGGCCATGGCAGCGCCCGAATTCAGGGCCGCCAAGCACACGCCGGCACAGATAGCCGAGAGTATTCTTGCTCTACTAGTCATCGAAGCCCTCCCCTATGTTTTCGTTTCTCGCGCCCTGTCGCCAATTCGTCCGGGGCACGCTCTCGAATTTCCACTATTCTTCCGGAACCCCGCGCCTATATGCAATGAGAAAAGGCCCAGCCCGCGAAACCCCGCATGCGAGACACGGCCTAGTCCTAGTATAGCGGCACCGAAACACGACCAAGAGTAAGCAAGGAGCAACTCATGAGCGGATATCTAGTTGGCCATATCGAGGTCACCGATCCCGATGCCTTCGAGGCCTACCGGGCCGCTGTACCGGCGGTAGTCGCCAAGTTTGGTGGCCGTTACCTTGTGCGTGGGGGTGCAGTCGAGGTTTTGGAAGGTGAATGGCCCGTACCCCGCCTGGTGATCCTGGCCTTTGATAGTGTCGAGCAGGCTCGGCGTTTCTATGACTCGCCTGAATACCAGAACATCCTCCCCCTCCGTCTTGCCACATCGAGGGGCTCTATTGCCATTGTTGAGGGTATCAAGAATATAGATTAATATTTCAGCGTATATATGGAATATAATATAATTTCATAAATGGTATTTCATTCGAAGAATCGGGATTATTTGACTTTTAGTTGGACTATTATTATATGAGAATACGATAATATTGTATTTTTAACCAATTGAGGCAATCGTAGGCATCCAAGTTGTCCGATCTGGTTCAAATTAAACTAATAGTAAACGTTTTTTTAATGCTTTTATCACTTACTCGTACCTGAGAGAGAAGAAAACCCAACGGAAGAGGGCCTTAGCGATGTTGCCTCTTGCCTCGCGAGTGCTACGCGCTCGGATGGTGATGATCGGGCTCCGCGAACCGTATGCCGCCGTGGCGGCACATTGGTTGACCGCCGTTCTGCTAACCGGCCTGCTGTTGTGGCCGAATACCGTGTTGGCAAAGGTCTCCCTGGTTTTCGGAACCTATTCACCGGACAAGCCGACGGCGATGGTCGCGCAGCTACGGCCAAGTCTGGATCGAATCGCCTACCATCTCAGCCAGGTTCTTAGCGAAGACGTTGAGATCACCATGAATGTCGTGCGCTCGTACGAGGCGGGCGCCGATCTGATCATCTCCGGCGCCGTCGACTTCATGCGGCTCGGCCCGGCGTCCTACGTGAAGGTCAAGGAACAGAATCCGGGTATCACCATTCTGGCCATGGAGAAAAAGAACGGCAAGAAAAGGTTCAATGGCGTCATCGCCGTGCGCACGGACAGCGACATCACCGAGGTCAGCCAGCTCCGCGGTCGCAGCTTTGCTTTTGGATCAGCCAGCTCCACGCTCGGGCGTTACTTCTCGCAGCTCTATCTGATGCGCCACAGCATCCACGCCAAGGATTTGTCAAACTACGAGTACTTGGGTCGCCACGACAAGGTCGGACGCGCGGTAGGCTCAGGCTTGTATGACGCCGGCGCGCTGGAGGAGACGACCTTTGCCAAGCTGGTCGCCAAAGGTGTCGCCCTGCGCGCCATAGCGACGTTCGAGAACTCGACCCGCCCCTGGGTCGCGCGCGCCGGCATGGATGAGCGCATCGTCGCCGCCTTCCGCGAAGCTTTATCGCGCCTGGACAACGACGAGGCCCTTCAGGCGTTGCGGTTCGAAGGGTTCCTGCCGGGCGACGATGCAGAATACGAGCCGACTCGCCAGGCCATTCGAGAGAACCCACGCTTCTTCGAGCAGGTAACCGAGAAGCCATAGGGAGGCCAAGGCTCAATTGCCTGTGCGTGCCGCGTTGCCGGGACAAAGTCCTGACCGGGCGCCTGGCGACCGTGACGCGGTGGCCAGGCGGGAAAAATTGCGCCTAAACCTCGGCACGCAACTCCTCATCGGCCTAGCGACGCTTGCGATCGTGGTGGCCGTGGTCGCCGGCGCAACTATTCGCCACGTCGAGCGCAGTTATCTATCCACCTATACCCAATCGGAAAAGACCAAGGCATTTGAGCTACTGCACTCGGCCCTGCTTGACGATATCATCAGCGAAGATGGCCCGCGCATCGACACAACGATGCAACAGATGATCAAGCGGGACGACGAGTTTGATAGCGCCCGCATCACCGACGAAGCCGGCAATATCCTGTTCCAATGGTCGCGGCCGCACGGGGACAAGGATCCAGACGAGGAGACGCATGGACACAGGGTCCTGTCCTTTGACCGGGACATTGTGTTCCTGGGTGAAGAATTCGGCAGCCTGTCAGTGGAATGGGATGTGTCGGACACCGAATCCCAGATCAACAAGCACGCCTACACCATCGCATTCGGTGTTGGCGGCGCGTGTTTTTTGTTGGGCTTGCTCGTCTATCTATTGACGACCAGCTTCGCGATTGCGCCGATCAACCGCATCGCACAACGGGTTGCCGGTTTTCGCGACGGCGTCTATGGCGCCCGCGCGCACTTACCGACCTTCGCCGCCGAGGAGCTTACGCGCCTCGACGGCTCGGTGAACGATCTCGCCGCATTCCTATCGTTCAAAGAGGTACGCGAGACCGAGCTA
>JGI24023J19991_10002411_pt1 | contig 13652 bp, 9 predicted proteins | sample Cruoilmetagenom1_FD_19991 | JGI IMG/M metagenome (IMG submission 19991) | reverse complement strand
ATCAGCAATTACACCACCATCAAGGTGGCCTTGCAGCCGCGGCGCGAGCGTGGCATCAGCAGCGAGAAGTGGATCGAGGGCTTTGACCGTGCCTTGAAACAGGCACAATTGGCCGGTATCCGGGTCCGTACCCACGGGCCGCGCACGCGCGGGTTGCGCACCGGGCGCGCCGAGGACGATCTGAGTATCCGGGTGGAGGGCCCCGACCTCGATACGCTTGCCCGTTCCGGTGATGAGATCGTGGCGCGCCTGGAAGGCATCAAGGGTGTCCGCAATCTGCGCCATACGGCCGAAGAGACCCAGCAGGAGTTTGCCATCCATATCGACCGCGAGCGTGCCGCCGAGCTGGGGATCGAAGTGGCCGATATAGGCCGTGCCCTGCGCCTGGCCTTGGAAGGCCTGGTGGTGAGCGATTTCCTGGATAATGACCGCAGCCACAATATTCGTGTGCGCCTGCCGCGCGAGGAGATCGACAGTCCCAATGCGCTGGGCGGCATTCTGCTCTTCGGCGAGTCACGCGCCCGCCCGGCGGTGTATTTGCGTGATTTGGCCAAGGTCGAGCTGACGGAGGTGCCGGCCTCGATCAAGCGCGAAGCGCAACTGCGGATCATCGAGATCAGCGGGTCGCTGACCGGCAAACCACCTTTGGGCGAGGTGATGGCCCAGGTCGAGCAGCGACTCAAGGATTACCCACTGCCGCCCGGCTACCACCGCTATTCCAGCGGCTCGGAGGTGGACCTCGCCAAGGGCAAGCGCCTGGCCCAGACCCTGGTGGGACTGGCCCTGTTTCTGGTCTTCGTTGTGATGGCCGTGCAGTATGAGTCGCTGCGCAACCCGACGGTGATCCTGTTCAGCGTACCCTTTTCCCTGATCGGCGTGTCGCTGGGCCTGCTCGCCACCGGCCTGTCGCTGTCGATGCCGGTGTGGCTGGGGGTCATCATGTTAGTTGGCATCGTTGTGAACAATGCCATCGTGCTGGTAGAGTATATCGAGCTGCTGCGCGCGCAGGGCAAACCGATCCATCACGCCATCATTGAGGCCGGACGCCTGCGTCTGCGCCCGATCCTGATGACCACCTTGACCACCGTTGTCGGTATGATGCCGCTCGCCTTGGGGCTGGGTGAGGGGTCGGAGATGTTGCAGCCGCTGGCGGTCACGATTGTGTCCGGCTTGTCTTTCTCCCTTCTGGTCAGTCTGGTGCTCGTTCCGGCGATGTATTCATTGTTGCGGGAACGGCCTGTGGACCGCGGTGATGTGATCGATTTACGGCCGGTGGCGTGAGCCAGGGCATGCCGTCGCGGCCAAAGGGCGGGTACGACCGGCTCGGCAAGCGGTGGAATAATCGTATAAACTCCAGCGTCTCAAGCAAGGTACAAATCCAAGCCCTGCGGTTTGCGCGGCTGTTGTTAGCAGAAATACGAAATCTCGAAGGAGAAGGGCAGTGAGCACAATGAAACGCAGAACTTTTCTAAAGGGCACAATTGCCGCCGGGGCTGTCCTGGCAGCGGCCTCCACGGGCCTGTTAAGGCCCGCCCGGGCATTGGCGGCGGAATGGCCAGAGGCCGCATTCGAGTCACGAGGCATTCAAGCGGCCATAAAGGGTCTCTATGGCTCCAGCGATCTGACTTCCAGCGACGCGATCCAGATCAAGGCGCCGCTGCAGGCGGAGAACGGCGCGCAGGTGCCGTTCGCGGTCTCGACCTCGCTGCCCGACGTGAAGAACATCAATGTCCTGGTGGAGGCCAATGCCAGACCGCTGGCGGCCAACATGCGGGTTGAACGGGCCGCCGGCTTCTTCAGCGCCCGCCTCAAGATGGCCAAGACCTCCGATGTCCACGTGGTGGTGAACTCAGGCGGCAAGCTCTACACGGCCAAACAGCACATCAAGGTTACCGCGGGCGGTTGCGGCGGCTGATTGGGCCCGAGTGCTCAGCGCACAACGCGACCCTACAGAGGTCACACTGACCTCTTGATCCCTTAAGGCAATTCGTGAGGAATTTTCAGTTATGACGAAAAGAATGAAGATTCGTACCCGCACCCAGGAGGGTATGATCGAGGTGCAGGTCCTGGTTACTCATCCCATGGAGACCGGATTGCGCAAGGATAAGCAGACGAAAAAAACGATCCCGGCGCATTTCATCCAGAAGATGTCGCTTTATCACAACGATGCGCTGGCCGTGGAGGCCGATCTGGGCATCAGTATTTCAGAGGATCCGCTGATCGGGTTCCGCCTGCCGACTGCCAAAGATGGCGATAAGGTCAAGGTCACCTGGAGTGACAACAAAGGCGAGACCGGCGCGATCGACACGGTAGTGGAAGGCTAAGCAGCCTGATTGCTCAGCAACCCTTTGTGCCCTGGAAGCAACGCAAAGTACGCCAAGGCGTAGAGAACGCAAAGAATACTTCAAAATAATAAAGCGTTTTCTAACGCATTTTTGCTTTCTTTGCGTCTCCGCGACCTTTGCGTTGCTTCCACCGAGCCAGGGGTGCGCCTTTGCGTTAAAAGTTAATATAAAGCTCAGCTGAAGTTTTTTTCCACCACGCCCTGGGCCAGCAGGGCCGTGCCGTAGGCGGCCATGCCGGAGCGGGCGGGTACCAGCGGTATGCCTAGTATTTTTTCCCTGATGCGTGTCCACGCCGCATTGTTGGCGCCGCCGCCGGTGGTGCGCACCTTGCTCACCTTGGGCGCGCCCATTTCCGCAAGCAAGCGGTAACCCTGCGCCTCGATGCGGGCGATGCCCTCGAGCATGGCTTGGAAAAAGCGCACGCTGTCCTCCGGCCGCGGCTCCAACCGTGCAACCCTGTCGGGATCGTTCACCGGAAAGCGCTCGCCGACCGCCGGCAGCGGATAGTAATCCAGGCCGGTCAGATGCTCCGGGTCCAGCAGGGGCGTCATGGCTTCCATCTGCCCGATATCAAAGTGCTGCAGCAACACCGCCCCGCCGCTGTTGGAGGCCCCGCCGGCAAGCCAGTAGTTGCCCAGCCTGTGGCTGTAGACCCCGTGCTCGGGCGAAAAGATAGGCCCATCGGAAAGCAGTTTGAGCACTAGGGTGCTGCCCAGCGAGGTCACCCCGTGGCCGGATCGGCTGGCGCCTGCGGCGAGAAACGCGGCGACCCCGTCGGTGGTCCCGGCCACGACACGGGTATCGGCTGATAGCCCGAGATCCGCGGCGAGCTGGGGGCTTACTGCCCCCAGCGTTGTACCGGGCGCATGCACGGCAGGCAGCAGTGCGGTGTTGACCCCGAGCCGGGCGAACCAGTCCGGCCAGCGCCGGGCGGCNGCATCATAGCCAAGCTTGAGGCAATTATTATCATCACTGTGNCCCCAGCGGCCGGTGAGCCTGCCGGCGATCCAGTCGGCCTGGTGCAGGGCGTGGGCGGCCTCCCGGTCCCGTTTTTGCTCTTGTAACCACAGCAGTTTGGCGAGACTGCCGCTGGCGCCGTGACCGCCGGATTCGGGCACCGCGGTCCCGGCGATCTGCGCCGCCTGCGCCTGCGCGCGGCTGTCGTTGTAGAGCAGGGCCGGTGTCACGGGCACGCCGAGGCTGTCGCACAGCAGCAGCGTGCCCGAGGTCCCGTCGACCGCGATGGCGTCGACGCGCTCGGGTGCCACCTGCTGCGAAAGGCTCCGCAGGCAGGTGACGACCGCCTGCCACCATTGCTCGGGGTCCTGGGTGATTTGGTTCTGCCGGCACAGCGGTGCCGGGACGGGCGCCTCGGCGTGCGCCTGCAGGTCGCCGCTCCCGTCAATCGCGACCGCGCGGCAGCCGGTGGTGCCCAGATCGATGCCCACGGATACTGCACCGGGAGAGACCGCGTTCATACTACGGCTCTCGCCGGGGTCTCGCCGGTGGTGTGCATGGCCGGCTTGTACCTGCTCGTCAACTACTGCGCCTGCCGCGGGAGATGCTCCGGCGGGGGCGGGCCCGGCTGCCAACCGGGTTTGCGGTATTCGACTTCCACGGTGGTATAAATCCCGCCGCGGACATTGAACTTCGCCTCCAGCCTCATGTAGCGCGGCGCCGTGGCGGCCACGAGGTCATCAAGAATGGCATTGGTCACCGCCTCGTGAAAAGCGCCCTCGTTGCGAAACGACCAGAAATAGAGTTTCAGCGATTTGAGCTCCACACATTTGCGGTCGGGCACGTATTCGAGGTGCATCTCGGCGAAGTCGGGCTGACCGGTCTTCGGGCACAGGCAGGTGAACTCCGGCGTATCTATCGCGATGATATAATCCCGCTCGGGATTAGGGTTGTCGAATGTCTCCAGGTGTTTGCTGGGCTTGGTAGGCATTTGCAGTCCCGTATGTTAGCTTTGCCAGTTGCTGGCGGGATTGTAGCGTAATTTCCGAGCGTTATTGCAGATAGGTTAGCCGAATTTCATGCGTCTGAAGAAAATCAAACTCTCCGGATTCAAATCCTTTGTCGATCCGACCACGATTCCTGTCTCCGCCAATCTGATCGGGGTNGTNGGNCCGAACGGCTGCGGCAAGTCGAACATCATCGACGCCGTACGCTGGGTGATGGGCGAAAGCTCGGCCAAACATCTGCGCGGCGATTCGATGTCGGATGTCATTTTCAGCGGTTCCAATACGCGTAAACCGGTCGGTAACGCCTCGGTCGAGCTGATATTTGATAATACCGACGGCAAGGCGCCCGGACAGTATGCCGCTTATGCGGAGATCTCCATCCGCCGCGAGGCCTCGCGCGACGGTCAGTCCTCTTATTTCCTCAATAAGACCCGCTGCCGGCGCAAAGACATCACGGATCTGTTTCTTGGCACAGGCCTCGGCCCTCGCGCCTATTCCATTATCGAGCAGGGCATGGTCACGCGCCTTGTCGAGGCGAAGCCGGAAGAACTGCGTGGTTTCCTCGAAGAGGCGGCCGGAATTTCAAAATATAAAGAGCGTCGGCGCGAAACGGAGAACCGGATCCGCCATACGCGGGAAAACCTGGACCGCGTCGAAGATATCCGCAGCGAGATGGAAGTCCAGTTGAAAAAATTACAACGTCAGTCGAAAGCGGCGGGCAAATATAAAGAGTTGAAGCAGCAGGAGCGGCTCCTGCACGCCCAACTGCTGGCCCTGCGTTGGAAAAAGCTCAGCGACCAGCTGGGCGAGCGCGACAGCGCGCTTTCCGGCAAGCAGACCGAGCTCGAGGCGGTGGTCGCCGAGCAGCGTGAGGTCGAAGCCAAGATCGAGCAGATCCGCAGCCAGCAGACCGAGGCCAATGATCATCTTAANAAAGTGCAAGCCGAATTTTATTCCATCGGCGCCGATATCTCCGGAATCGAGCAGAAGATACAGCATGCCCGCGAGACCCGTAACCAGTGGTCGCGTGAACTGCTGCAGGTCAACGAGTCGTGGGAAGAGGCGAGCCAGCACCTGCAATCCGACGAGCGGCTGGTCGAGGAACTCGAAAGAGAGCTCAAGGACAATGCCCCGCAGCTGGAAGCGAGCCGGGCGAGACGCGACCAGGCCCAAGAGGCCTTGAACTACGCCGAGCAGGCCATGCACGACTGGCAGATCCAGTGGCAGAGCTTCAACGAGCTGGCGGCCGAGCCGGACAAGGCGCGGGACATTCAGCTGGCCCGGATTGAGCAGCTGACACAGCATCTCGCGCAACTCAAGGAACGGCAGGACAGATTGGAGAGCGAGGTCAGCGCCATTGAGCAGGCGCTCAAGCAGGAGGATGTCGCGGCGCTGCGGGAGCGGGCAGCGGAACTGGACCGGCTCGCGGAGCAGCGCGAGCGCCAGCTCGAGGTGTCCGAGACGGGTATAAGCCACGAGCGGTCGCAGGCCGAACAGCTGGGCGCGGCGCTGGAGGAGTTGCGCGGTCGCCATCGCAATGCCGAGGCGCGGATGACCTCACTGCAGGAGTTGCAGGCCGCGGCCGAAGGCAGGCACGATGAGGCCTTGACGGTCTGGCTGCAGCGGCACGGCCTCGCCGACCGTCCGCGGTTGTCCGCCCGGGTCTCGGTGGAACCGGGTTGGGAGCGGGCCGTTGAGCAGGCGCTCGGCGCTCGGCTTGCCGCCGTGTGTGTGCCCGGTCTCAATGACCTGGTTGGGGAATTGAGCGGGCTGGACCATTCTGAGTTGACGCTGCTCGAGACTTCCCCCGCAGGTGATGCCGGCGGGGAGCCCGCCCGTGAAACCCTGTTGTCCAAGATCCAGTCCGATATAGACTTAAGCGATTTATTGGCGGGTGTGCATGTCGCGGAAACGCCGGCCCAGGCAATGGCAATGCGCGAGCGCCTGGCGGCGAACGAGTCTGTCGTGACGCGTTCGGGCATACAGCTAGGCAGAACCTGGGCGCAGCTCGCGAACCAGCAGGACATGGGTGCGGGCGTGCTCGAGCGTGAACGTGACATCGAGGCCCTGCGCACGGAGCTCGACGAGCTTGAGCAAGACATCGCCCGGCTCACCGGGCAATTGCGCGAGACGCAGCAACGTGTTCAGGATCACGAGACTCAGCGCGAAGCGCACCGCAAGGTGTTGAACGACGCCAACCGCGAACGCAACGAGGCCCACTCACGGCTGGGGCAGGAGGATGCGCACCTTCAGCATCTGCAGGAGCGCCGGGCCCAGATCGGGCATGAGCAGCGGGAAGTGGCCGAGCAGATGACGCGTGACGGCGAGGAACTGGCAACCGCTGAACGATTGATGACGGAGGCCGAGGGCCTTACCGGTTCCCACGAACAGCGGCGCCAGGAGCTTCAGGCGAATCGCGACGCGTTGCAGCAGGCGCTGGAAGATGCCCGTGAAACCGTCAACCGGTCACGCGATGAGCCCCACCGTCTGGACGTGGATCGCCAGCGGATGAGCTCAACGCTCGAGTCGACGAAACAAAGCGTGATGCGCCTGCAGGGCCAGCTCCAGCACCTCATTAACCGACGCGGTGAGCTCGAACGCTTATTGGAGGACGGTGGGCGGCCTGAGCACGAGCTAAAAGAGCGTCTGGACGAATTATTGCAGCAGCGTTTGGGCGTCGAGGGCAGTCTCACCGAGGCCAGACAGGGCGTGACCGGTCTTGATTCGGCCTTGCGCGAGCAGGAGCAGGCACGGCTGGTGCATGAGAAACAGGCGCAAGAGCTCAGGCAAGTGCTGGAAGAAGAACGGATGGCGCGACAGGAACTGATGGTGCGCCGCGAAACCCTCGAGGAACAAATGGAGGAGACCGGTCATAAGCTGGCAGGGATACTGGATGATCTGCCTGCCGAGGCGAGTGAGCAGGGATGGCAGGAAGAGCTCGTAAAAGTCACGCGCAGAATAGACCGGCTTGGTCCGATCAATCTGGTTGCGATTGAGGAATACGAAGAGCAGTCCGAGCGCAAAAGCTATCTCGACAAGCAGTATGATGATCTGTCCCGGGCGCTGGCGACACTGGAGGAAGCGATCCGTAAGATCGATCGTGAGACCCGTACTCGTTTCAAGGAAACCTTTGACAAGGTGAATAGCGGGCTGCAGGCGTTTTTCCCGAAACTGTTCGGAGGCGGGCACGCCTATCTGGAATTAACGGGCGATGACCTGCTCGAGGCTGGCGTGGCCGTGATGGCGCGACCGCCCGGTAAGCGCAACAGCACCATTCATCTGCTCTCCGGCGGTGAAAAGGCGTTGACGGCCGTGGCGTTGATATTTTCCATATTTCAACTCAATCCGGCACCGTTCTGTTTGCTCGATGAGGTGGATGCGCCGCTGGACGACGCCAATGTTGAGCGTTACGGCGAGACGCTCAAGGAAATGGCCAAGGATACCCAACTGTTATACGTGACGCATAACAAAATCAGCATGGAAATCGCCGAGATCCTGCTGGGCGTAACGATGGCTGAGCCGGGGGCGTCCCGTCTGGTCGCGGTGGACGTGGACGAAGCCCTGGAGATGGTCGTGTAGTAATGAGTCTGCAGCTGAGTTTGGTGCTTATCGGGCTAATTGTACTGGCTGCAGTCGTTCTGGGTTCCTACGATAGAGCGCGCCTGAACAAGCGCTTCGCGCAAATGAAGCGGCACCAGGTGTCTGCCAGGGGTATCGTGCATCAGGCCTTGTCGAAGGTGGAACGCAAGTTCCGCTACTACGCACGACTGGACATCAATCCCGGCCCGTTGACCGAGACGCATCGGAAATTCCTAAAAGCAGATGCACGGGCAGACAAGCCCGTCGCCAAGCCCAGCGTTGATCCCTTCTACGAGGACCTGGAGAGTATCGAACAGGCGGCGTCCATGCCCTTAGACGTCGCGCTCGGGCTCGATGACATCGATTCCGATGACGTGGCCCAGGACGACAAGCCGGCTGAGGTCAAATCGGTGGCTGCGCAACAAACAATGCCCGATGATGCCATTGACTTTATTGTCGCCTTACCGGGTCCGGGCCCGGTGACCAGGGACAAGGCACTGGGTATTTACAAGCAGAACGAATATGTGATGGAGAAACCAAGACGGCTGTACGGCTTGCGTTATATCGAAGGTGTATGGGCCAGTCTCGATCACGATCCTGAACAGTCAAAGTACAGCGATCTTGCGTTGACTGTCCAGCTTGTGGATGCCAAAGGCCCGATCGATGAATCCGAGCTCACTGCGTTTTCCCAGCTGGGGCTCAAGCTCGCGGATGCGCTGGGCCGCCCGGCGAGACATGCCATGAGTTTCGAGGATGCGTTGCAGCGCGCCAGGAAATTGGATGAATTTTGTCGTGAATATGACGTGATCGCCAGTATCAATGTCGTGCCTGGAGGGCCTGCCAGCTTCAAGGGTCGCACCATCGAGAAAGCGGCCCTGAATGCGGGTATGCGATTCGGCGCCATGAATATTTTTCACTTGAAAAACGACCGCGCACTGGGGTGCCGGCATATGTTCAGCATGGCGAACCTGTACGAACCGGGTGAATTCGACCCGGCTGTTCTTGACACGTTCGAAACGAAAGGCGTTTCGCTGTTCATGCATGTCCCGTGCACCTATGCCCCGGAGGAGGTATTCGACAAGATGGTGCACACTGCTGATGACCTTTGCCGGTCGTTGGGCGGTAAGATGCTCGATCACGACAAGAAGCCATTGACGGAGAAGGGGCTGGCGGTGATTCATGCCCAGATAGAACAGATAACTGCCGGCATGGTCGCCGAAGGGGTTGTGCCAGGCAGTGAAAGGGCGCTACGGCTTTTTGCGATATGAGCGGTTTCGATGATGTGCGGCGGCGCATCGAAGCGCTGCGTGAGCTTGTAACTTACCATAACTATCGGTATTACGCCCTGGACAGTCCCGAGGTCCCGGATGCGGAATATGATCGTTTGTTCCAGGAATTGCAGTCTCTTGAGCAGGCGCATCCGGAGCTGATTACCCCTGACTCACCCACCCAGCGCGTCGGCGCCGAATCGCTCTCGAAATTCGAGAAAGTGGTTCACGAAATACCCATGCTTTCGCTCTCGAATGCCTTTAGCGAGGAAGAGATCGGCAATTTTCATCGCCGCGTCACCGAAAGACTCGAAACCGATACAATAGAATACACCGCTGAACCAAAGGTCGATGGCCTCGCCATCAGCCTGCTCTACGAAGACGGTGTCTTAACGCGCGCGGCGACGCGCGGTGACGGCGTCACGGGGGAGAATGTGACCCACAATGTACGTACCATTCCATCCGTGCCTCTGCGCCTGATAGGCAAGGAGTATCCAGGGGTGCTTGAAGTGCGCGGCGAGGTCTTCATGCCCAAGGCGCGATTCGAGGAGTTGAACGAAAACCAGCGCGAGAAAGGCGAGAAGGTCTTTGTAAATCCACGCAATGCGGCCGCGGGCAGTCTGCGCCAACTCGACCCGCGCGTGACCGCGGCGCGGCCTTTGGAAATGTTCTGCTACGCGCTCGGTAGGGTGCAGGATGAGGGTTTTCCGGATACCCAATATGACATACTGATGAGGTTGCGTCGGTTGGGAATGCGGGTTTGCGCCGAGACCCGTAAGGTCGACGGATTGCCGGGATGTCTTGAGTATTATCATAGACTCCTGGAAAAACGGCAGAGTCTGCCCTATGAGATCGACGGCGTCGTCTACAAAGTCAACAAGATCTCACAGCAGGACGCGCTCGGGTCTATCTCCCGCGCCCCCCGTTGGGCGGTTGCCCACAAATTCCCGGCACAGGAGGAGCTGACCGTCGTCGAAGCGATCGATGTGCAGGTAGGCCGTACCGGCGCCGTCACGCCGGTGGCGCGACTGAAGCCCGTGTATGTCGGCGGGGTGACCGTCACCAACGCGACCCTGCACAATCGCGATGAAATCGGACGGCTGGATATCCGTGTCGGCGACTCTGTCGTCGTGCGTCGTGCGGGTGATGTCATCCCGGAAGTCGTTTCTGTGGTCAAGGACAGGCGTCCACATCGCGCGAAGAAATATAAATTTCCCACCCGCTGTCCGGTATGCGGATCGGAGATCGTGTACGAGGGCGACGGCGTCATCGCCCGATGCAGCGGCGGGCTTTTCTGCAGCGCCCAGCGCAAACAATCCATTCAGCATTTCGTCTCCCGCCGTGCGATGGACATTGACGGCCTCGGCGAGAAGCTTGTGGAACAACTGGTCGACCGCGGACGGGTCAATGATGTGAGCGACATCTACGCTTTGAGCAAAGCGCAGCTCGCCGATCTGGAACGCATGGCCGAAAAGTCGGCGCAGAATCTGCTCGATGCGATCGATAAAAGCCGGCGGACCACGCTCCCGCGATTTCTCTTTGCATTGGGTATCCCGCAGGTGGGCGAGTCAACCGCACTGGTGCTTGCCAACCACTTCGGGGAGCTGGGCGCGATCCGCGCGGCCAGCAAAGAGAAATTGGAACAGGTTCCTGATATAGGCCCCGTGGTGGCGGAAAATATCTATACGTTCTTTCGGCAGACGCACAATAAGGATGTGCTCAAGAAACTGTTGCGCCGCAAGCTCCACTGGCCGGCGATCAAGCCACGAAAAGTGGGGCCGGCACCGCTGGCCGGCAAGACGTTTGTGTTGACCGGGACGCTTTCGGCAATGACACGGGACGAGGCCAAGGCCAGACTTCAGGGCCTGGGCGCGAAAGTCTCAGGCAGCGTATCGAAGAAGACCGATTTCGTTATCGCCGGGGAAGACCCCGGATCGAAAGCCGCAAAGGCCGAAGCGCTGGGTGTGGAAACGCTCGACGAGGCCAGGTTCATGAAAATGCTCGCTGCGAAGGAAAGGCAGGCCTAGCCCCAATATTGCACCAGGCCAGCGGGAAATGAGAAAGGTCATCTTTATAGTGAGTCAGTNATGGGGGTAGTAGCGATTCACGACATGTTCCAGACAAGCGTATTCGGTGTTTGGCGGGTTCTGAGCGCCCATCTTGGGCGAACGGCCTGTCACCATCGCGACGGCTATGTGCCGGACAGGGAAGTACCAATGCCGCGACGCCCATGGAGGGGCGAGAGCGGCGTGCCGTACAGGGAGGTACTAATGCCGCGACGCCCATGGAGGGGCGAGAGCGGCGTGCCGTACAGGGAGGTACTAATGCCGCGACGCCCATGGAGGGGCGAGAGCGGCGTGCCGTACAGGGAGGTACCAATGCCGCGACGCCCATGGAGGGGCGAGAGCGGCCTTTTCGGCCTTTCGCCCAACCTGGTCTGCTCAGCCCTCCGCCAACAACCGGATCCTGATGCAACATTGGGGCTAGGCAGACGCCTCATCGCGCGAAAAAGGCCGAACCGATCCATTTGATCTACGAGAAGGAGGACATCATGGCAAATTCCCCAAGCAAGGCCGGCACAAAAGGTGCGGCTGGCGGTAATCGAAAAGGCAAAGCGGCGGCGGCGGGCAGTACCGTCACCGAGGAAGAGCGTCAGCGCATGATCGCCGAGGCGGCGTATTTCCGTGCCGCCCAACGCGGATCTGCCAGCGGCGACCCTGCCGGTGACTGGGCGGCCGCCGAGGCTGAAATCAACAACAGGCTGTTGCCAAAGGGTAAACCGCAGCACCTGCCAAGCCCGAAACAGCAGAAAGCCGAGCTCGCCGCCTATGAGCGGCTGCGCGAAGAAGCAAAAAAACGCTTCGCCGAGATAAAAGATACCGTCAACGCGGACACCATCCGCGACAGCATCGACAAGGCGAGCCAACGGCTGAAAGACGTCGGCGAGTACACGGGTGAGACCATCAATAAGGTTGCCGAATCGTTGAAGAAGGACATTGCGAGCACGGCGCGGAACATGGGCCCCAAGTGGGAACAGTTCTCGGACAAGACAGGCGATCTGTTCGAGGTCTGGCGTGACCGCGGCAGCACGTTTCTCGGCCGTGCCGCCTCGGCGGTCGGCGATTGGTTGGAACAGGCCGGCGGCAAACTTCGGGATGAAACTTATGACACCGGTGACATGGCCTCCAAGGGAACATTTGCCTGCGTCGCCTGCGATGAGCGCATTACCCTGCAGACCGCGGGGCACCTGCCGACGTGCCCGAATTGTAACCAGACGAAGTTCCGGCGCGTCCCGGACTGACAGGCGGCCGGCCGGCGGTGCCCGTTCGGATCGCCGCACGGATCCCGAATGAGGGATGCTGCCTGCGTGCAGTTCATGCAGTGGGCCTTGCCGCGGCTGCGCATGCGCTGGGCGGGCTTCCGCAAGGTGCGCCGGCAGGTCTGTAAGCGCATCCAGCGGCGCATTAACGCATTACAACTAACCGATGCGGCAGATTATCGCAGCTATTTGCAGGTCCATCCGGCCGAATGGGATGTGCTCGATGCGCTTTGTCGCATTACGATCTCCCGGTTCTATCGCGACAAGCGGGCGTTTGATTTTCTTGCCGAGGAGGTGCTTCCGGCACTGGTACGCCTGGCAGCCACGCGTGGCGACAGCATTATCAAATGCTGGAGCGCCGGATGCGGCTGCGGCGAAGAACCCTATACACTCGCGTTGATCTGGTATTTTTGCGCGCCATCCGCCCGCCAATCATCGGACATCGCAATCACCGCCACGGATATCGACCCCCGCCTGCTCGCCCGCGCCGAGCGCGCCTGTTATCCCGGCAGCAGCGTGAGGGCGTTGCCCGATCGGTGGCTGACGCTGGCGTTCGATCGAACGGGTGACCAATATTGTCTGCGGCCGGCATTGCGTAACAGCGTGCGCTTCATGGCGCAGGACATGCGCCAGACACNNCCTGGCGGTCCCTTTGACCTGATCTTGTGCCGCAACCTGGTCTTCACCTATTTTGACCGCGAGCGGCAACGGCAAATCCTCGCGCAATTAAATGAACGTCTGCGTCCGGGGGGCGCACTCATGATCGGTTCCCATGAAACGCTGCCCGATGGCGTTGCCGGTCTGTGTCCCCGGTGCGCGCACGTACCGATTTACCGCAAAGCGGCCGAACACCGGGCGGGCTGAATGCCACAGAGATTCCGCTGCGAACTCATCAGTTGGCGCCGGGTCTACCAGCTGGCACGCCGTCTCGCATTGAACATCGGCAACGCACGCTTTCAACCCGATATCATCGTGGCCATCGCCCGCGGGGGTTATGTCCCGGCGCGGATACTGTGCGATTTTCTGAATGTCTACCGGCTGGCCAGCCTTGGCGCCATGCATTACGCCGCCGGCGCCCGCCAACTGGACCGCGCCCGCCTGGGCGCGTCACTCGACACCGATATCACCGACCTGAAAGTCCTGGTCGTGGACGACACCAGCGATACGGGTGACACGC
>JGI24023J19991_10002410_pt1 | contig 13653 bp, 11 predicted proteins | sample Cruoilmetagenom1_FD_19991 | JGI IMG/M metagenome (IMG submission 19991) | reverse complement strand
ATTCTTATAATAAATCCTGGGAGACAATTGATCATGTCTTGCTAAATTCAGCAATGTTTAACGGTAAAAACTTTGAGTATACAAGCTTTAGAGTTGTAACAGATGATTATATTTTAAACTCCTGGGGGTTTCCTTTGCCCTGGAAAACCGAAACAGGATATGGATATTCAGATCATCTTCCAATTCTTCTGGTTCTGGAGAAATAGATCTATTTATCTAAAGTTTCTCTCTCTTCTGTAAAATCTGTATCCTGAGCTGATACCTGATAAAAAAGATGTTCCAGTTCCAGTCCAATATTAACATTTTGTATAACACAGGGACAGTCACAGTCATATTTTTGACACTTCAGTTCTACTGGTGCAAAATTCAGAACACCACGAATACCTGCTGAAACCATTTTGTCCAGAACACTGGATGCTTCATCTCCAGGAACTGCAATAATTCCAACTTTTATATCATTTTCTGTGACATACTTTTCAAGTTTTTCCATTCCGTATACAGGAATTATAGTGCTGTCTTTTACGTTTGATGGATCAAGATCAAAACCAGCTATTAAGTGTATATCATCTGAAACAAATCCTGGATAATTCATTAGGGCTTGACCTATCCTTCCACAACCTACAAGAATAACATTCTGAGGTGTATTTCTACCAAGAATAATATCAAATTCTTCTACCAGCATATCAATATTGTAGCCGCCACGTTTATTCCCCGAAAGATGAAGAGTTGAGAAATCTTTTCTAACCAAAGCTGGAGTAACTCCAATTGCATCTCCAAGGTTGTTTGAAAATACCCTTTCAAAACCAAGGGATTTTAATTTATGTATTAATCGCTTATACTTTGTAAGTCTGAGAATAAATTCTTTATTCATTTTTATACACTCTCTAAAATTAAAATTTGAAAATAATATCCTTAAACATCTATTATATTGGTTTATTTATTATATGTAAACACAATATTTAGTTATTTAGGAATAAAAAAAATATTTTTTTGACTATAGTTTGAAATATAAAACCATAAGCATTAATAGTAGTAAAATATGCACAATAAATAAAGATATATCTATCAAATCTTTAAAATTATGTTAAAAAGACAGAGTCTAACTTATTTGCTATTAGATTGTTTTTGAGTTAAAATTGCAAGGATTTAATGTACTGTTACTGGAGGTTTCATGTCTGTTACGAGCGTAGAAGAGATAAAATTTTCTGATGAGTTAATTTCATTTATTAGCGATTGGAAAGATCAACCTGGAAATTTAATAATGATACTGCACAGAGTTCAGGAAGAATTTGATTATATACCAAGAGAAGCAGCAAAGAAAATATCTAAAATGCTTAATGTTTCAATGTCTAAAATTTACGGCGTAATAACATTTTACCATTATTTTAAGCTGGAGAAACCTGGTAAACATAATATCCAGGTATGTATGGGTACAGCGTGTTACCTTAAAGGTGGAGAAGACCTTATTGATGAGTTGGAAAATATTCTTGGTATTGGTGTGAACCAGGTTACAGAAGATGGAAAATTTTCTATTGAAGCTGTTCGTTGTGTTGGTTGTTGCGGGCTTGCTCCAGTTGTTGTTATTGGGGGTAAGGTTTTTGGTAAACTTAATAAAAAGAAACTTCCTGAAGTTCTCGCGAATTTCGAGGACGAGTAGTGGAGGTTATGAAAATGTCTAAATTGAATCGAAATGAACTTAAGGCCTTAAGAGAAGATAAAAAAAAGGAATTTTCTTCTATAGCAGCTAATAATGATACAAAAATTATAATTGGTGTTGGTACATGTGGTGTAGCTGCAGGAGCCAGAGAAACTGAAAGTGCTTTTCTGGATGAACTTAAAATACAGAATATATCCAATACTACTGTTATTTCAGAAACAGGTTGTATGGGACTTTGTCATGTTGAACCTACTATTGAAGTTATTGTTCCTGGAATGTCCCCTGTTATTTATGGCAATGTAAACGAGAAGGTTGCCAGGGAAATTGTTAAAACTCATATTCTGGATAAAACTGTTGTTACTGCTAATGTTTTTGATAGACCTGCGGCAGATATCGTTAATGAAGCTGAAAGTAGCTCTGATTATAAGCAGTATCGAATTGTTTTGAGAAATTGTGGAATTATAGATCCTGAAAAGATAAATGAATATATCGCCAGGGATGGATATATGGCTCTTGAAAAAGCAGTTTTCGAGATGACTGGTGATGATATAATAAATGAAATGAAAATTTCCGGGCTTCGTGGTCGGGGGGGAGCTGGATTTCCCACCTGGATGAAATGGAATTTTACCAAACAGGTTGAAGAAGAATTCAAATATATAGTTTGTAATGCAGATGAAGGTGATCCTGGTGCATACATGGATCGTAGTACTCTTGAAGGAGATCCGCACTCTATTCTTGAAGCTATGACAATTGCAGGATATTCCATTAATGCAAAAAAAGGTTATATCTATATTCGTGCTGAATACCCTCTGGCAATTGAAAGACTGAAAATAGCAATGAAGCAATCCCGGGAGCTTGGATTGCTTGGTGATAATATTCTTGGAAGTGATTTTTGTTTTGATATAGAGATTAGACTGGGAGCCGGTGCCTTTGTATGTGGTGAGGAAACAGCTCTTCTTGAATCGATTGAAGGTGAAAGAGGTATGCCTAATCCACGGCCTCCATTTCCTGCAGTAAAGGGAGTTTGGGGAGAACCTACAATTATCAATAATGTTGAAACCTGGGCAAGTATTCCTGTTATTATTAACAAGGGTGGTGAATGGTTTTCATCGATTGGTACAGAAGACACCAGGGGTACAAAAGTCTTTGCACTAACTGGTAAAGTTCAGAATTCAGGTTTGGTTGAAGTTCCCATGGGAACAACATTAAGAGAAATTATCTATGATATAGGTGGCGGGATTCCCAATGGCAGGGAATTTAAAGCCGTTCAGACTGGTGGTCCTTCTGGTGGTGTAATTACAAAGGAATATCTTGATACCCCTATTGATTATAAAAGCTTACAGGAACTTGGATCAATTATGGGTTCAGGTGGGATGATTGTTTTAGATGAAGATGATTGTATGGTAGATGTTTCAAAATTTTATCTTGGCTTTACTATCGATGAATCCTGCGGCAAGTGTCCTCCCTGTCGTGTCGGAGGCAGGTCTCTTTATAATATTCTTGATAAAATTACCAGTGGAAAGGGTGTTATTGAGGATCTTGATAAATTGAAAGAAATTGGAGCGACCATGCAGAAAGCCTCTCTTTGCGGGCTGGGACAAACCTCTCCCAATCCTATTTTATCTACCCTTAAATATTTTGAAGAGGAATATATCGAACATATTAGTGATAAAAAATGCAGAGCAAAAAAATGTAAAGCATTAATTACATTTGAAGTAATACCGGACGCCTGTACGGGTTGTACTTTATGCGCCCGTAAATGTCCGGTTAATACTATTTCCGGTGCACGCAAAGAGGTTCATTTTATAAATCAGGATGCATGTATAAAGTGCGGTGAATGTTTCGATGTCTGTAATTTCGATGCAATCCTGATTAAATAACACTGTACGGGTACCCCTTACAGGTGCCCATACTTATATTAAAGGGGTATTACATGGAGAATAATGGATCCATAAAAACGTTTGTAATAGACACCAATGTTTTTATACATAAAGCAGATGCAATTCTTTCCTTTAGAGATAATGAAGTTGTTATTCCTTTAGGTGTTCTTGAAGAACTTGATACTCTAAAAACCTACAGTGATGAAAGAGGCAGAAATGCCAGACATGCTATAAGATTTATTGATTCTATAGCAAAACATGGGGATCTTCAAAAAGGAATTAAAATGGAGAATGGTTCTATTCTTCGTGTTGCTGTTTCTTTTAATAAAAAAGATATATCCAATGATTTAAATAGATCCAAANTTGATAATCATATTATTCAAACTGCTGTTGATCTTCAGAAAGAGGGCAAAAAAGTTTTTTTTGTCTCCAAGGACATAAANGCCAGAGTAAAAGCTCAGTCTTTGGGATTGAAAGCTGTAGATTATGAAAAACAAAAAGTAAATTTTAAAGATCTNTATACCGGTTTTAGAGAAATTGATGTTACNGCAGAGACCATAGCCTCACTTACAACTGTTGGAACTATTCCCTGGAATGAAAAATTAGCTGCTAATGAGTTTCTTGTTCTTAATGATAAAACCCGGGAAGAACCTGTTCTGGCAAGGTATGATGCAGAAACCAGGCAACTTAATTTTGTTAATAATCTGCATGAATCAGTAAGTGGTGTAAAACCCCTCAATATCGAGCAGAGAATGGCACTGGATCTTCTTCTGGACGATTCTATACATATTGTAACCCTTGTAGGTAAAGCGGGAACAGGTAAAACACTTCTTGCCATAGCTGCAGGGCTGCATAGGATTTTCAAGGATGATCACTTTAATAAAGTATTAATTTCGCGACCTGTAATCCCTTTTGGTAAAGATATTGGATATCTCCCCGGGTCCAAAGAGGAAAAACTAAGTCACTGGATGCAACCTTTACATGATAACATGGAATTTATAATGCGGGCGCACAAATTTACCAATTTTAAAACTACCGAATCTCTCCTGCAGAGTTCTAAAATTGAGGTGGAAGCTCTTACCTATATCCGGGGAAGATCTCTGCCTAATCAGTATATAATTATAGATGAAGCCCAAAATTTATCTCCTCATGAAATTAAGACAGTAGTAAGCCGGGCGGGAGAGGGTTCCAAAGTTATCTTAACAGGTGACCCCTATCAGATTGACTCACCTTATCTGGATTCTAATTCAAATGGTCTGACATACCTTGTAGAGGCATTTAAGGGACAGGAAATCTATGGTCATGTTATTCTTGAAAAATCCGAAAGAAGTGAGCTGGCAGAACTTGCGGCTGAATTATTGTAAAAAACCAAACTTTTTGTGAACTTCAGTTCTGTATGTGCCGATAAGCATAAGGTATGAAAAGATGGATTTTGATTATTTTTTGTTTAAGTGTGTTTCATCTCTATGGAGATGTAACATTTGGGGGTCTCCACCTATCTGAATCTGACCAGCTGCTTTTTTATGCAGATGCGAAAGGTCCTGTATATGGGGATTATAGAACAATGTTCCAGGCTGATCTTTCTGGTAAGAGTATAAAACAGCTTACTTTTTTTCCGGAGAGGGTTTCCCTGCTCGAAGACGGAGCGAAATTACAAATTGAAAACCGGTTTGGAATTTTTCGTACAGATGAAAATTTTCAAAATCTTCATGCTGTAAGTGAGTTCCCTGCTTTTGAGAATGGCAAGGAGATTCAAAATGGAAAAATTTCGAATGTTGAAGCCTCTCCGGATGGTTTATATCTTTTATATTACAGACCTCTAAGTTATTCCTATGCAGATTTGGTTTTATTTAGTGTTAAAGAACAAAAAGAGGTCATAATCTCAACAGATAATGAGTTCTCTTTAGATAATAATGTTGCCAGATGGTCCCCTGATTCTGAGTATTTTATCTATTCAAATAAGGGGTCACTCTATTATTATTCTATTGATCAGTTTGAAAATTCCAGAATTATAGCAGAAGATTTTAGATCTATTGGCGGGGGGGGCATTAGTAATGTCAAATGGTCTTCCCGAAATGATCTTTATTATATTAATCAGGATCGTGTATATAAAATTAATTCTGCAGAATTTTTTACGCAATCAATCTATAGTGGTTTGTTTGGGATAGGTACTATAATAGGCAAGGTTCCTTTTAATTTTGATCGAAATTTTGATAGTTTTGACATTTCTCCTGATGGCCGGAAAATCCTTTTAAACAGAGGTGGGCGAAATCTTTTTCTATATTTTCTTAAAACGGATGATTATCGTTCTACAGGAGATATAAAATCTCTTCCATACTTATTTTTGCCAAGAAATACAAATATCAAGCGTGTAATTTGGTCAGATAATGATTTAATTACAATTTTAGCCAATAGTGTTCTGGATGGTGGTTATAACTCTTCTATTTTTCGTATTGATTTGATTTCACAGGAAGAATCTTTGACTTTTACTCAAATGGATGAAAAGGATGTTGAGGATATTGTTCTTACAGAAGATCAAAAGAATATTGCAGTAATGCGAAAAGATGGTATTAAGATAAAAAATTATATTACATGGAATAATATTGGTTCATTTGATCACCCCATACCTTTTCACATTATGTGGAAAACTAATGAGGAACTTCTTGTTTCAGGTAAATACTATACAGAATTAATAAATACAGGATCCGGGGATTCTTCAGTAATTACTTTATCTCAACCTGGAGAATATGGTTATGGAAAGGATGGGTATATCTATACTCAGTTACCTGGATCAAAATATAAACTTGATGAATATGAGAACTGGACAACTGTTAAAGATGAGGTTGAATTCCTAAATCCTGCAGTATCCTCTGTAAATAAAAGGGTTTATCTGGAACAGAGTTCAACTGGAAGTTACAGTAATATGATAATGATTAGGGATATTCAGGGGTATGGTACAAAATCTCTTTTTTCATTTCCTGAGAAACAGTATGAGCCCTTTCCAGAGGAGGAAGAGGCCTGGGATCTTCAAAATTTTACGCATGGTTCAAGGATAAGAAGGAGAGAAGTCTCTCTTGTCTTTAATGCCATAGATTCTGTAGAGGGATTAACTGAGATTCTTAATATTTTAGCAGAATACAATATTAGAGCTACTTTTTTTATAAATGGCGAATTTATGCAGCGTAATCCGGAAGCAGTAAAAGAACTTAGTCTTTCGGGGCATGAAATTGGGTCTATGTTTTATATATATTTTAATATGACAGATGCAAAGTTTAAAATTGATGAAGATTTTATTAAAAGGGGATTAGCAAGGAACGAAGATGATTATTTCCTATTGACAGGAAAGGAGTTATCATTATTATGGCATTCACCATATTATTTTGTTAACAGTAAAATAATTAATGCTTCTGCATCTATGGATTATGCTTATATAGGACGGGATGTAGATCCTCTTGATTGGGTCCCTGTTTCTGATTGCCCGGGAGATTCTCTTTATCTTACTACAATGGACATAATAGAGAAAATAATGTCAGAGAAAAAGCAGGGGTCAATAATTCCTATTCGTATTGGACAGACGGTTAGAGGAAGAGAGGATTATCTTTTTCAAAATCTTGATTTGTTAATTAATGGTTTGATTTCCCAGGGATATGATATTGTTCCAGTTACAACTTTAAGGGAACATGTTCAGTAGGGTAGTTTTAAAAAAGTGTAGCAGGGGAAAATAATTATTTTCTCCTACTACTTGCAATACTGTGTGAATATTTTTATATTTGAATTATCTGGAGTGGAGGAATTAGAGTGAGCACATTCAATCGTTTGGATGCATACAAGGAAACCCATATTAAAACTGCCAGTGGCGGTAAGCTGATTTTAATGATTTACAATGAAGCTGTCCGGCAGCTTGAAATTGCATTGGAATCTATTGAAAACAAAAGTAATAAACTTGAAAGTGCCAGTAATTCAATTATAAAAACTCAGGACTTAATAACAGAGCTAATTGTATCTTTGGATTTTGAAAAAGGCGGTGAGATTGCAAACTCCCTTTTTAGTTTATACATGTTTTTTAATAAACAGCTGATGGAAGCAAATTTGAATAAAGATGTGGAAATTATAAAGAATATTAAAACTTATCTTGTTGATCTAAAGAGTGCATGGACACAGGCTGTTACTGCTGCAGGTGCAAATAATAGTTATGATGGTAGATCCGGTGGTGTGAATATTGCTGGTTGATCCCGTTAACAGTAGATCCAAAATCGAATTTAAGCTTTTAAAATTGTATAAAGAGCATAATAAAATATCTTTAAAAATAATAGAACTTTTAGAATATATTTCAGATGCTATTGGTAAAGATGATGGATATAAATTGGAAAAATATTCCTTAATTGAAAAGGATTTTATAAACCGGTTAGTCAACATAAAGCAGGTTATAAAAGGTTTTGAGAAAATTAATTCTGTTACTTCAACAGATTTGGATTTGATCAGATCAAAGGCTGCCATGCAAGAGAAAATTATAATAACCATGGGTAAAAGAAATAGAATTACAATTAAAGATTCCCTTGAAAAAATATCTGCACAGATAGAAATATTTTCCAGAAAAATGATTTACTCTACATCTCTTTTGAGACAAACAACTCCTGTATTTATTGATCTAAGCGCATGAAACCTAAAATTTTTCTTTTAGATGGCTTCAGTTTGATTTTTAGATCCTATTGGGCATTTATACATAACCCTGTACGTAATTCCAGTGGTCAGAATGTTTCTGCTGTTTTTGGATTTTTCAGTACATTTCTTTCTCTGTTGGATAAACATAAGCCGGAGAATTTTGCGGTTGTTCTGGACTCACCAGTACCTACTTTCAGGCATGAAATGTATCCGGAATATAAAGCTAATAGAGATAAAGCTCCTGACGACCTGCATGATCAGGTTCCCATAATTAAGGAGTTTCTTAGCGTTCTTGGGTTTAATATACTTGCCAGTGAAGGGTATGAAGCTGATGATTTGATGGCTTGCGCTGCACGGAGATCCAGTGCTGAAGGGTTGTCTTCCTTTATTATTTCAGCCGATAAGGATTTGATGCAGACAATTACAGATGACATTCATATGTTAAGGCCTGAAAAAGGTGTGTATTTGGATATTGGTCCGGATGAGGTAGTAGAAAAAATGGGAGTAAGGGCCGACCAGATTGTAGATTATTTGTCCCTTATTGGAGATTCTTCTGATAATATTCCAGGTGTAAGGGGTATTGGGCCTAAAACCGCAGTAACTCTCCTTCAAAAATATGAAACTCTTGATGGTATATATGAAAATATTGAGTCTTGTACTAAAGGGCAGATTCAAAAGTTAAATGATAATAAGGAAAATGCATACTTAAGTAAGAAACTGATTGTTTTAAACTATGATAAGGAGAAAGAAATTAATCTTTCTGATTATAGTCTGGAAAATCTTGATTTATCTCTGCTTGTACCTCTTTTTCAGGAACATGGTCTGAATCGTCTTGTAAGCCGTATTGAGAAAATGTCCGGAGGCGAAAAATCTTTGACAGAAGATATTGGTGATTCAGGTTCTTCAAAAGGTGTCTATTCTACAGTATTTACCCTTCAGAAACTGGATGAATGGGTAGCTTTGATTAAGAAAAATAAATGGTTTGCTTTAGATATTGAAACCGATAATATTGATCCAATGAAGGCCTCTCCTGTTGGGTTTTCTTTATCTGTATCCTCTGGCAGGGGTTGTTATATTCCTCTTTTTGCCGGTGGTCAAACTTATTTGGAAGCAGAAGCTGTAAAAGCCCGAATAGTGGAAATTACCAGTAATAATGATTTAAAACTTATTGGTCATAATTTTAAATATGATTATAAGGTTCTAAAAAGATGGGGTGTACAGGTTACTAATCTGAGCTTCGATACAATGATAGCAGCCTGGATTCTGGACTCATCCGCAAATAGTTACAGTATGGATGTTTTGGCAGATAATACCCTCAATTATACTACAATTAAATATAAAGATATTGTTCCCAAAGAGAGTTTGTTTTCTGATATTGATCTTGATATAGCTTCTCCTTATGCAGCAGAAGATGCAGATATTACTTTTCGCTTTTATGAGCATTTTGAAAAAGATTTAAAACTTCGAAAACTGGAAAAAATATTCTATGAGCTGGAAATGCCTCTGGTTTCAATTCTTGGAGATATAGAATTTAATGGAATACAGGTTGAGTCAGCCAGTTTAAATAAGTTCGGGGTGGAATTAAATGAAAAACTTGCCCGCCTGCAGGACAAAATATATATAGAATGCGGAAAAGAATTTAATATAAACTCAACAAAGCAGTTACAGGAAATCCTTTTTAAAGAGAGAAAGCTTCAACCTGTTAAAAAAACAAAAACAGGATACTCTACAGATTCTTCTGTTCTTGAAATACTTTCCAAAGAAGATATTGTTCCGGATATGATTTTAAACTACAGGATTCTGATGAAATTGAAGTCAACATATGTAGATGCTCTTCCAGGCTATATCAACTCTGAAACAGGAAGGGTTCATACTAATCTTAATCAGACCGGAACTGCTACAGGCCGGCTTTCCAGCAGAGACCCAAACCTTCAGAATATTCCTATCAAAACAGATGAGGGCAGAAGAATCCGTGAATCTTTTACAGCTCCGGAAGGGTATACCTTTTTAAGTGCAGATTATTCTCAAATTGAATTGGTTATACTCGCTCATCTTTCAGGTGATTCAACTCTAAAAAAAGCTTTTATTTCAGGCAATGATGTTCACAGTGAAACAGGTGCTTTGATATTTGATAAATCTTTGGGAGAAATTACAAAGGATGACCGAAGAATAGCAAAAACAATAAATTTTGGTGTTATGTATGGAATGTCTTCCTTTCGGCTTGGTCGGGACCTTGGTATACCCAGGGGGCGGGCTGAAGAATTTATAACATCATATTTTGCCAAATATAAGGGTATTCGAATTTTTATGGATGAAGTTATTGCCGGTGCAGAAAAATCTGGAAAAGTTTCAACCTATATGGGACGGGAAAGATTTATTCCTGGTATTAATAGCAGAAATAAAACAGAAAAATCCGGAGCTGAGAGGATGGCAATAAATACACCTATCCAGGGTTCTGCAGCTGATATAGTTAAATTAGCAATGCTAAAAATTAGTTCCAGGATTAGAGAATTAAATCTAAAGTCTAAAATGATACTACAGGTTCATGATGAGCTGATCTTTCAAGTTCCTGATCCAGAGTTGGAACAAATGAAAAATCTTGTAAAAAAAGAGATGGAAACTGTAGTTTCTTTAAGTATTCCTTTACGAACAAGTATTGAAACCGGTAAAACCTGGGGAGATTTTCATTAAGTGGTTCTTGGATTAACAGGAAAATATTGTTCCGGAAAGAATGTAGTTGCAGGTTTTTTTATTTCCAGGGACTGGTATGAACTGGATGTGGATCGTTTTGGTCATGATGCTTTAAAAACTAAGATCAATGAAGTAGTTCAGGCTTTTGGTACGGGTATTTTATCAAAAGAGGGTAGCGTTGACCGGAAAAAACTGGGTGAGCTTGTTTTTAGCAATAAAAATAAATTATTACTACTGGAATCAATAATTCACCCTGAAATGATTAATCACTGCAGGAAGGAAATTAAAAATAATTCCCATAGAAATATTCTAATAAATGCTGCAATTTTACATCATATGAAATTGAATAAATTATGTGATTCTGTTTTATGGGTTGAAACCTCTTTTATTTCCAGGTTTAAACGGGGAATCAGCCGGGATAATTTGTCAATTTTATCTATTTTAAAGCGCATGTATGGTCAACGCAAACTAGATGCTAAATACTGGGTGGAAGATGTCGATATTCATAGTATAGAGAATAAGGGATCCATAATTAGACTGGAAACCAAAGTTAATACATTAATAGACAAGTTTGAAAAGAGAGTGTAGAAATGGAGCAGAAAAAAATACTGTGGATTTTATTATCAGTAACGTTATTTCTTTTTATCATATCAATTACAGGTGTTGTATGGTTTTATCCGGGAAGAATCTCTGTAGCAGAAGAGGGGAGCTCCTCAGATAATCAGGAGCATGCAGCTATAGATATGGATCCTGTAGAAGTTTTGAGGAATGGAGAAGGGTTTTTGGGGTTAATTGATTCACCTGAGGATGTTGAAGAAGGGTTCTCCATTGTATACGGTGAAACCGACAGTAATGAAACTGATGTAAATCTTGTTACTGACAGTACTGTAAAAGATGTTGCTGATAATTCTTCATCTAATGTTGTAACTGCTCCTCCTGTAGTAGAACAGAAGGCTGTGAAAGTTGTAACTCCAAAGGAAACTAAAGTAGCTGCTCCGGCTCCCAGGAAAGTAAATGTTCTTGAATACTGGATTCAGGCGGGTTCTTTTACAAGTAGAACCAGGGCAGAGAGTGCCAGTAAGACCCTTTCAGAAAAAGGATTTTCAAATTTAATTACCATAAAAACTGTGGATGATAGTGATTATTTCCGTGTAAGAATGGGTCCCTATGTAAGTAATGCAGAGGCTGAAAAGTTTCTTGAGTGGGTAAAAGAGATTGATTCCTATGAAAAAAGCTATATTTCACAGGTCTATGTACAGAAAACTGTTCAATAATCTGATACATTTTAGACTCAAGCCCGGAAAGCCTGATTCAGTAATACCTCTTTGGAAAAAGCAACTGGCAGAATCTTACAGATTTGTCTCTGATTTTCCTGAATATTTTAAGTTTTTCAGGGAAGAAAAGGACTATTTTACCAAAAAGGTTTCTAAGTTCAAAATTTCAGTGCCAAAAAATTATTTTTCCCTGGCAGAATCTGAGATTAATGATCCCATCCGGCGTCAATTTTTACCTCATAAAGATGAGCTTGTAGTAAAATCATGGGAAAGTAAAGATCCCCTTGGAGAAAATCCTCATAAAGTTACAGAAAGACTTATTCATAGATATAAAAACAGAGCCTTATTTCTTGCTTCCGATACCTGTGCAATGTATTGCAGGCACTGTTTTAGACGGGATTATTTATCAAATAAATCCTCTCCTTTAAATAGACTGGAAATAGAAAATGCAGCAAAATATTTGCAGTCTCATTCAGAAGTACAAGAACTTATAATTTCAGGTGGTGATCCTCTTATATTGGATGATGTAATTTTGAAAAATATTCTATCCATTTTTAGAGAATTCAGACCGGATATCATTTTTAGAATTGCAAGCAGAACGCCTGTTGTTCTTCCTTCCAGAATTACAAAATCCCTGGTTAAGATTCTTGCAGACTATAAACCGGTTTTTTTTATTACCCAGTTTAATCACCCCAGAGAACTTACCCCGGAAAGTAAAAAGTCAATTTCTATCCTGGTCAATAACGGTATTCCAGTTTTAAATCAGGCAGTACTTCTTAGATCAGTGAATGACAATATTGATGTTTTGGCAGAGCTTTTTCAGGAATTGGTTCGCTGCAGTGTTAAACCCTACTATCTGTTTCAGGGGGATCTTGCTGCAGGNACAAGTCACCTGAGAGTCTCCATTATAAGGGGGTTCGAAATTATGAAAGAACTTAGAACNAGAATTTCAGGTTTGGCTATGCCTGTCTATGCNGTTGATCTCCCNGAAGGNGGGGGTAAAATNCCNTTGACAGAATCATATATTCAGGAAATTACAGATAAAGAAGTAATATTTAAAGATTATTCCGGTAACGAATTTTCATATCCTATTGAATCGTAAAGGCGCGATAAATCGCGCCTCTACGGTATTATTACATTAATTTCAACTCTTCTATTCTTATAAATCTCATTCTCATTCAATGTTACGGGCCTTTCCCCGCCATACCATTTAATTACAGGTTCTATTTCAGGTTTCCATCCTTCTTTTTTAAGATAGTTCAGTACATTGTACGCCCTTTCTTTGGATAATCTTTCCCTTCCCTCTTCTGTTCCTGTCATTGCACAGTAGCCTGAAATTTTCACTAATACATTTGGTATAGTAATCAATTCCCTGGCAAGATCTTTAAGAATGTTAGTCGCATCTTTTTGTATTGTAGTGTTATTAGGAGTGAAGTATGCTGTATACAGTGAAGTTTTTACTTCCTTTACTACTTCTATGGGAGTTTCC
>JGI24023J19991_10002408_pt1 | contig 13664 bp, 15 predicted proteins | sample Cruoilmetagenom1_FD_19991 | JGI IMG/M metagenome (IMG submission 19991) | reverse complement strand
TGCCATACGTACAAGTGCATCATACACAGAGTTATCACCATGCGGGTGATACTTACCGATAACATCACCGACGATACGTGCTGATTTTTTATACGGACTTCTATGAGAGAGATGCAAGTCGTTCATCGCATAGAGTATTCTTCTATGCACCGGCTTTAAACCATCTCTTGCATCAGGTAAAGCTCTACCAATAATAACAGACATTGAATAATCAAGGTAACTAGCCTTCATACTGTCTTCTATCAACACTTCCTGTGTATTTTGACTATCTTCAAAGAGATCAGACATTTTCTTCCTTTTATTTAAGTATGAATATTTTATCTAAGGAGTCTATATTAATGCTTAAAAACGTCTCAAAATGGCTCTAAGCACTCTTAAAATGGATTTTAAAGCTTTTTTTGTTTTTTTGATTAACATAATAATAATACCAAAAGTGCTTATTTTAGCTATTTTTTGCATAAAAATGCTCTTAACATACTCTTAACATACATTTGCATATAATTCACACTATTATTATTTGAGGAAATTTTATGCCAATCGAACAAATGAAAGATATTATAGATTATGGAATTATCGGCTTTCTGGGTTTTTTGAGCTTTATCACTATTGCCTATGCTATTGAACGTATACTTTTTTATCGTTCCGTTAATCTCAATGATTATACCCATAAACTTGCACTGGAAATAGACCTTTCAAAACGTCTACCAACCATTGCTAGTATCGGTACAAATGCACCTTATATTGGTCTTCTTGGTACTGTACTTGCTATTATCCTTACTTTTTACATCATAGGTGACAAACAAGACACTATAGATCCAGGTGAGATCATGAAGCACCTTGCACTTGCACTTAAAGCAACTGCAGCTGGACTGGTTGTTGCTATCCCTGCAACAGTGATTTACAATGCCCTCCTCTCTAAAGTAGATATACTTCTCTCCAAATGGGAAATCCTTCAGGATGAAAGATAACCTATGAGACGCGAACGCTTTGACAAGATGAATGTTGTACCATTCATCGATATTGTGCTGGTACTTCTAGTCATAATACTTGCTACCTCTACTTTTGTTAAAAACAAAAGTATACAGGTAGATCTTCCAACATCCAGTTCTAAAAAAAGTGAAGAGAAAAAGAGTATACAGATAGCTGTAGATCAAAAAGGTGTCTACTCATATGATGAAGAGATACTCACACTTGATATTATCAAAGAGAAACTTGTAAAGCTTGACCCGAAGAAAGATCTTATATCACTTCGCATGGATAAAAGTTCAGAGTTTCGTTACTTTGTAGATGTTATCGATATTCTTAAGACCAAAGGGTTTGAAAATATCTCTATAATTACTAAGCAGTAATCCTACTCCGTCATCAATCCATAAGGGCGTTGTAACTGCTCAGTAAGTTTATGTAAGCTAACAGACCTACCCTCACGTATAAACTCTCTACCATCAAGAAAAACAAACATTGTAGGTANAGAAAGTACTTCATACTCTAATGCTATTTCTCTGTACTCTTCTGCATCTAAGTAGATNTGTTTTATTTGTGGAAATTCTGCATCAAATANNTCTTTGAACTTNGGACGTAATGCATGACANACATTACAGTGNTCTCCAGAGAANTANANNAGTACTCCTACTTCTTCCCTTATGGTTGTGTGCAGTTCTTCTAAAGTCATTTATATATCCTTACTATCATTTTCAGCATTATAGCCACTACGAACTACAACTCAACTTCTGGTTTTTAAAGGCATCAGGTGTTTTACCTGCCCATCTTTCAAACTCTGGGTGTTCATCAAATGGATTTTGTGCTATTTTGAATAGATCATCTACCACGGTAAAGTCACCCTTTTCTGCNGCATCTATCGCTTCTTGTAGCATATAGTTTTTAAGTACGTATTTGGGATTGGATGCTAACATCTGTTTTTTACGCTCTGTTGTATCTAAATGTTTGATACGCTCATCATATCTGTCCAACCACGCATTCATAGGTTCATTATAAAGCCCTGTTGCAAGCAATGCTTTTCTATCCCCCTCATAATGACTAAGTGTTCGCATGAACAATGTATAATCAACATGTAAACTTTCTAACATATCAAACATGTCATCTATCAATTCAGGATCACCTTCAATGGTACCTTCAAGTCCAAGTTTTTTACACATGTAGTAGTGAAGATATCTTAAATATATTTTCTCATACATGACTATACTTCTCTCCATCTTTTCTACGGTTGTGAGTGGGGTAAGGGCCTTCATAAGTGCCTGTAGATTCCATTTGGCAACACTAGGTTGATTTTCGTAGCTGTAGCGTCCGTCTACATCTGTATGGTTACAGATATTATCATGTCTGAAATCATCTAAAAATGCGTATGGTCCGTAGTCTATAGTAAGCCCCGCTATGGACATATTGTCTGTATTCATCACACCATGGTTAAACCCAACTGACATCCACTGTGCCATAAGTCTAGCAGTGATGACCACCACATCATTAAAGAACATCGTGTAGGCATCTTCTCTACCTACTAGATGTTGAAAACTTTCTTCTATCACATAGTCTGCCAACGCTTTAAGTTCTTTAAACATCCCTTGAGATGCAAAGTATTCAAAGGTACCAAAACGAACCCATGAGGTGCTTACACGACAAGCGATAGAAGCCTTTTCTGTTTTCTCACGTCTTACATCATGTTGGGAACCTATGAGGCCAAGACATAGCGTGGTGGGTATACTCAGTCCTTGCATCGCTTCACTCATAAGATACTCTCTGATACTTGAACGCAATACTGCACGCCCATCACCATTACGTGAGTACTCTGTAACACCAGCACCTTTGAGTTGTAAATGGTAATTGTCTATCGTACCGATATTGATCGCTCTACCATCACCAAGCCTTGGTACAAAGTACCCAAACTGATGTCCGGCATAACACATAGCAAAAGTATCTGACCCCTCTACTTTGTGATCTCCATTTAAAAACTTCATAAATGCCTCTGTCTGAAGTTCACTTTCATCTATTTGAAGTGTTTTAGATACTGTCTTGTTAATATGTATCAAAAAAGGCTTTATAAGAGGCGTTGGTGCCACTCTATCGTAGCATTCATCTGAGAGTTCTAAGTAGGGGTTGCTAAGTTTTAATTCATTTAGTTTCATGCTTGCATTCTACACAGTGATACTTTGAACTTACTTAAGTAAAATAGGAGTATAATCACACAATTTATTTGTAAGGAATCACTAATGGGTAGAGCGTTTGAATACCGTAAAGCAGCGAAAATGAAAAGATGGGGAACCATGTCAAGAGTTTTCCCTAAATTAGGTAAGATCATTACCATGGCAGCTAAAGATGGCGGTATGGATCCAGATATGAACCCTAAACTTCGTACTGCTATCCTCAATGCAAAAGCACAAAATATGCCTAAAGATAATATCGATGCGGCCATCAAAAGAGCTGCAGCCAAAGATGGCGCTGATATCAAAGAACTTACGTATGATGTCAAAGCAGGTCATGGGGTACAGATGATTGTAGAGTGTGCCACAGACAACAATACACGAACTGTTGCAAATGTCAAAGCTATCTTGGTGCGTAACGGTGCAGAGATGCTTACTTCTGGTTCACTCAACTTCATGTTTACGCGTAAATGTGTTTTTGTATTCAATAAAACAGACGAGATGGACTTGGAAGAGTTAGAGTTAGAACTTATCGACTTTGGGTTAGAAGAGATAGAAGAAGATGTAGAGCCTCAAGAAGATGGTGATGACATTAACATTGTAAGAATTTATGGTGATTTTACTGCCTTTGGTGAATTAAGTAAAGCATTGGAAGATATGAATGTTGAAGTAAAAAAGGCAACCTTAGAATACATCGCCAATACACCTGTAGATCTGAATGATGAACATATGGAAGAGCTGGATACACTCATCGATAAACTTGAAGATGATGAAGATGTACAAACCGTCTTTACAAATATAAACTAATTTTCTCCATGTGTAGGGTGGAATTTTTCACCCTATCAAAGACATTACTTCTTAATGTCCGTATTGCTCCACAAAGTCTTCATAATTACCTTCAAAGTCAATCACAGTGCCGTCTTCATTAAACTGTATAATACGGTTTGCAAAAGCATCGATAAGTTCTCTATCGTGTGATACACAAATAACCCCGCCTTTATAGTTATGTAAAGCTTCACCAAGTGCAACAATAGCTTCAAGGTCAAGGTGGTTGTTTGGCTCATCCATTACAAGGAAGTTTGAAGAGTCCATCATGATCTTAGAAAGCATGACACGGTGTTTTTCTCCACCTGAACATGCATCTGTTTTTTTCTTCTGTTCTTCACCTGAGAACAACATACGTCCAAGTGTTTTTCTAATGTCATCTATGTGCCATTTAGGATCAAAACCTTGTATCCATTGAGGAAGTTCCTCATCACCTACAACTAGATCTGTTGTATTTTGTGGAAAATAAGAGTGTGCAATAGTTTGACCCCATTTAAATTTTCCTGCATCTGCATCTATCTCTTCCATAAGGATTTTAAGTAGTGTTGTTTTACCTACACCATTTGCACCNATAAGGGCTATTTTATCTTCAGGGTTTATTTTGAATGTTAAGTTTTCAAATACAGTTTCACCATCATAGCTTTTAGATAAACCTTCTACTTCAAGTACTTCATTACCCGTATCCCTATGTGCTTTAAACATAATAGACGGGTCACGACGAGATGAAAGTTTAATCGCTTGTACATCTAGTTTATCCAGTTGTTTCTGACGAGATGTAGCTTGTTTTGCTTTAGAAGCATTTGCAGAGAAACGTCTGATGAACCCTTCGAGTTCTTCTTTCTCTTTAAGACCTTTAGCTCTATCGGTCTCTGCCTGTTTTGCTATAAGGTTTGCCGCGATGTACCATTCATCGTAGTTTCCTGTAAATTCACGAATGTTCTGAAAGTCAAGGTCAAGGATGTGTGTTACCACACCATTAATGAAGTGTCTGTCGTGAGAGATGACAAGCAATGTACCTTCATGACGTTTGAGTTCATTTTCCAACCAGGAGATGGTCTCCATGTCAAGGTTGTTTGTAGGCTCATCAAGAAGTAATACATCTGGCTTTAAAAAGAGTACCTGTGCAAGTAAGATCTTAAATTTATCTCCACCTGTAAGTGATGACATAAGTTCACCATGCTGTGATGATGGAAACCCAAGTGACTCAAGTAGTTTTTCTATCTTCACATCAGACTCATATGTAGGGTCTTCATCTGCACAGATCATTTCAAGTTCTCCAAGACGTGCATTCACAGCATCATCTTCAAAATCACCTTCCATGTAGAGTTTTTCTTTCTCTTTTTGTGCATCAAAAAGTTTCTTATTCCCATAAAGTACCGCGTCACTTAAAGTATACTCTTCAAAGGCATACTGGTTCTGCCCAAGTACCCCAAGCTTAAGTCCTGGTTGAAGTTGCACTTCTCCGTCACTCTGTTCTATCTCACCCGAAAGAATTTTAATAAATGTAGATTTTCCCGCACCATTGGCACCTATAAGTCCATAGCGTTTTCCTGTATCCATTGTCATATTTATCTTGTCAAAAAGAACTCTTTTTCCATAACGTTGTGTCAAATTTACTGTACTAAGCAAGTGTGATCCTTGTGTATAATTGTTGCGATTTTATCATAATGTGCTGAAAGTGAAAAGTTTTTTAATTGTATACACATTCACAATCACTTCATACTACACTAGTAATATATAGAAATGGTCATATTTTAGAAATATATTTTTTTAATATGCCCTTATTTTTATCTCAAAAACGAGCTATAATATAAGTATATAGAGGTTAGATTTAAGGAGGGAACAATGACACGAAAAGAACTTTACACAGAGATAAAAAGAATCGATGGTTTTATAGAAGTATTACAGGGGTTTATTAAAAGTCCGGTTTGTGCATGTATCTCTCATGTTGATAATACAAACAAACAATTTGCATTAGAAAATAAAGAACAATTAAAATCACTCATCAATATTAAAAGCTTACTCCTCCCTTTACAAAGTGAATCTGATGACTCATTGGCAAAGTTACACTATACGCCAGTACAGTTCACATATTCAAAAGGAGAATTGTTACTAGCCTAATAATGCTTCGATATTTTCAATAGGACGACCAATAGCCGCTTTTCCATCTTTTATGACTATTGGTCTTTCGATGAGTTTAGGATTATCTGCCATAGCCTCTATCAGTTTACCTTCATCATTTTCATTTTTGAGGCCTAACTCTTTGTAGATAGCTTCTTTTGTTCTCATGAGTTCTCTTGCACTGATACCTAACATCTTAAGTACCTCAACTATCTCTTCTTTACTTGGAGGTGTATCTAGATATTTCACTACTTCTGCTTCTACACCTTTTTCTTCTAAAAGTGTCGCTGCATTTCTTGATTTAGAGCATCTTGGGTTATGCCAGATGGTTACATTTGCCATTATATTTTCCTTTGTTATGTAATGTGACTATTTTTTTATCTACGCCTGTAATGACATTCTCATCTTTACCCTCATAGTCAATATTTGAAAGCATGTATCGCACTGCATTGATACGGGCTCTTTTTTTATCGTTTGCATTGAGTTCACACCATGGGGCATGGGCAGTACCTGAGATGCTAAACATTTTATCACGAAGAGTGACATACTGCTCATACGCATTATGTGATTTGTAGTCAAGATCAGAGAGTTTCCAACCCTTCAATGGGTCATTTTCTCTATCTTTGAGACGACCTGCCTGTGTTTTGAAGGAGATGTTGAGATAAAACTTGAATAAAAGTACGCCATCATCTATCAACATCTCTTCCACACCATTGACCTGTCTGTAAAAATGGTCATGCTGTTCTTGTGTACAAAAGCCAAATATCTGTTCTATCCCTGCTCTGTTGTACCATGATCTATCAAAAAACACTATCTCTCCGGCATTTGGGACCTGCTTTATATGACGCTGAAAATACCACTGTCCCAACTCCTTGGAATTAGGTTTAGGCAGTGCTACGGAACGGGCTTCCCTTGGATTTAAATAGTTATTGAACTCTTTAATGGTAGAACTTTTGCCTGCAGTATCCATCCCTTCAAACAGAACTAAAAGACGTTTGTTGTTATCTATCACCCATTTTTGAAGTTTGACAAGTTCATATTGTAATTTCAATGATTCATCTTCATAGAATTTACGTTCTATATTGCCGTTTTTTTTGAAAACCTTTGAAGCTTTTTCCTGATATTCAGCGATCTTTTTTGAGTAGATTACTTTTTGATTATGCATCTTTATCTCCTGCCAGTCCTTTAGGTATCTTCTTGCTCGTTTGGGCACCTAGTTCTTTTAACTGTTCTACCTGTCGGACAAGGTTTCCTTTTCCATCACTTAACTTGTTTCGTGCGGCAGAAAAACTACCCTGTATGCCGTCTATCTGTTTAGATATCTTCATCAGATCATCAGAAAAACCGACAAACTTGTCATACATAGCTCCTGCCCTACGTGCTATCTCTTGGGCATTTTGGTTTTGACGTTCAAATTTCCATACATTTTCAACTGCTCTCATAGCCACAAGTAAGGTAGTAGGCCCTACAAGCAGTATCTTGTTTTTAAAGGCATTATCATAAATGCTGCTGTCATGCTCCAGAGCTACTGCCAAAGCACCTTCAATAGGCATGAACATAAAGATAAAATCTAAAGTGTTTACCTCTTTTAGACGTTCATAATTCTTATTTGCCAATCCTTCAACATGTGCTCTTATAGAATTCAAGTGTGTCGTAAGATGTAATGCTTTAGTAGCCTCATCTCCAGCATTTACAAAACGTTCATAGGCAACCAATGATGTTTTTGCATCGATAATAAGATCTCTGTTATCAGGTAGGTGCACGACAACATCAGGTCGTAAGGTTTCATTTTCATCAGTACGCAAAGAGACTTCACGTTCAAACTCAAATCCTTTGCGAAGACCTGATGCTTCGAGTACATTTTCAAGTACCATCTCACCCCAGACCCCTTGTGTTTTACTGTCACCCTTAAGCGCATTGGTCAAATTAATGGCATCTTTACTTATCTTCTCATTGAGTTCTTTAAGTGAATTGATCTCATTTTTTAACACTGCTCTGTCTTGACTCTCAGTGTTATAGGTATCTGCAACCTGCTTTTTAAACTCTGTGATCTGAGTTTGAAGCGGTTTGATCATATTGTCCAGGTTCTCTTTGGAAAATTCTGCAAACTTTTGTGAATTTCCGTCAAAGACCTTTTTTGCCATAGATTCCAACTCAGCTTTTATCTCTTTTTTATGGGCTGTCATCATATCTTGTTGGGAAGAGGCATGTCGCTCTTCACTCTCAAGTTTCATAAGTAAACGGGCATTGTTTGTACGATACTTACTATTACCTTCAAGTATCTCTTCATGCCGATCTTTCAGCTCTTTGTGTTCCACTAAAAGTGCTTCATAGATAGCCTCAGCACTCTCAAGTTTTGCCTTTGTTTGACTTAACTCTTTTTCCAATTCGTTAAATCTTCCCTGAAGTTCTAGAAAACTTTCATTGGCAGACTTTAATATCTCTTTGGTTTCAGCAAACTGTGACAACTCTTGTTCATTGCTTGCATTTTTTATCTTATAAGATTGAAGTTCACTCTCAAGTGAAAAGATATATTCTGCTTTCTCGTTATTGTCAACTTGTGTATTCCACCATCTGTTTTTATAGGTCTTTACTCGCATAGCAGAGATTAAAGTAACAAGGACTATGACCAGCAGAACCACCACAGCCATCACTGCCATCAGCATAAGTGTAGGATCATTTTGTATTTTTTCTATTAATTCGTTCATTTTACCCTCTTATCATATCATAGTCATTTGAGTAATTGCATTTCATTTTTTCACTTGACAATTTCCCTTTTCCATAATTCATATTTGTAAATATAATTTGCACTTTATTCTCCAGATCGTCATAGTATGCGATACTATGCAGCTTCTCTTTATTATCTAGCTGTATGGTATAGTTTTTTCCTTCATACTCTGCCACGTAGATATTTTTATTGTGAGGTTTTGCTTTATTTAGCACTTTAAATATATCAAGTCCTTCGGTTATGTAGTAAGCAGAGATCTGTTCAAGATCATGATCTACCACAAGCAGTTCAACACCATCAGTACAAACCTCTTTTTGCGTTGGTGAGACATAGGACCATTTAAAAAGATTTTTATCAGAAAAAAAGACTTTTCCTTTATATTTGATCACTTTATTTTTTGTATTGGTTATTTTTTGTTCAAAATTTGCTTGAAAGTTTTCCGGTAATGCTATGCTTGAGAAAAGCACAGAAGAGAGTAATAATAGTAACGACAAGAGTCTCATTCTTTTCCTTTAGTATAAATAAAAATATACCAAAATAGGACTTGAAGTGTGATGATAAATAACATTTAAAACTAATATAAAAATTTAAAAAAAATATTTCCCAAAATAAATATAATTTTGTTATAATTTTTAACTATGAAATTTAATACATACCTCAAGTCCTGCCGGGAACACAATGCGCTGACACAAGAAGAACTTGTCCATAGTCTTTATAGCTATGATATAGATATGTTTGAAGGTTTGGATACCAGTACTTTAAGTAAATGGGAGAGAGGCATTACGAAACCTAAAGCAGGGAAACAAGTCTCAGTGATCAAATATTTCCAAAAAGTTTCTGGTGATGCTCTNCCCTGTTTNTCCACNTATACTGTACAAGAAGCTGAAAGTCTTATATGTCAAACTGGTATGCATAACCTCNTAGGNAAAACAAAAAANCTGATCTTGAATTTTCCTTCAAAAGTAATGCAGATAGATAACTTAAAAGTCTATCAGGTACGACATTCNNAAAGGATNGAAACACTTTTAGGTCTTAATATAGATGTTCACCAGGAAACGAATCANCCTTTTACTCAATTAACTTTAGAACATTTTCGAGCATGGGCACTTCATCCTTCCAGTCTCTTTTTAGCATGTGAATATAAAGATGGATTTTTGGGACTTTTTTTCTCTTTGAGACTAAAACCAAAAGTATTTCAAAAACTCATGAACTTTGAGATGAAAAAAAATGAGATCACTCTAGATGACTTTGCCTCTTTTGATGAGATGGGTTCAAACTATATGCTCTCATTTTATGCACTCAATGAAAAAGCAGCAATCATGCTTGGTATCCGTTATTATGCACACCTTATTGCTAACCAAAAACATACTAATGAGATAGGTGTTATTACTATTTTAGATGATGTTGAAAAACTGGTCCATAATATGAATTTGGAACAATATAAAAGTAAGATCATGGATGATTCAGTAGTATTAAAATCTTACAAACAATCTCTTGCTAATGTTTTAGTTTCTGAGAATGCTGTGAAGATGCTTTTTTCGAAGATTGATTGCCCTGAAGCGTAGCCATTTCTATCTCATATATAGCCGTATCCAAAGGCTTCATATAGGTAAGATATTGCTCTTTTGTGAGCTTGCCTGATCTATACCAGGAAAACAGTGCGAATTCCTGACGGTACAACTCAGAGAGATCAAACATCATCTACTTCTTCTGATGCTCTTTCTAACCAATACCTTGACTTCTCTTTGTCCTGTGCCAGACTTGTGCCTCTATAATATGCCAAAGAGAGCTGATATTGTGCATCTTTATTATTCTCTTTAGCTAATTTTAGAAGTTCGTCCATATCTGGACTTTTTTTTCTTTTCTTAAATAAACTAAACATTTAGAACTCCTTTTGTACGTTGTTTTATAGTAATTTATATAGGAAGTATAGAAAAAATCATCTGCTTAGAGAAGGTCATTTTTTTAAATTTTATTTTTCAAATATGCCTAGTCATATATATAGTTGAATGTTAACTGACTCTTAATCACATTTTAGATAAAATTATTGGAATTTATAACTAGGCAAAACGACAATGATAAAAAGCGTACTCAACATATTCGGCACTCAAAATGACAAAATCGTTAAGAACTATCTCAAACAAGTAAAAAAGATCAATGCACTTGAAACTCAGTATGAAGCGTTAGATGATGAAGCACTTAAAGCTGCATTTGATGCGCTGAGAGAAGAAGTACAAAACGGTGCAAAAACACTGACAGATGTACTATATGATTCTTTTGCCATTACAAGAGAAGTAGCAAAACGTACTTTGAGTATGAGACACTACGATGTACAAATGGTCGGAGGTATGGTACTTAACGATGGAAACATTGCTGAGATGAAAACAGGTGAGGGAAAAACACTTGTTGCTACACTTGCCGTAGTACTTAATGCCATGACAGGTAAAGGTGTACATGTCGTTACAGTGAATGATTATCTTGCAAAAAGAGACTCTGAAGAGATGGGTGTACTTTACAAGTTCCTAGGTTACACGGTAGGTTGTCTTACAGATGATCTCAATGGTGAAGAGATAAGAAAAGAACAATACAGTGCTGACATCACTTATGGTACAAACAACGAGTACGGTTTTGACTATCTCCGTGACAACATGAAAGTTCGTGAAGAAGANAAAGTACAGCGAGTGCATAACTATGCCATCGTGGATGAAGTAGACTCCATTCTTATCGATGAGGCCAGAACACCTCTTATCATCTCCGGTCCTACACAACGTGACCATAACCACTATGCAAAAGCCGATGTTATTGCAAAACAGATGGAACGTGGAGAGAAACTAGAAACTAAAGCAGGCGAACCAGAACAAACTACTGGAGACTTCATCGTCGATGAGAAGAACAGAACCGTTGTGATGACTGAAGATGGACTTCAAAAAGCACAAGATCTTTTTGAAGTGGAAAACCTTTATAACCTTGAAAATGCAGCACTCTCTCACCATCTTGATCAGGCACTAAAAGCCCACTATATATTTGAAAAAGATGTAGACTATGTGGTTCAGAATAATGAGATCATCATCGTTGATGAATTTACAGGAAGACTCTCTGAAGGACGTAGATACTCAGAAGGACTTCACCAGGCACTTGAAGCAAAAGAGGATGTACAGATACAAGAAGAGTCTCAGACACTTGCAGAGATCACCTACCAGAACTACTTTAGACTTTATGAAAAACTTGCAGGTATGACTGGTACAGCACAAACAGAGGCAACAGAATTCTCACAGATCTATACACTGGATGTTATCTCTATCCCTACCAATGTGCCTATAGCCAGAGATGACAAAAATGACCTTATCTATAACACTGAGCGTGAAAAACTTGATGCCGTTGTCAAAAGAGTCAACGAACTTCATACCAAAGGGCAACCTGTACTGATCGGTACCGCATCCATTGAAAAATCAGAAATGATCGATGCAAGACTGAAAAAAGAAAAGATCCCTCATAACATGCTTAATGCTAAAAATCACGCACAAGAAGCAGAGATCATTATGAATGCCGGTCAGAAAGGTGCAGTGACTGTTGCTACCAACATGGCAGGACGTGGGGTTGATATCAAGATAGATGATGAAGTTAGAGAACTTGGTGGTCTGATGATCCTAGGTACAGAGAGACATGAAAGTAGACGTATTGATAATCAGCTTAGAGGACGTTCAGGTCGTCAGGGTGATGCAGGTGAAAGTCAGTTCTTCCTTAGTTTAGATGATAACCTACTTCGTATCTTTGGCGGAGAGAAGATCAGAAATATCATGAACCGTCTTGGAGTAGAAGATGGTGAATACATCGACTCTAAGATCGTTACAAGATCTGTAGAAAAAGCACAGAAAAAAGTAGAAAATCAACACTACGAATCAAGAAAACATATCTTGGAGTATGATGATGTTGCCAATCACCAAAGAAAAGCCATCTATGCTTTTAGAAATCAATTGCTTGACCCTGAGTTTGACATTGCAGCTAAGATCAAAGAGAATCGTTTAGAATATGTAGGACACCTCCTTTCTGAATGTGAGATCTTTGAAGGTATGCCAACAGAAGATTTCAACGTAGAAAAACTTGCTTCACTCGTTAAAGAAGAACTTAACATAGAAGTAGCAGACACACCGTTTGATGGCAAAGAGGTCGATGCACTCATAGAGATGATCAACACAATGATGGAAAATGTCTATGAAGAGAAGATGGCACAGGTTGACCCTGAACAACGTCAGGAAATAGAACGTATCTTATACCTTCAGGTACTTGATCCTCAATGGAGAGATCATCTTTATGAAATGGATGTACTTAAAACAGGTATTGGACTTAGAGGGTACAACCAAAAAGATCCACTTACAGAGTATAAACAAGACTCTTACAAGCTCTTTACTGATCTTGTAGGACGTATCAAACTTGAAGCAGTAAAAGTACTTCAGCTTGTTCAATTTGACTTTAAATCTCCAGAGGAAGAAGAAGCTGCAGTTGAGAGCATACGTGAAGAGTTAGAATCTGATGTTTCTGAGGCAACGCTGAGTACAGATGAACCTGTAGAAAAGAAAAATAAACCTTTTACAGCTGATAAAAAACCAAAAAGAAATGAACCGTGTCCTTGTGGTTCTGGTAAAAAATATAAAAACTGTTGTGGACAGAGTGGACCAAAGAAGGGTCTGCTAGCGTAATGCTAAAATCTACCCCTACGCCTAATAAAAAATTTATTAGGCACATCATCACACATTACCTCAAATACGACAAAGAAAACCCTTTTATATTTATCTCCGCAATGTTGGCCTTTTTAGGTATCGCCGCAGGTGTCATGGTAT
>JGI24023J19991_10002407_pt1 | contig 13669 bp, 12 predicted proteins | sample Cruoilmetagenom1_FD_19991 | JGI IMG/M metagenome (IMG submission 19991) | reverse complement strand
CTGTTTGCCCATCATCGAACCGTCCTCCGAAGCAAATTGCCTGGAGAAATGGAATCGTTGTTCGGGCGATCAAGCAACCGATTAAATCAACAAAATCGACCAATAGCGGACGTATAGTGACCAGCTGCACTATGTCCGCTATTGGGGGTAAAGCTGACATTCTCAGAGCAATTGACTAAACCCAACGGTTGTCATCCATCGAGCCCTCTCTAGATGAGCTTCGTATTGAGCTTGGGCCTTTTCTCGGTCTTCGCCAATCTCCATACCGAACACGCCCTCGTAGACCTCGTGCCACTTGGCCCCAGAGTCGTCCGCGTCGATCAGCATAATATAGAGCTTGAAGCATTGGCGGTCATAGTCGGTAACTTCTTTGTCCGCTGGAGTCCGATCTCTAAACTCAAACATGCGCTTTTCCAGTCATCGGGCCGCCCGCCCGCCACACTCTGTTTGGCGAATAATCCCGAACTGGGATAATCCGATCTTGGGATTATTGGAAGAGTCGATTTCAAGAATCGATTGGCTCGCGCATGCCAGGCTCCCTCGGTACCCCACGATATGAAGCACTTGTCCAACGTCTGATTGATGCTCGAAACGGCGCCGGGCTGACCCAGGCTCAAGTGGCGAGAAAACTCAACAAGCCACAATCCTTCGTCGCCAAATATGAGCGTGGGGAGCGACGGCTAGACGTCATAGAGCTTCTTGATGTTTGCCAAGCGCTTAGCATTCACCGCGACCAAATTTTGAGCGGCATTTAGCTAAATTTAGGTCGCGTTTCTCTGCTTCTGGAATGTAAGCCAAACGCTTGTCGCAGGAGGAACTCGCTCACCAGGCTGATCTGGATCGCACCTACGTCAGCTTGTTGGAGAGATGCGTATATGCGGCAAGTATTGATGTGATTGGTCAGATCGCGCATGTTCTGGAGGTAAAGCCGTCAGATCTCCTCGCGGAGTACGAGAATGAATCCGATCAACAAATCTCTAAATGAGCGACGCGTGGCGGCCAGTCAAAGCCCGTAATTCACTTTGGCGGTGCGGACCTCATTCGCCCCCGCTTCGATAGGGCGACAGCACAATATCCTTATTGACGATGACGCGAAGTGGCCAACCCGGACGCACGGTTATCGTGGGCTGGATGTCAAGTATTCTCCCAACGAGGGTCTGACCGGCGCGGATGGTATTCTCTTGGGCGCTTTCACGTATGGCCCGGATGAGGTCGCTCTCGTTGGATCCAAGACTGAGCTCCGTACCCACACCGAGCAGAGTTGAGAGTGCAACACCCTTGATGAGCATCCAAGTGTGGAAATCAACCTCGTCCGCCAAGCCGACATAGCCTGACGTGTCTGTGGCGGGCAGGTTATCGATGACGAGCGATGATCCATCCGGCCGGATGATGCGCTGCCAGACAACCAGAGCGCGTCTTTGTCCGAATGCGACCACACCGTCATACCTGCCGATGAGCCGGCTTCCTTGCGGGATCAACAGGTGCTGCCCGGAGACGCTGTCGAAGACGTTTTCTGTCACTTGCGCGACGACAAAACCGGGCAAATCGGAATTGAGCCCTGTAACGAGACTTGCCGGGATGATGGTACCGGCCATCAGTTGGGTGGGCGATTCGGGTTTTTGCTCGGCATGCGGATTGTAAATCGACTTGTCCGGACCTTGTCCCAAGAAGGCGAGCTTTTCGCGTTGATCGCGTAGTGGAGATGCTCCGTTTGTGCCCGATCCGGACGCTCCTGCCAATGCGGTCAGCGTGGCAAGATCGGGTTCAGCTGAGCGCTTCGTCAGGGTTTCCTGCATCTGTGGTTTCGAGGTTGAAGAGATTTTGGACGGTTTCGCGCGCAGGCTAAAGAACAGATCCGCTTCGTTCGCTTGGGCGGCCTTGCGAGCAAGCCGTATACGCTCAGCGCGTTTGAAGTCCGCCTCAGGATCGGGTCGATAGGAGGGAAGAGGGTTGGGCGGCAATGGTGCGATCCCAAGATTACGTTCGGCGCGCGTGATCGCGCCACCCAGATCACCTGGACCAGGCGGGCCAAGTTTTGGGATCCCTTCATAGCTTGATGGAAGCTTCTCCAGACCATCGGGTGCCGGTGTTCGGTGCGTTTCGATCAGCTCTTTGCGTTGCCCATTCCTCCAGTCCGGCGGGTCAAGCGCGATTACAACCGCACCGGCGAGGAGCAATAGGGTCAGCCCGCTTCCCGCATAAAGGACCTTGCGGCTGATCCGGCTCACCGGGCGGGGCCTGGCGCGCAGTTCAAGTTTCTCCGGATCGACTTTGTGCTGAGGGCCGCTAGTGGTCATCGCCGAACCCCCAATCGGACCTGGTTGAGCGCGCCCTTCGGGTCGTCGTGTCGGAACGGGTGATGCGGACGATTTGCTGCGGACCGGTGCCTAATCGTAATTCCGCTGCCGCGAAGAGGCGGTCGACAATGTAATAGTTATCCCTGACGCGGTAATTGACGAGGGCCGGTTGACCATCGGTTCCGATGACGAACAGGGGAGGGGCTTCGCCTTGCCTTAGGCCGGACGGAAACTGCAGATAGACCTTCTCTCCGTCATCGAAGGCGCGTAGCGGTTTCCAGGGTGCGTCGCCTGAGATGCGGTAACGGAACCTCAGGCGGCTCAGGTTCAGATTGGCGTCGATGATTTGCGTGGCGCGGGCTTCAGCCCGCGCATTTTCTCGTCTAAGCGCCAACAGATCGGAATGCGGATAGACCCACGAGATTGATGCCATGTAGGTCTCATCGCTCGAATGCAGTTCCAGATGATAGGTGCGCCGATCGGTCGTAATCACAAGATTGGTTTGAAGATCTGCGGCAGTCGGTTTGACGAGGATATGAACTTGGCTCTGGCCATCCTCTCCGCTGGTCGTGTCGCCGACGACCCAGCGCACGGTATCGCCGGCCGATACCGACACCAGATTTTCGCCTGGCTCCAACGCAATATCGGAAACCTGGTTCATGGCGGCATAGAGCTGATAGAGCGCTCCCTTCACATAAGGGTAGTTCTGGATGGCGTTGATGTAGCCATCTTTGGAGGGTTCAACCTTCGCCGCCTCATTGGCATCAGCCATTGGGTCTTGGGAGTGTTGATCCTTTTTTGCGGCGGGTTTTTTGACTTCCTTCTTGCGCGCCAACTTCAATTGAGCCGGAAGCGGTAGGGGTTCTGGGACCGGTACCAGCTTGACCGGCAATTGGGGTTCCGGTTGAGGGATGGCTTGGGCAACGGCCAGATCGTCATACCGAATCTGCGGGATTTCTGATCTTAGTGTGCAGGCGGCCATTGTGATGATCACATTGATGATCATCACGAACGTGCCGCTGCGGACGAGCAGCGTCTTCATTCTTCTCCTCCTTCTGGGGCTTGGGGTGTTCGGGGCAGGGTTTCGAGCTCTCGCGACCAGTTGAGGCTGGTCACGTAGATGCCGAGCGGGTTATTCCGCAGGGTCTCGACGTCACGCGGGGGGTCGATCGAGACGCTGGCCAAGGCCGTCCAGCGCTCCGTGGCGGCCAGTGATCCGTTGACATAACGCCGCTCAAGCCAGCGGATCTGGAAGCTGGTGTCGGACGCACGAACGATACTGGTGACCTCGACCGCGACCGTTCTCTCGCCAATCTTTTCGAAGGGATCGTTGTCGCGGGCGTATTCGTTGAGGGTTTTGGCGGCGCGGGCACCCGCGAAATCATAGGCCTGCAGCCAGTTCTTGCGCACGACGACCGGGTCGATAGGAAGCGAGCGGATGCGCTCTATGAAGTTCGCCAGATGAAAAGCGATCTGGGCGTCTGTCGGTTGATATTTCTCGATTGCCGATCGAACCGCGCGGGCTGAGCCTTTGGCCTCGAGTTCGATCACGTAAGGAGTGATTTTAGACTGGCCTGCCTGCCAGATCACACCACCGGAGAGGATGAGCGAAAGACCGAGTGAGCCGAAGGCCATCGCTCTCCAGTTTTTGGCGCGACCAAGCGCGTCACCCATACGCGCGTCCCAGACCTGTGCGGCCTTCTGATAGGGCGTAACGGGTTCGGGCGTGTCGCCGTAGCGGTTTCGGGGTCGTTTGAAGATCATGGGGCTTCAGTCCTTTTTCAGCTGCCTGGATCACGTGTCGGGATTGAGTGAGGGGCCTTCACCTGAGGCGCCTCTGTCGCCCTCGCGCAGGGTGTGGGCCGCGGCGGCACCCGCCTCGCGCATGCGCTGGCGGCGATGCATTTGTTTGGCCCATGCAGGCGGCGCGTTGCTGCCCGTGGATGGGTTGACGACGCCGGCCCCTCGACCACTGGCGGGCGTCGGCGCCGACCCTCCGGTCGCGCGAAACCCTTCGGCCTGGCCGGAGCGATAGGCGTCGGAGAGTGGGGATGTAGCGTTGGCGTAAGTGTTGCGAAGTGGTTGGCCGACAGTCGCTTTTGCGACCCCGGCAACACCGCCGCTTTGGTAGCCGGCACCCGCGCGCCCTGCGAGGGATGCAGCGGACGTGACCGCACTTCCGCCAAGCCGCCCGCCGGCACGAAGGCTGCTCGATGCGAGCGCACCGCCTGCGACACCCGCACCCACCAGTCCGGCCGCGGTTCCGGCCGCCGCACCCGCGCCAAGTTGGGGCGCGCCGGAGATGAGACCGGCGGCAATACTTGGTACGAATATCGCGAGGCCGAAGACAGCAATCGCGGCAAGAATGATCGAGGCCGCGTGTCGTAAGTTTGGTTCCTCGCTCGCTGGGGTGGCAATGTCGCCGAAGATCGTCGAGCCAATACCCACGACGATCGCGAGCACCATGAGCTTTATCCCTGAGGTGATCACGTTGCCGAGCACGCGCTCGGCCAGAAACGCCGTCTTGCCGAACAGCGCGAAGGGGACGAGGACGAAGCCCGCCAGGGTCGTCAACTTGAATTCGATGATCGTAATAAAAAGCTGCACGGAGAGGACGAAGAAGGCCAGGAGCACGATGCCCCAGGCGATCAGCAGCACGATGATCGTGACAAAGTTGTCGAAAAGGCTAGTGAAGCCGATCAGTTCACCGGCCGCTTCAAGAAGGGGCCATGAGGCGGTAAATCCGGTCTCGGCCACGAACCCGGGCCTCATCAATTGATCCGGGCCGAAGGGCGCTGAACCCGCCTTCAGGCCGAGCCCGGCGAAGCTGTCGAAGACGATGTCGGCGAGCGCGGAGAAGTTGTTAAGAAGCAGCGCAAAGAACCCGACATAGAGGATCTTGCGCAGCAGTTGAGCGACGACATTGTTCTCGTCCATCAGGGCCCAAAAGAGCCCGGCGAGGACGATATCGATGGTCACCAAAACGGAGACGAGATAGGCCACCTCGCCGGAGACGAGACCGAACCCGGACTCGATGTAGGTCGAGAAGGTCTGCGTGAAACGGTCGATGATATTGAGATCGTCCATGGGGTTCAGTCGCCTTTGTCGTCTTCTGTCAGCGGGCAAACCTCGCCCGTTCGCGGAAAACGGTTTTTTTCCGGGTGTGTGTTTTGGTCGTCTTATGAGGTGACCGGACCGACCGGGAGCGAGCCGGTCCGGTCAGACCGTCTGCCGATCCTTCTCGGTCAGACGGATCAGCTCAATCAACCGTCTGGCGTATAGGTGCCTGTTGAGCTGCCGAGAAAACCCCTGAAGCGGGCACGGCCGTCTCGTTCGCTCGCCAAACGGCGGGAACGCTCGAAGCTCTCCGCGCGATACTGGGCCGCCATCAACTGCTGCAGCTGCAGCGATTGCTTGATGGAAAGGCCGGCGAGTTCGTTTCCGGCCTGGGCGGCCTGCAGATTGCCTGCCGCCGCGCCGGATCGCGCAAGGAGCGTTGTCATAAGTGCGGCGTCGGTTTCGAGATTTTGCGAGATTTGCGCCTGCAGGCTTGCTGAGCGTTTATAGGCGGCAAGCGTCTCCTGCCAGCGTTCCGTTGCATCCCGAACAACGTCCTCGCCCGACCGCGAGATTGCGAACGCATCGGGGAAGAGTTTTTTCATCGCCTGATCGGTCTCGAGGACCGTCATCGCGATCCCCTCAGCCTCATCCATCAGCGTCTTGATCTGACCAAGCGTGCGCGTGATTTCCGGTGATACCGTCTGGTTCAGCGGTTTGAGGTCGATCTCCATCCGCAGAAGCATCTGGGTTTCATTCCGCAATTGATCGATCTGTTGGTTGATCTGGGTCAGCGATCTGGCCGCGGTCAGAATGTTCTGGCTGTAGTTGAAGGGGTCAAAGACGGTGCCCAGGGCATTAGCCTGCGGCGGGACTGTCAACATCAGCCCAAGGGCGAGGGCCGCAATCCGGCCGTGTCCTCTGAGGATGGAAAGGTCAGATCTCATTCTCTATCTCCTTTGGTTCGGGATTTTGGGGGGAAGTCTCTGAACGAATGACGGCGGCGGCGGTGTCGGAAGGTTCATCGTGCGTGCCGAAGCCCTTCAAGAGATCAGCTGCCCAGTCGAGATCTCTCGCCCGAAACCATCGATCGGCGAAGGAGGCGCTGCCGGGGTCAGCCGCAATTTCGTCCAGCACCTGATCGATCTCTTTCTGATCGGCTGACGAAGACGTGCCGCACAGGGCCAGCCCGACAGGTCCGAGACCAAGCTCGAACAGCCGATTGCCGCGCTGCGACTGGTAGTAGTAATCGCGCTTTGGCGTGGAACGGGAGATCAACTCGATCTGCCGGTCGTTCAGCCCGAACCGCTCATAGACGGCGCGCGATTGCGGTTCGATCGCCCGATCGTTAGGGAGAAAGATGCGAGCAGGGCAGCTCTCGATGAGTGCGGGCGCAATCGATGAGTTTTCGATATCCGCCAAGGACTGCGTGGCGAAGACAACCGCGACATTCTTCTTACGTAAAGTCTTCAGCCATTCCCGGATACGGGCTGCGAACAGGGGGTCGTCGAGAAAGACCCACGCTTCATCCAGAACGAGCAGTGTCGGACACCCATTAAAGCGCGCATCAAGCCGATGGAAGAGATAGGTGAGGACCGGCAGCACCAGCTGTTTGTGATGCATCAGCTCTTCCATCTCGAAATGCTGGATGTTTGCCAACTCGAGGTCATCGCGTTTTGAATCGAGCAGCCGACCAAACGGTCCTTCGAGCGTGTAGGGTTGGAGCGCTTGGCGTAACGCATTGGATTGGAGCAGCAGCGAGAGCCCGGTGAGCGTGCGCTCGTCTCTTGGGGCAGACGCCAGGTTTTTGATGGCCGTCCAAAGCGTGTCTTTGACCGCCGGTGTGATGGTGACGTTTTCGTTGGCAAGCAGGCCGGTGAGCCATTCAAGCGCAAAGGCCTGCTCGCGGCCGCGATCAAGCCCTGCGAAGGGCTGGAACGCCAAACCGCCATCGAGTGCCAGATCAAAGCTGGTTCCGCCCATCGCGAGCACACTCGCGCGCGCCGAGTTGCCCTTGTCGAAGATAAAAACTTGCGCGTTTTGGTAGCGTCGGAATTGCAGCGCCATTAGCGATAGCAGCACTGACTTGCCCGCTCCCGTCAGTCCGACGATGAGCGTATGGCCCACATCACCGATGTGGCAGTCGAAACGAAACGGTGTCGACCCGTGGGTCTTTGCGGTGATGAGCGCGGGCCCATCCAAATGCGCGTTGCGGTCAGGCCCCGCCCAGACGGCTGACACCGGCATCATATGCGTCAGGTTTAGGGTATGAACGATTGGCTGGCGGACATTCGCATAAGGGTTTCCGGGGAGGGTCCCGAGCCAGGCATCGACCGCGTTGAGCGTTTCGTGGATCGTGACAAACCCTCGATTGTTGATGACGCGTTCAGCTAACCGAAGGCGGCGATCGGCCTCAGCAGAGTCTTCATGAGCAATGACCAGTGTCGTCGTCACATAGCCGAAGGCGACGTCATCGGATCCGAGCTCCTGAAGCGCTTCATCGGCGTCGACCGCCTTGTTGTCCGCATCTGAGTCAACAAGAGCCGTCTCCTGGTTGAACATCACCTCGCGCAGGATGGCGGTGACGGACTTGCGTTTGGAGAACCATTGCCGGCGAAGCTTGGTCAGCTCTTTTGTGGCAAACGTCTTGTCGAGAGCGATCCAGCGTGTCGTCCAGCGATAGTCGAAGCCCAGATCATTCAGCTCATCGAGAATGCCGGGGCTGGTGATGCCTGGGAAGCCGAGAATGGTGAGTAGCCGGAGATGTTCAGTCCCGAGCATCGGTTCGAGGCCGCCGCGAAGGGACGAATCGGGAAGGATGGCGTCGAGATAGACGGGACAGTCGGGCACCGCGACCGGGTGTGTGCTTGTAGAAATCGTCTGATGCAGGAATGTCAGAGTATCCGCATCATCCAGCGCGCCGGTCTCTGGGAACGTGTTTCCCAGAAGATCGATGGCCCGATCCGTCTCGGTGATGAAACCCTTCAGATGATCGCGGGAATTAATCGGCTTTCTTGAGAGTTCACTTGTCTCATAGAGCAGGCCCTCGTTCCGGTTCGTCCTGTCTTCCGGAGGTAAAAATAAGAACGTGAGGAAATATCTGCTCTCGAAATGTGCGCCCGTAGCGTTCAGATCCCATTTGCGTTCCTGATCCACAAGCCAGGACGCGGGATCGGGAAAGGAGCTAATCACGTAAGGCTCACAAGCCCGCCTCTCCGCTTCGAAGGACAGCGCCCAGCCCGAGCTGAAGCGGCGCAGAGTGTTGTTGATGCGCGCGGTGACGGCGACGAGTTCGGCCTCAGTCGCACTCTCCAGATCAGGTCCGCGATAGGCGATCGTGCGCTGAAACGACCCGTCCTTGTTGAGGACAACACCAGGCGCAACCAAGGCCGCCCAGGGAAGATAGTCGGCGAGCCGGTCCGGTTTCCTGCGGTATTCGGCCAGGCTCAGCATGAGAGATTGGCCTTGTGAGTGATGTGACGGGACAGAACTTGCGCGAAAGCGGGGTCCTTGTGCGTTGCCCAGACCGCGATCATTTGCGCCAACAGCCACAGTAGTATTCCGGCAATCCAGAGCCTCAGGCCCAGCCCAATCGAGGCGGCCAATGTCCCATTGATGATCGTCACGGCGCGCGGCGCGCCGCCAAGCAGGATGGGTTCGGTGAGCGCGCGGTGTAGCGGGACTTTGAAACCGGGGATGGTCGATTCGGTATGTTGCAGCATGGGGGTATCTCATTTGTTTGTGTTCTGTTCAGGCGATCAATGCGCCGCCGGCGAAGGAAAAGAAGGACAGGAAGAAGCTCGTTGCGGCGAAAGCGATGGAGAGGCCGAACACGATCTGGATCAGTCGTCGGAAGCCGCCTGACATATCGCCGAAGGCAAGGCTCAACCCGGTAGAGATGATCACGATGACGGCGACGATCTTGGCAACCGGTCCTTCAATCGATTCCAGGATTTGCTGAAGCGGCGCCTCCCACGGCATGCCCGAACCCGATGCATGTGCCGGAGCGACCAACAGAATGAGGATCGCTGCGAACGCCGTTGCGCCGATCAGCAACTTGCGGAAGCTCTTGTGTTGAGTGGCGGTTTTAAGGGGCATGAGCTTTTCCTTCGGATTACGTCAAACGGTATTGAGATGAATGGGTGCGAGCGGCTCGAGGTCATAATCGCCTTGCGCATTGAGGCCGGTAACTTTGGAGACGGTGCGGACCTTTCGCGCGCCGCCGCGCCCTTCAATGAAGATGAGAATGTCTACGGCGCTGGCGATCAGCCGCCTGGGCACCGTATGGACGGCCTCCTGGATGAGCTGCTCGAATCTGTAGAGACCGGCGCGGTCCGAGTTGGCGTGGAGGGTGGTGAGGCCGCCGGGATGGCCCGTGTTCCAAGCCTTCAGCATGTCGAGCGCCTCGGACCCACGAACCTCGCCGACGATGATCCGATCGGGTCGAAGCCTCAAAGTGGAGCGGACGAGATCGGCGAGGGTCGCGACGCCGGGCTTCGTGCGCAAGGCGACGACGTCCTCGGCAGTGCATTGAAGCTCGCGCGTGTCCTCCAGGATCAGGATCCTATCGTCGGTTTTTGCGATTTCGGCGAGAAGCGCATTGACCAATGTGGTCTTACCGGACCCGGTACCGCCCACCACGACGATATTTTGTCTCTCTGCGATGGCGTCAGACAGGCTCTCCGACTGCGCGAGCGACATGATCTCGGATTTAACGTAATCACTCAGCTCATAGAGGACGCCCGCGGGTTTGCGGATTGCAAAGCATGGACGAGTCACGACAGGCGGGAGCAAGCCTTCAAAACGCTCGCCTGTTTCCGGCAGTTCCGTTGAGATAATCGGGGCCGACTCATGCACTTCTTGTCCAATGGTGCTGGCGATAAGCCGAATGATACGCTCGACTTCTTCGGCACTAAGGACGCTTCCCGTATCCCCTCGGCCATCATTGGTCTTGTCGAGCCAGAGCCTGCCGCCAGGGTTGACCAAGATGTCCGTGACGTGTGGGTCGTAAAGTGCGGCCTCGATCGTCGGGCCGAACGCGGTGAGCAGCATCTGCCGGCGTCTGGCGCGAGCCTCGTTGATGAGCGGGTTTTCGGCGTCAGGAGACATGATCATCTCCCGCGTCTTCGTTAAAATCAAGATCATCCATGTCGTCTTCGAACGGCTCCAGATCATCCAGATCTCCGGTGTCGTCGGGTTCATCCCCATCGAGAATGTGCACGGGCCGGAGTGGAGGCAAGCTCTCATTGGCAGCCGCGGCCTCGGGCGCTTCCTGCCGTGTCGTTCCCTTGTCGAGGGTGTCGGTATCGGCCATGAAGAGGTCCGGCTTGGTGTCGACTACGGACGCGAGGACTTCCTTAAGAAGGTTTTTGTCCTGGGCCAGCCGGCGCCCGACTTGCGCCACGAAAACCTCAAAACGCTCCCGGCCGATCGCATGAGCGGACGCCTGGTCAACTTCCGGAAGGGGCGGCGTGATCGTCAGAAAGTATCGGATAAAGAGTGCAAGGGTCTCCACCGTGATGGACTGGTTGCGCTCCAGCCGATCAAGGGCCTTGGATATGCGGTCTAATCGCCGGATGAGAGCCTTGCTCGTATCTTCGTGTTTTTCCGGATTGAAAAAGCGATCGAGCGCGTCATTGACGATCCGTGACTTGTTCGTGCCGGGTCGCTTCGACAGCAAAGCAACTTGTGCCGCGATATGGTCGTCCAGATAGATGTTGAGACGTGGCTTCATCGATCAAAACTCCGGCAGTAAATCTTTGGATGCGCCGTCATTGTTCATGGCGTGTGCACGCTTTGCCGCGAGGGGTTGTTTCTGAGGTTGTGCATGAGAGCGGGTGAAGGTGCGCGCGCTGCCCGCGATCGCGTCGAAATCATCATCAAGGAGGGCGATATCCGCGGCTGGAGCTGGCAATGGTTCCGCGGCAAATTCGCCGGAGAGTGTTGGCTGGTGTTTCAGCCCACCGTCATCAGTGCCTTCTGCGTCTTCTGAAGAATGAGCACCAGCAAGTTGCTCCCGAAGCTTGGGATTCACGCGCCTTGAAACGCTGCCCCAATCGTCCCGGGCTTGTGCGGGAGCATCGAGATACGTGTCCTCGGTCGCGAGCTTCGGTGCAGGAAGACACCGCGCCGTGAAGTTTTGATCTTCAAAATAGCGAAGCTTCTTCGCGCGGATTGGCGGCGTGCCGGCGAGTAGGACAAGTGCTTCATCACTTGGTAGCTGCATAACTTCGCCCGGTGTGAGCAACGCTCTTGCGGTCTCCTGCCTTGAGACCATGACGTGGGCGAGCCAGGGGGCAAGCCGATGCCCGGCATAGTTCTTCTGCGCCCGCAGCTGCGTCGCCGTTCCAAGTGTGTCGGAAATCCGCTTTGCAGTGCGATCATCGTTCGCGGCGAAGACGATACGGACATGCGCATTGTCGAGGATCGAATTGTTGGGCCCATAGGCCTTTTCGATCTGGTTCAGCGATTGGGCGATGAGATAGGCGCGGATGCCGTAGCCCGCCATGAAGGCCATCGCGGTTTCGAAGAAGTCCAGCCGCCCCAACGCCGGGAACTCGTCCAGCATCATCAGGAGCTGATGCTCTGATCCAGCATTGATACCAGGTTCTGGCAGCTCTTCCGTCAGGCGCCGCCCGATCTGATTGAGAATGAGCCGTATGAGCGGCTTGGTTCGTGAAATGTCCGACGGCGGAACCACAAGATAGAGCGAGACCGGTTGGTCGCCGGTTTTGAGATCGTCGATCCGCCAGTCGCAACGTGAGGTCGCTTGAGCAATGATAGGATCTCGGTAGATCTCAAGGAACGACATCGCCGTCGAGACGACGCCGGAGAGTTCATTCTCCGACTTGTTGAGCATTTCACGCGCAATCGATGCGATTTGCGGATGAACCTTCGGCGTATTATTCGTTCCCAGATGATTGGTGGTCATCATGACGCGAAGCGTCGCGTGGATCGATCGCTTGGGATTGGCGAGGAATGTCGCGACTCTGGAGAGCGTCTTTTCACCTTCAGCGTAAAGCACATGTAGGATAGCGCCGGTCAGAAGCGAATGGCCTATCTTTTCCCAATGATTGCGCTTCTCCAAGGCGCCTTCCGGATCGACGAGAATATCGGCGATGTTCTGCACGTCTCGCACTTCGTGGCGCCCCTTGCGCACCTCCAGGAGCGGGTTGTATTTGGCCGAGCGCGGATCGGTCGGATTGAACAGCAGGCAATATGAGAATTGTGACCGCCACCCAGCCGTGAGTTGCCAGTTTTCGCCCTTGATATCGTGAATGACCGCAGAACCGGTCCAAGTCAGCAGGGTCGGTATGACAAGCCCGACGCCTTTGCCGGATCGCGTCGGAGCGAACGCAAACACATGCTCGGGACCGTCATGACGCAAATAGGCTTCGTCTGTTTTCCCGAGAAAAACACCGCGCTCACTCGGCAGGCCTGATTGGTGAATATCTTGTCTGCTTGCCCACGTCGCAGAGCCATATGTCGTGACGTTGCTTGACTGGCGTGCACGCCACAGCGATCCGGCAACGGCGGTGAGTGTTCCCAGCACTCCGCCGCCGGCAGCAATTAGGCCAGCCTGATGAAACACGCTTGGCGCATAGGCCTCGTAGGCGTACCACCATTCGAAGAGACGCCATGGGTAGTAGAGAGGAATACCGTGAGCCAGGAACCACGGTTCGCCGAGCCCCGGCTGATAGCCCAGCTGATAGGCCGCCCACTGGGTCGAGCCCCAAAGCGCGCCCGCAATCGTGACCGTAACAACGCTCGCCTGGCCTAACAAAATGGTGGTCGGGGTCATGGACTTCATGCCGTTCCGTTCGGGTTGAGAACGAGTTGATGAAGCCTCTCAGTTAAGTATTATGCAAGTTGGATTTTGATCGTGAGAAATTGATTAACTTAATAAAATCAATTGGTTGAAATCTGCATCAATGATGCGAAAAGTTGAGCCATCTCCAGCCAATCGATCACATTTTGTTGTACAGTTGGCTCACTTTGGAGCCTTGTTCTGCAGCAAGAGCATGGCGATGGGGCTGCGGGGGGAAAGGTGCGATTAAGAATGATTCTCTAATCTGAAACCGGCTTAGCTTCGTAAGGAGTGGGTCCAACCCCGTCTAAGTCGGCACACCTTTATCCCATTGTTGGACCCAATTGTAAGACGTGACCCGATCACCAGAAAATTCTTGGGAGCGCCAGACAATTTTGTGGCAACAATCACGGTTTGTAGGTCAGTAGTAAGGTGGGTCAACACTTCTACATTGGTCGTTCATTGTTGACATTCAACGGAGCTGTGAGATAGGTGGGATTTTGGAGGC
>JGI24023J19991_10002406_pt1 | contig 13669 bp, 12 predicted proteins | sample Cruoilmetagenom1_FD_19991 | JGI IMG/M metagenome (IMG submission 19991) | reverse complement strand
GGCTCGAGGCAAGGGGCTGGGACTTGTCAGCATGAAGGAGCGGGCTGACAAAGCTGGAGGAGGCCTCGAGATCTACTCACAGCCGGGAGCGGGGACCGCCATCACCGCCCGCTTGCCCCTGGAGCAGGGGGTGCCTAGATTGAATAAATCTCTCTGAGGCTCTACAATTCAGAGTCAAAATTCTGTGTAAGCTCACCGATACGGCCTCTTCGGGATATATCCTAGTCATTGCCCCTTGCACCGATCCTCCATCTGATATAGGATCTAGCTATAGGTAACCGATTACCCCATTTTACGGTGGTATAAAGGTTTGTCAATTCGATGATTGCCATTATCGACTATGGGGCAAGCAACCTGCGAAGCATAAGTAAGGCTATTGCCAAAATAGGTTATCGGTGCAAGGTAACCTCTAGTCCCCGGGAGGTGCTTGAGGCCGACATAGTTATCTTACCTGGGGTAGGTGCGGCAGGGGAGGCGATGCATCGCCTCCAAGAGTGGGACTTAAGGGAACCCATTCAGCAAATAGCCAGTGAAAACCGCCCCTTGCTTAGCGTCTGTCTTGGCCTCCAGCTTCTATTTGCTTCCACTGAGGAGGGAGGTGAGGGGTGCCTTGACATCCTCCCTGGGGTGGTGAGGAAATTACCTTCAGGACTCAAGATTCCCCACATGGGATGGAATCAAGTAAAGCAAAAAATATCCCATCCCTTGTTTTGGGGGATAGAGGATAATGCCTACTTCTATTTTGTTCACAGCTACTATGTAGAGCCGCAAGACAAATCCCTAATCGCTGGGGAGACCGATTATGGGCTCAGTTTCTCGAGTGTCATCATCAAGGGTAACCTGGTGGCGACTCAATTTCACCCCGAGAAAAGTGGACAGTGGGGATTAAAGATGCTACAGAATTTCCTGGAATTCATCACCCAAAGAAGGAATTCATCTTGACCAAAGGGGATACTTACAGTGAGTGAGAGAGGTCATGCTAACTAAAAGGATAATTCCCTGTCTGGATGTAACCAGCGGACGAGTGGTCAAAGGGATCAGCTTTGTCAGACTACGAGACGCTGGCGATCCTGTGGAGTTGGCTGCCCTTTACGATAAGGAAGGTGCTGATGAGTTGGTCTTCCTCGATATCACCGCCTCCTCCGACGAGCGTCAGATCATGGTAAAGGTTGTTGAACGAGTCTCCACAGAGATTTTCATTCCTTTCACTGTGGGAGGGGGGCTGAGGGGTATTGCTGACCTGCGGTGCGTCTTAGAAGCAGGGGCAGATAAGGTGGCCATCAACACCGCAGCAGTGCTCGATCCCGCTCTCATCTCTGAAGCAGCAGAAAAATTTGGCAGCCAATGCATTGTAATTGCCATCGATGCCAAGAGACTCGAGGGAGAAAAGTCTAGCTCACAGGAGGATTCTCTTGCCTTGGATCAAAACTCCAAATGGGAGGTTTATACTTATGGAGGACGGAAGCCCACCGGGATTGATGCCCTGAAGTGGTCAAAACGGGTGGTGGAGCTGGGGGCGGGGGAGATCATGCTTACCAGCATGGATACTGACGGGCAACAAACAGGTTATGACTTAGGGCTCACCCGCACCATCTCTGAAGCAGTGAGTGTACCGGTTATCGCCTCTGGTGGCGCTGGTACTCTGGCCCACCTGTACGAGGCTATCGCTGTTGGTAAAGCTGATGCTGTGCTTGCAGCGAGCATCTTTCACTATGGAATCTACTCTATTCATCAGGCGAAAGTCTATTTGATGGAGAGAGGAATCCCCATGAGGCTTTAACAAGCAAGTTCCCAGCGAAAATCTCACCGGGGTTTAGTTCAGTGGACTTAGAGGTCTCTATACAAGTTGGTGATAGGTAGGCGGCGGTCTTTGCCAAAGGCACGGTGAGTTATCTTGATACCCGGCGCCCCTTGGCGGCGCTTGTACTCATTTCTATCTACCATCGAGATAATTCGCTTGACCACTGCTGCCGAAAAGCCCATGCTTATGATCTGCTCTAGACTATTATCTTCCTCCACATAGGCCCCAAGAATGGGGTCGAGCATCTCATAAGGGGGTAAAGTGTCGCTATCCCGCTGATCTGGACGCAATTCGGCTGAGGGCTCCTTGTCTATAACACTCTGGGGGATAATTTCCCTACCTGCTAGTGAGTTTCTATATCTTGAGAGTTGGTACACCAGAGTTTTGGGCACATCCTTAATTACCGCAAACCCACCTGCCATATCTCCGTAAAGGGTAGAGTAGCCACAGGCCGTTTCGCTCTTATTTCCAGTAGTCAGCACCAGCCAGCCAAATTTATTGGATAACGCCATGAGGATATTGCCCCGAATGCGTGCCTGGAGGTTCTCCTCAGCCACTCCAAACTCAGTGCCATAAAACGGCCGAGACAGCATATTGAGGTAGCTTTGGAATGCTTCCTCAATGGGAATAGTCAGAAATTCTATGCCAAGGTTTTGAGCTAAGACTTGGGCATCTGTCTTGCTCCCCGCAGAGGAATAGCGTGAGGGCATGGCTACCCCGATGACATTTTCAGCCCCTAGAGCATCTACAGCAATAACCACCACCAGGGCGGAGTCAATGCCTCCAGAGAGCCCAAGGAGTACCTTTTTGAAGCCATTCTTGCGTACATAGTCACCAGTGCCCAGCACCAGAGCAGTGTAGACTTCTCCTACCGGGTCATAAATAGGAACATGTCGACGAGGCAGCGGTGGCTTAGGCTGAGCAGAGCTAGCTTCGGAGATCACTATCCTTGGAGTGTGACACTGCTCCGCGCCAGCTATCTCTTTACGCCGCCTCGGGTCATGGAGTCGGCTACGAAATACCTCCTCTATATCAAGGTCAACCACCACCAGATCCTCCTCAAACTGCTTGCCCCAGGTGATGAGCTCTCCCCTCTCGTCAAACACCATACTGTTGCCGTCGAAAACCAACTCGTCCTGCCCGCCTACTAGATTGGTATAAGAGACGATCACCCCATTGTCCGACGCCCTGGTAGCCAGCATCTTTTCTCTGAATCTCCGCTTGCCAGCATGGTAGGGGGAGGAGTTTATATTTATTATTACCTCAGCCCCAGCATGCGCCTGAAATGCTTGGGGCCCCTGGCAATACCAAATATCCTCACAAATATTGACCCCAATGCCAATGCCATTAATAATAAAGACAGGGTGTTCAGTCCCCGGCCTGAAATAGCGATTTTCATCAAACACCCCATAGTTAGGTAGATATACCTTATGATATATGCCCCCAAGCCTGGCATCGCAAATCACAGCAGCGGCATTGTACAGATCATCTCCAGCATCGACAAAGCCGACGACTACCGCAATGCCTACAGAATAGCTAATGATTTGTTGCAAACACTTTAGATTATTGCTAATGAATTGGGGCTTAAGTAGCAAATCTTCCGGAGGATAGCCAGTGATAGCAAGCTCAGGGAAGCTAAGCACTTCCACCCCCATCTTTCTTGCCTCATCGATGAAGTGCTTGATTTTGGTAGTGTTGCCAGCCAAATCACCAACGGTGCAATTTACCTGTGCCATACCTAGTCTTAAGCTTCGCATATTAAATTACCCTCCGGGGCTGGCTTAACCACCTCGGCAAAATTGGTGCTTCTCTAGAGGATAGGTAAATACCTCTTTAGTTCATAGTCGGTTACCTGAGTCCGGTAGTTATCCCACTCGATCTTTTTGTTTTGGATAAAGGTGTAGAATACATGGTCTCCTAAAGCTTTCCTCACCAGTTCACTTTCTTCCACCAGTTGGATTGCCTCAGCTAGACTTCCCGGCAATGTTCCTATTCCCCTCCCATTTCTCTCCTGGGGACTCATCTCAAAAACATTCTCCTCAGTTGGCGGGGGTAGTTGATGATCCCTTTCAATCCCCTCCAGCCCAGCAGCCAGCATCACGCTGAAAGCGAGGTAAGGATTACAGGCAGGGTCAGGGGAGCGAAACTCTATTCTGGTAGCCTTCTCTCTTCCCGGCTTATACTCTGGCACTCTGATTAAATCGGAGCGATTTCGCCGTGCCCAGGTGATGTATACTGGGGCCTCATAGCCAGGAACCAAGCGCTTGTAGGAATTAACCCATTGACTGGTAATGGCAGTAATCTCAGAGGCATGTCGCAACAATCCAGCCAGAAAGCATTTACCTTCTTTGGAAAGGTGATAGGCATCATCCTCAGCAAAGAAAGCGTTCCGGCTGCCGCTAAACAATGACATATGCACATGCATCCCGCTGCCATTGACCCCCAAAACAGGCTTGGGCATAAAAGTGGCATAGACGCCAAACTTTTGGGCTATCTGCTTTACTACTACTCGATAGGTCATCACATTATCCGCCATGGTCAAGGCATCGGTATAACGAAGGTCAATCTCGTGCTGGCTGGGGGCGACCTCGTGGTGAGAATATTCCACGCCGATGCCCATCTCTTCCAAAGTCAAAACTGTCTCCCGTCGTAGGTCGCTGGCCACATCGGGGGGTGTCAAATCAAAGTAACCACCTTGGTCTAAAGGATGGGTACTCTCGGCATTTTGGAAGTAGAAATACTCCAGCTCTGGCCCCACATAAAAGGTGTAGCCCATATCTTGAACCCGCTTCAGGTTCTTCTTTAGCACATATCGGGGGTCACCTTCAAATGGCTTCCCCCCCGGCCAAAGAATATCGCAGAGCATCCGAGCTACGGCATGCTCTTTCGGTCTCCACGGAAGCAGCGAAAAGGTTTCCGGGTCAGGCAGGGCTATCATATCGCTCTCATCGATGCGGGCAAAACCTTGAATGGAGGAGCCATCAAACCCCATGCCATCTTCCAAAGCTCCCTCTAGCTCTTCCACAGTGATGGCAAAGCTCTTTAAAAAACCCAAAATATCAGTGAACCACATCCGGATAAATTTCACATCGTGCTCCTTTGCCATTTTGAGAACCTGTGCCTTAGCCTCCTCAATGCCACTCATTATATAGCCCCTCCATTTTCAAAGATTTTTATCGGCAAAATTGGCTATAATTGCCTGCCCCAACGATATCCCCCCGTCGCCCGAGGGGACTTGACGGTGAGTGAGTACGGTAAAACCTCGAGCCTCAAGGTGACCCACAGTCTTCCGAAGTAACAGCCGATTTTGAAATACCCCGCCACTTAAGGCGACCGTGGTGATGCCAATTTCCCCGCTAAGACGCTGACACATTTTGGTCACCATCTGAGCTATCGTGGCATGGAATTTGGCCGAGATTTTAGCTGCTGACTGGCCGCGCCGCAAATCGAAGAGAATTGCCCCCACGAGCTCCTTAAGAGAGATAATTTTTATCCCCTGCTCATCTTCGATGGTGAAGGGATAACCTGCCACTTCATCCTCACAGGCTATCATCTCCAGCTCCACTGCCGCCTGCCCCTCATAATCTATCTTACCTCTTATCCCTAAAAGAGCTGATATGGCATCAAACAGCCGTCCACAACTAGAGGTCAACGGACAGTTTATCCCCTGCTTAATCTGCCGCTCGATGAGGCTAATTTCCCCATCATCCGCTTGGCTGATAAGATTTATGTTTTGCCTTAGAGCTTCCTCCCCACACAGCCTGAGCAGGTAACCGATGGCAATACGATAGGGTTTTTGTATAGCTGCGGCACCGCCAGGCAGAGGCATATACTCTAGGTGCCCCTTCCTCTCAAAACTCCGCCAGTCGGCTACCATGAATTCACCCCCCCAGATGTGACCATCAGTGCCGTACCCGGTGCCATCAAAGGCAACCCCAATAACGGGCTGCTGAACCCCGTTTTCCACCATACAGCTCACAATATGGGCATGATGATGCTGTATCCCCACAGCGGGCAAGCCTTGCTCTTCCGCCGTTTTTAGGGCATATTTAGTGGAGAGATAATCGGGGTGTAAATCATAGGCAATGATTTCGGGTTTGATGCGAAATAACTTCTGGTAAAGATCGATGGTGTTTTCAAAGTGTTCTAAGGTCTCCAGGTTCTCCAAATCACCGATGTGCTGACTCAAAAAGGCATACTCATCGCGAGTTATGCAAAAGCTGTTTTTGAGTTCTGCCCCGCAGGCGAGAACCTGCTTGGCGGCGAAGGGGAGGTGAATGGGATAGGGGGCATAGCCTCGGGCCCTCCTGGTAATTTGCACTTTGCCTAGCTCCACCATAGCCACGGAATCATCGTAGCGACTATAGATATCTCGATTATGAAGTAAGAAATAGTCAGCAATGTCCCGTAGTCTTCTCAAGGCTTCATCGTTATCACGGCAGATTGGCTCTTCGCTGAGGTTGCCGCTGGTCATCACCAAAGGAAACCCAGTTTCTCGCAGCAACACATGGTGTAAAGGGGTATAAGGCAGCATCACCCCAAGGTACTTGAGATTAGGAGCTACCACTGCTGAAATAAAGGAATCGGCCTTCCATCTCAGCAACACAATGGGACACTGGGGGGAAGCGAGAAGTTTCTCCTCTTCTGGGGAGAGGTAACAGTGTCTATAGACTTCCTCTAAGGTAGCTACCATTATCGCCAGGGGTTTGTAGGGGCGCCTTTTTCTTTGTCGCAGTAACCCAATCGCCGCTTCATTGGTAGCATCACAGGCGAGGAGAAAACCTCCCAGGCCTTTGATGGCGAGGATTTTCCCCTGCTCGAGTAGCTGACTAGCCGAGGTGAGCACATCCAAGCTTTGGATAGGAGTGCCCAATTTGTCGACTAGCTCTAAGCTGGGTCCACATTGGGGGCAGGCATTGGGCTGGGCATGAAAGCGACGATCTAAGGGGTCATCATATTCTTTTTGGCACTGGGGACACATCTGGAAGTGGCGCATAGTAGTCTTGGGGCGGTCATAGGGAATATCCTCAATGATGGTAAACCGAGGTCCACAGTTAGTGCAGTTAGTGAAAGGATAACGATAGCGCCTATCACCAGGTGTTAGAAATTCATGCCTACAAGCATCACAGGTAGCAATGTCGGGGGAGACTAGCTGATATTTCCCCTCCAAAGCTTGGCTACGACGGATTTCAAACTGCTTGTAGCCTACTAGCGGAGCAAGAGTAGCGGAGATATTTTCAATCTGAGCTAGGGGAGGAGCCTTAACTTTAAGGTGGGCAAGAAATTGCTCTAGCTCCTCCCTTTCACCTTCAACCTCGATCTTGACATCCTCCGAGGTATTGCATACCCAGCCGGTAAGATTGTGGCTACTGGCTAGTTGATAAACAAAAGGCCTGAAGCCAACTCCCTGGACTATGCCACGAACACTAATACGGATTAATTCTACGGTCTCTGTTTTTACCATAGCACCCTGAAAACCACCCTAAATGCACTCGAAAAAGCCTTCGATTCATAATGAATCGTAAAACTCCTTGCAATTCTCCCTCTCAGCTAATAACCACAAGACCCAGGCCTCAATCCCTTCGCCGCTCTTACAGGAGAGTGGGAATATGGGAGCTTGGGGGTTGATTCCCTTTACTGCTACCTCGAGGGCAACAATATTGAAATCTAGCACCTCGAGGAGGTCAATCTTGTTTACCAATACCACATCAGCCGTAGTAAACATCAGTGGATATTTATAGGGTTTATCATCCCCCTCAGGGCAACTTATGATCATTGCTCTCTTATGCTCACCCAAATCGAACTGGGCGGGACAGATGAGGTTGCCCACGTTCTCGATGATCAATAAATCAATATCGGCTAAAGGCAGGCTGTCTATGGCCAGGGAGAGCATATTAGCATCGAGATGACAAGAACCACCAGTATTTACCTGAACTACCCTCACTCCTTCCTTATTTATCTTGTCGGCATCTAAAGTGGAAGCAATATCTCCCTCAATGACGGCGACCCTCATTATGCTACGCAGCCTTCTTATCGTCTGTAAGATGAGACTGGTCTTACCTGCCCCTGGTGAGGACATTAAATTTACTGCCAAAACTCCATGTTCGTCCCATAGCTTTCGATTTTTGGCAGCTATCTGCTCGTTAGCACTTAGGATGTTCCGTACTACCTTTATCTCCATCTATTCCACCTCTATGCTGTCAATATAAAGCTCCCTCCCAGTCACTACCTCGGCATCCCACTGCCGGCAACTGGGGCAAGCCCAGGGAGGTTCACTTGGCGAGAAGACAGTGCCACAACGACGGCAGCGCAGTTGAATTGGTATTTGCTGAAAAGAGAGGCTAGCCCGGTGAGCAATGGTATCTTGGCTTAAGATATTGAAGTAAAACTCCACTGAGTCACAAACCACNCCCGACATCTCGCCTATTACCAGGTTTATCTGGGTAACTTGTTTGGCTTGAGCCTTTCTCGCTTGTTCCAAGGCGAGATCAAGCATACTTTGGGTGATAGCCAACTCATGCATGACTCTGATGCGATACTTTGATTATACTCGACTATGGACCTTTATGTCTAATGGGCCGAAAAAGGATGTGATCTCGTTCAGACAGATAGGTGACACTTCAAAGTGTGGGGATTACCTTCCGCCTTAAGTTTGGGGACAAGCCCTGGCAGTTCTTTGTGTCACTGCGAGCGAAGCAATCCCAGAAAATAGGACACTGCTTCGGCGCTTTATGCCTCGCAATGACAAGGAAGGAAGTTACGTACCACCAATGTATTGGACAAGTACACGATGCGTGTCAAATCATTTAAGTAGGTAACCCAACCTTAGGTTGTTGCATCATAAAAGATGTTCTTGAATAACCTCGCCCCGGTAAAAGTCATTGATGATCACCAACTCCCCAACGGTGTCATACCTCACTCTATCCCAGCACCTTCCTCACCTGAGTCCGGATCTTCTGCTCAATATAGGCATAGAGAACCCGGCTTGGGACCACCCCTTGATCTCTCGAGATGTAACACCTCCCGTTGATGCTTCAGCTTTCTATCAATGGTAGCTGATCTCATCTGCTTCAATTTCAAGGCCACTTCATTTGAGATCTGAATCTCCCCAAACGCCCTTAACCTTTCCAGTTCTAACTCTATGATGGGTTTGAGCCGCTGCCCGCAGGGATAATCAAAGATTTCCCATACCTTAACCAGAGCAGCCTTAACCTCGCTCCCATAGGTTTGCATCCTCCTTTTCCGTGTTTTGAGTTCCAAATTTACCCCGGGTGTATCTTCCTAATGACATACTTCCTCGCCTGACCAGTATTACGGCAATATTCATCCAGTATCTGGGATTTCTCCTTCTTGGTCTTGGCTTTTAAGTATCTTCCCCTCAATACCTTCAAATATTCATTCCTTGAGTGCATGTCCATCCTTTCCATGTAGCCTAGCTTAACCTCCTCTCAAGAGTGTTAGCCAGGCTGTATCTTAAACGATTTGGGTTACTTTTTACATGATTTAACAATCTCCTCTTCGGTTGCATTTTAGGTGATTCAATTCGCCGGGTTGACATGGTTAACATAGGCTTGTACTATTTAAATTACCTCGTTCGCGCTAGTCAAAAACCTTTGGTGGGCATAAAGAAAACTTGCCCGTAGGAGTGCCGAGGTGGCGGAATAGGTAGACGCGACGGACTTAAAATCCGTTGAACCTCAAGTTCATGCGGGTTCGAGCCCCGCCCTCGGCAGATATAAATCCTCACCAACTGTTAACAAAAACCTGCCTGATTTGTTAACAAAATTCCTGAGTTCCAGAAGTAATGTTATGATACATGGTTAACAGTGGGGTGGAAATAAGGGGCTGGGTGGGGGGTCTCAACAAACCCTGATGGGTGAGGGTCTGATAGGATAAGGGAGGGGCATAACTCCCAAACACCCTAAGAGCCATCCTCAGACCGTGCCGAAGTAAAGTGTCCAGCTCATGTGGTGAAACTGCGGCCAAAAAAGCCACCACCAGATGAACTATCCAGGGCAGAGAGTTCACCTGAATGCCAAATATATGCCCACAATCGCCTTGAGCGATCACCCTGAGCCCTACCAGGAATACACCAATAGTGCGGTAGATGACTGCACCAGGTTACGCTTGGTATGGGTGTATCAGGAACCGTGTTTGGAGAATTCGTGGACTTTGCCCATAGAGTGCTAGCCTTCTTTCCCTTTCCTGTTGAAGAATTACAAACAGACCATGGCACAGAATTCACCTATGTCCTTTTGCCCCCACTTTGTGAAGCCCCACCCCTTTGAGGAATTCCTCAAGGAGAGGGGGATAAGGCACAAGCTCATTCCCATTGCTACACCGAAACAAAATGGGAAGGTAGCGAGGAGCCACGGCACTGAAGATGAGTAGTGCCCAGAACTTGGGGGATTTGGAAAACCCACCAGGAGGAGGAAGGAATTATCCCAGTTGTTGGATTTCTTTTGGCAACGGCAACCTCACTCAGCTCTGGGCTGGATGACGCCCCTGGAGAAGTTGTGGTCTTTCCCGGAGTATCAGGGTGTCACCGCGTCTTTAAAAAGTGTTACCCATGCTTGAAAACATCACAATTCCTCAGTTCCAGAAGACAAGGTAAAAGGCAAGGGTTCACATGTCCAGTTAGAGAAATTGATCTCTAAGACTCTTGGCTCCCTGTTTGCACCTTCAAGGATAACATTTCCTTGCCTCAGGGCATAATTTCGGAGGCCTTCCCTCCCTTGATCTGGTATAAAGCCCCAGTATGCCCTTGGAGATATAGCGGTGATACCAGTATCTTACAGTGTCATCCGAGAGGTGGAGTGAACGGCAACCTCTTTTCTAGCTCTAACCTCGGAAAGAAAAAGCATCATGAGACACCTTATTTTGAATGCTGCATCTTCTGTTCTTTGATATTCGCCTTCAAGCTTAGCCTTCTCCTCATCGGAAAAACCTATGTAAAGCTTTTTGACATTGGCATCCCTCCTATAAGAAGGAACACCATCTTCTAATCAGAAACGCAGGATTTTATTGCTTTGGTTTAGGATCCTCGGCTAATCCTTTGTATAACATTAACTCCTTCTCGATCCCCTTTTCGGCAGAAGCAGGAATCCTGGTTATAGTAGTCCTCTGATAAGTAAGAGAAAATTTATCCGGATCAGGGCGATATTGTCTTAACAGGGCAAAGAATCTGGTTTCACGATCCCTAAAATCTCCTCAACTGCTGACCTGTCGCATGTCCCTTGGTAGTGAAGCGCCTAGGTATCTGCTCCATACATCATTTGTAGAAGAACACATCATCTTAGTTAACTTTTTGAGTTTAAATAGTTCATTTTCGAATCTCGATTAACACGTTCGAAATTAAGCTTGACAAGGAGAAAGTTTTGCCCTATAAATTGTATCATGAAATTCGAAGATTATCCCTCTTCTGCATCTAAATCAAGTTCTGATATTCACAAAGTGGCAAAGCATGTTGCGATTGATGTATAAGTATGAGGGATGACCTATCATGAGATAAGCAAACGCAAACGGGGAAAAATCTCGAGGGGAGGTAGCTAGCAATGAGAAAAGATCAAAAGTGTCGAGGAATCACTAGAGAGGCGAGAAAAATGGCAAAAGGATTGAAAAAGATGGCGTTCGGTCTTGTAGCAGCGGGGCTGTGTTTCGCGCTCTTACTTACAGCCGCTATTCCAGTCTGTGAGGCCGAGCCAGATAAGAAGGTGGTAAAGATAGGGCACCGAGCCGTTTTTACTGGGGGATATGCTAGCACTACTTTGCCTGCGTGCCAGGGATTTAATGATGGTATAAGGGATGTAAACGATAGAGGGGGTATCAATGGTATCAAGATAGAGCTGCTTTGGGAGGATGTCAGAGGAGTGATGCCTTTGGCAATTTCTGCTCACAGGAGATTTGTCGGGGCAGGGATAATAGCGGAGGTAGCCCCAGATACGGTATCGACTGAGGCACTAGCGCCAGCACAGCAAAGAGATGAGGTACCAATGCTTTACATGGCTGGAATGACCCGTCTAATGATAACCCAGCCTATGAGATGGGTGTTTAGCCTTCTATTCCCGATGGAATCTGAGGCTACCCATTTCATGAAGTGGGCCAAGGAAAATTGGACTGAGACTCGTCCCCCAAGGCTCGGGCTCTTCATGTTTGACCACAGTGGAGGCTGGGTGTCACTCGAGGCTATTAGAGAGCTCGCTGATGAAATGGGGGTTGAATTTGTCGGTTATGAGGTTGTACCCGCTTTCGGGGCTATTGATACTTCTGTCGAGTGGCTCAGGCTGGCAGGGAAAAAACCTGATTGGGTCTATGTCGTGTGTTGTGGAGCATCGCTGGTGACAAGCGTAAAGGATTTTGCAAGGCTCGGGCTTTGGGAAAGAGGGATAAAGCCATGTTCATGGGCAGCAGGCATCGACGAATTTATAGTAAGGGCGACTGGAGCAAGTGCTAATGGGTGGTACATTTCAAAACCGCACCCATCTACTATGGAGACGGAGTTACCAGGGGTAAACGTAGCTGTGGAGCTAGCCAAAAGATATCATGGCTGGGGGCTGGAGGATATGTCAGGACACTACATGGCGGGAATTGTGTTGGCCAGAATTACAGCCGAGGTTATAAGGCTAGCTATAGAGGAGGTGGGATATGAGAATGTGACTGGAAGGGCTGTCAGGGATGCAGTAGTAACTTTAAAGGACTTCGATACCGGCATTCTTCCATATTCAATAATAGGTCCGACTGAAGATGACCCGTATTTTATCACCTGGCTACGGTACTACCAGGTTCAACAGGAGAGGATAGTGCCCATTAGTGAGCGTTTTGAATTTGACAGGAGTCTTGATTATAAAGAGCTGGGAGGTAAATTGTAGGTAGTATAACTTCGGTTGACTTTTCCCCGGGGCATGGGATTCTGTGGAATACAGACCAGGTTAAGTTAAGAAGGAATATATGATTGCGCCGGGGACAAGGGTAATGGTTAAGCTCCCTTCGCATAGACAGGTTGTGGATCAGGTAGAGGTGCTCAGGCTCGTAGGAGAAACAGCCATCGAGTTTCAGGAGGAGCAGTTCATCGCCTGGTTTGGCGAGTGCTGGGAGTATAAGATGAACAAGGTAAGAGGACAAAAGCCAAAAAATCGCGGAGAGGAGGTATCTGGCGATGAAAAACAATGAAAAAGTTCGAGGAATCGCCAAAACTAATATGGAGGTGGGAAAATTGCAGAAACGATGGAAGAAGATTGAGCTGGGTCTTGTAGCTGTGGGGCTGTGTCTGGCACTATTACTTACAGCTGCTATTCCAGTCTGTGAGGCCGAGCCAGATGAGCAAGTAGTGGTAGGATTGTCGGCGGGGTTTACCGGACCACTCGCAGACACGTATCTCCCCGTGGGCACTGCACTGCTAGACTACTTCAAATACTTGAATGAGCGAGGTGGCATTAACGGCACACGGTTAGAAGTTTGCTGGTCAGAAACGCAGGAGTTGCCGGGCAGGACTTTTACGGCTTACAAAAGGGCTCAGGCAGCGGGTGCAGTGTTATACCTGGAGAACGAAGGTTCATGTATGGCAATGCTAATGCCGCGCTTTGAGAAGGATGAGATACCTGGCCTAGGGGTTAATGCGCATATGCCCACCACATTTGGCAAACCGCCTTGGGTCTTCATGGCACTTCCGAGCTGGGGTGACATGTCCTATACTTCGATAGAGGCTATCAAGAAGTATCTTTGGGCCGAGGCTCGCCTTCCCAGAATTGGGGTGATAATTATGGATGTCACGCCCGGGTGGAATTACCTTGACGGTGTCAAAGCAAGTGACAGGCTTGGTGGGAGCGAGTTTGTTGGCTACGAGGTGGTACCTATCCCTACTATTGATAC
>JGI24023J19991_10002404_pt1 | contig 13671 bp, 15 predicted proteins | sample Cruoilmetagenom1_FD_19991 | JGI IMG/M metagenome (IMG submission 19991) | reverse complement strand
GTCTGCTTCAATTGTTGTACCGTCAACTTCATAAGCCATACTATTTTCTCCTGATGAATCAAGACTACGAAAAAACTGCGCGTCATTTTACTCAAAAATGTGTTGCAACGGAAATATCCCACTCGGGGTGGTGGGATTTTGCTGGTACTGTAACTACTCAATATGTCCGTGAGAGCAGTATAGTGTGACAGTGCCTGGCCAATTGTGGTCAGAAGATATCTCCTGCATTTTCACTCAGCAATTGTCGTGGGGGCGGTCATCTGACCGCGAAGTGCAAGGATATATTTGAAACCTACTTGTCGTTCTCAATGTTTTCCACAGCATCTATGCCCTTATGGGGGATAAAAATGCCGCAACCCATATCCCGGCCGCCACCGAGTCCGTGGTGCTGCAGTTTGACGGATTCCTCAGTGGTAAGGTCGGCAAGCATCAGGCTACGGGTCAGAATTTCACCATCCGGGGTATGCAACAGGGTGGTTTTTCCACACAATGCTTTTTTGATGCTGATTCCGAGCTTTTCGAGTTCTGCCGCCATGCGCTGCATAAATCGGTTCTCGTCTTCATTTTCATCCCCGGTGCACTGAATGTAGCGGGAGAAGATGGTTCCCTGTTTGCTCAGGGGTTTGCTCTTGGCCTTGCCGATGATCAGTTGACAGTCGCCGATATCCAGCGTTGCTCCATACAGCCTTTGCTGAATTTCAGCGGCGCTCTCTTTGGGAACCCGAAGCGTTAGCTTGGTGCGATGCGAAAGAATGAGGTGTTCATCGGTGTTGAAATCAGGGCGCTCCCAACCATGTGCTGAACTGGCGACATGGATAGTGTGCACCGCGATATCGCTGCTCTCGAATATTTCGGGGGCAGCGGCCTTGAGTGCGGTCGAGAGGGCATGAGCATGATCAACCGGAATTTCGCGGCAGCTGATCGAAAACAGCAGGTCAACAACGTCATCGGGAATTGTGGTCTTCTCTGGCGGCTTGTCATCATTCCAAAACATGTTCGAAAACCTCCTCAACTCGCATCGAGTTGCTGGTGGATAGCTTCACGATCGATCCACCAGTCGTCCTGGGCAAGCACGTCGATGACGTTGCGCAGGCGCACCAGGAATTTGTCCGGGTCATTCAGCTCCAGTTTTTCGATCCAGGAGGAGAACTGCTCCTGGGTCTCAACGTCCGAATGACGGCGTGCAACCCTGCCGAGCAGTTGATTGGAAAAAAATACGAGACGCTCTTTTTCCGGCCCCTCCTGTGCTCGCCCCTCGGCGAGGTAGAGCGCCGAGACTGCTGCAACCGCTGCGCCATCGGCATCATCAGGAGTGTCGTCAACGATGTGGCTCAACAGATGAACGCTGATTTCGGGGTCAATGGGGAAAGTCACCCCCAGCCAGATTCCATTTGCCAGTGCGGCAAGTGAGTCGGGCTGGTTGCTCTGGTAGAGAACGTCACAGGCATCCGCAGCGTCTTCCCATGCCTGCTCGCTGATGAAGAGTTCAAATGCGGTTCTTGCCAATGGCCAGGCCTGCTCGCCACGTTCGAGAAGTTGATGAATGCGTGCAATCTCCAGCAGCAGCTCACCGCGTTCATTCGCAGGAGCTTGCTCTGGAAGATGCGACAGCTTTTGCTCGAGTTCGGGCAGAATGCCCTCAAGTTGCGCCTGTTCGCCAAGGTCTTTGTGCAGAGTATTGCCGGCGCTATCTTCGAGCTTGTTGGGGTCGATGTAGTCAACCATGGCGCTTCTCTCCCTTTTCTCTGAATTTCATCATTTATTGTAACCGCTGAATGATGCTTCGAGGCGGTCTTCCCAGTCTTCCGGGGTGTCAAAATATTGTGGTTTGACGTCTATGCGAAAGAAGCGTTCTCCCTGTTTCGTATACTCCTTGATGGCTTCTTCCAGTTCGTTGAAAGATGTGAACTGTTGGTTGGCGATCATGATCTGGCTGAGATTTAACACGTCGGCTCCTGAAATTCTGTTTGCTTGTCAAGTTAAATATATCGCCATTTTGAGCAGTTATTGATACTGGTCAGGTAAAGCGTAGATATTTGTTTTTTAGAAACATGAGTAGTTTATCATCATTTCATTAATTGCTAATATTTAGTCAGAAAACAATGATTTCAAGTCTATTCTGATGCGTGCTTGAAATAAAATGATGATGTGCAGGGTTTTGGAAGCAGTTGTCGCGCTGTCGCTTATTGCGCCCTAAATCCTGATGAGCCAAATGATGTGCGGTGTTATTACGAGGTTACCAACCGCTCTCCGGCAATGACTATCCCTAAAGGGGTAGCGGCAATATAGGGTGCTCCCTCTTTTGTGGAATGTTACAACAGGGAGACTCCGGCTATATTAGCGCCTGTTAATGGGGCAGAGGGGAGTTTTACCCCAGATCACCCTGCAAGCAGAATTTTTTTAGAGTTTGCCACCAGGCGAATAATAGATTTATCAGTTTAAATTAAAGAGTCCTCACGAGGAGAACGAGCGAATGGCAATTGAGAAACGTAATACTCCAATGCTGGACCAGCTTGAGAGCGGTCCGTGGCCAAGTTTTATTTCAGGTATCAAGCGTCTGCGTGATGATCACCCTGAAGAGCGTATCAATAAGGTCACCAATGATCTGTTGGGGCAACTTGAACACTCATATGAGACCCGCAAGGGTTACTGGAAAGGCGGAACGATCTCCGTGTTCCGTTATGGCGGCGGCATTATTCCGCGCTTTTCCGAAGTTGGAGATGCATTCCCTGAATCCAAGGAGTTCCACACACTGCGTGTACAACCTGCTCCAGGGAACTTCTATAGCACGGATATGCTGCGTCAGCTGACCGATTCGTGGGAGAAGTATGGCTCCGGTCTGACAACCTATCATGGTCAGACAGGCAACATCATGTTTATCGGCACCGATAACGATGGCGTACAGCCGTTCTTTGACGAGATCAATGAGTATGGCTGGGATCTCGGCGGCGCCGGCCCTTGTGTGCGTACTGCAATGTCATGTGTTGGCGCTGCGCGCTGCGAGATGTCCTGCACCAATGAGCAAAAGGCGCACCGTCTGCTGGTAAACAACTTCACCGATGATGTGCATCGTCCGGCGCTACCATACAAATTTAAATTCAAGATTTCCGGTTGCGGCAACGATTGCCAGAATGCTATTGAGCGCGCCGATATGGCTGTGATCGGTACCTGGCGTGACGAAATGAAGATCAACCAGGATGAGTGGAAAGCCTATGTTGGCCGTAAAGGACGTCAGCATGTGGTCGATAATATTACCTCACGCTGTCCGACCCAGGCGATGACGCTGAACGAAGATGACTCCCTGACTGTTGACAACAAAAACTGCGTGCGCTGCATGCACTGTTTGAATGTTGTTCCCAAGGCGCTGCACCCCGGCGATGACAAGGGCGTCACGATTCTTGTCGGTGGCAAGCGTACGCTGAAGATCGGCGATCTTATGGGCACAGTGCTGGTTCCCTTCAAGAAGCTGGAATCGGAAGATGACTGGGAAGAGCTGGTAGAACTGGCCGAAGAGATGATCGATTTCTGGGCCGAGAATGCACTCGAGCACGAGCGCTGCGGCGAGATGATCGAACGTATCGGCCTGGTGAACTTCCTTGAAGGCATCGGTGTGGATGTTGATCCGAATATGGTCAGCGAACCACGCCAATGTTCATACGTCCGCATGGATGGATGGGATGAGGAAGCCGTCAAGTGGTTTGACCGTCAGGCCGAAGCATAGTCGGGCGCTTTCTGAGTTGATTGTTGTTCCGCCTGCCAGAGGCAGGCGGAGCAGAAACTGTTTTATTGAATTCTGGAGATTTTTGAAATGGCAGATTTACGCGAACCGATCGAAACCGGTAGCCCTGACCCATTCCAGTACATGCATCCGACCATGCGTCGTAACTTTGGCATGTGGAAATATCATACGCATCCACAGCCGGGTGTCCTGCTGCATGTTGCGGACCATGGAGACAAGTTGTGGACCGTCAAGGCGGGCACGCAGCGCATTCTCGATGTATTCAGCATGCGCACACTGTGTGATATTGCTGATAACTACTCGGATGGCTTCATTCGTTTTACGATACGTTCCAACCCCGAGTTTTATGTCACCGAAGAGTCCCGTGTCCAGCCTTTGATTGAGGCACTGGAAGGCGCCGGCTTTGTCGTTGGCGGCACACAAAACTCTGTCACCACGCTCTCTCATACCCAGGGCTGGTTGCACTGTGATATTCCCGGCACCGATGCGTCGGGAGTCGTGAAGTCCATGATGGATGAGTTGATCGGCGAGTTTAAATCGGCTGACATGCCTAACCGCGTGCATATCACCACCTCGTGCTGCCAGATCAACTGCGGTGGCCAGGGAGATATCGCCATCAATGTACAGCATACCAAGCCACCGAAGATCAACCATGATCTGGTCTCGGCCGTGTGTGAGCGTCCTTCGGTTGTTGCACGCTGTCCGGTTGCTGCGATTCGTCCGGCAATGGTCAACGGCAAGCCTTCACTGGAAGTCGATGAGAAGAAGTGTATCTGCTGCGGCGCATGCTTTCCTCCATGTCCTCCAATGCAGATCAACGATGCCGAGCACTCCAAGCTGGCAATCTGGGTCGGAGGCAACCACTCAAATGCGCGTGGCAAGCCGACCTTCCAGAAGCTGGTTGCTGCCGGCATCCCGAACAATCCGCCACGCTGGCCCGAGGCGACCGCAATCGTCAAGCGTATTCTCAAAGAGTACAAGGCTGGCGCACGTGATTGGGAGCGTATCGGTGAGTGGGTTGAGCGCATCGGTTGGCCGCGTTTCTTCGAGTTGATGGAACTGCCGTTCACCAAGTATCACATCGATAACTGGCGCGGTGCTCGCAAGAGCTACAACGCATCGACTCATATCCGCTTCTGATGACAGGCTGGAGTATACGATGAAGTTTACGATTCAGGTAAATGAAGGTCCGTATCAGCATCAGGCGACTGACAGCGCGTATTTGTTCACCAAAGCCGCACTGGAGAAGGGCCACGAAATCTTTCGTGTCTTTTTCTACCACGACGGCGTGAACAACGGTACGCGTCTGACGACTCCTCCACAGGATGACCGTAATATCGTCAAGCGCTGGAGTGAGTTGTCTGCAGAGCATGATCTCGATCTGGTCATCTGTGTTGCTGCAGCGCAGCGCCGCGGCATTGTCGATGACGGCGAAGCAGAGCGGAACGGTAAAGATGCAACCAATATTGCCGAGGGATTTCGTATTTCCGGTCTCGGGCAACTGGTTGAAGGCGCCATTCAGAGCGACCGTTTGGTCGTCTTTGGTGATTGAGGGGTATTGCGATGTCTGAAGTGAAAAAATTTATGTACGTCAATCGCAGAGCGCCTTACGGCACTATCTATGCGTGGGAGTCTCTCGAGGTGGTGCTGATCGGTGCTGCTTTTGAGCAGGATGTCAGCATGGCATTTATCGACGATGGCGTTTACCAGTTGNCCAAGGGGCAGGATACNACCGGCCTCGAGATGAAAAACTTTTCACCNACATATTCCGCCCTGGGCGACTATGAGGTGACCAAGATTTACATCGAGAAAGAGTCACTGGAAGAGCGNGGCCTCACCCTTGACGATCTTCAGCACCTGACATGGGAAGATGAAGATGAAGACTGGGCNGAGAAAGACTCGATTAAACTGGTTAGCCGCGCCGAGATGGCGCAGGTTTTTGCTGGCCAAGATGTCTTTTTTAACTTCTGAGGGGAGTGAAATCAATGCTACATATAGTGAATAAATCCCCTTATGACCGTAACAGCCTCGATACTGCTGTGAGTTACAAGGCGGACGGTGACATATTTCTGCTCATCGAAGATGGTGTTTACGCTGCTATGAAGGGCGGCGCAGCCGCAGCAAAGCTGGGCGGTTGTTCAGTTTCGGTGCTTGGCGCTGATATCGCAGCACGCGGTATAGCAGAAGAGAAACTGATTGATGGCGTCTCTGTGATTGATTATGCAGGTTTCGTCGATCTGGTGGAAGCGAACGAAAAAGTTCAGTCCTGGCTATAAGGCCTTTAACTACGATTTTATTTTTTTAACTGGAGAGTTGCACAATGGCTATCGAAGTAGATGGTAAGAGTTACGAAACAGACGAAGAAGGCTACCTGGCTGATATCACTCAGTGGGTTCCCGGTGTTGCTGATGTGATGTCAAAAGAGGATGACCTCGAACTGACAGAAGAGCATTGGGACATTATCAATTTTCTGCGCGAGTACTATGAAGAGTATCAGATTGCTCCGGCAGTACGTGTACTGACCAAGGCAGTGTCCAAGCGCATGGGTAAAGAGAAGGGTAACAGCAAGTATCTCTACGGCCTGTTTCCTTATGGTCCCGGCAAGCAGGCTTGCCGTTATGCCGGTCTGCCAAAGCCGACTGGCTGCGTCTAAAATCTAGACGGCTAGTGAGCTGGCGGGGCGCAGTTTGCCCCGCCAAAATTCTGATTACAGTGCTCTCTTGCACTGTAGTTTAAGCGCGAGGATTCAGGAACATGTCTTTGGCCTTTGCCATTCTGTTCTATGTGGCTACCCTGGTACTGGTTGTTGGTGTTGCATTCAAAGTGGTGCAGTACAGCAAAACCCCGGCGCCCTTAAAGATTCCCACAACACCGGCTCCGACCACCACAAGCGGCGTGGTCATGCGAATGTTTCGCGAGGTGGTGTTTTTTGAAAGCCTGTTCAAGTCAACCATCTGGACCTGGATTTTTGGCTGGGCTTTCCACATGGGACTGTTTGCAGTCCTGTTCCGGCATGGGCGCTATTTTCACGACCTGTTGCCTGCCATGATTGTCGGGCCACTGAAATATGCGGCATTCGCCATGATCATCGGCCTGACCGGTCTGCTGGTGCGCCGTATCGCTGTCAACCGTGTGCGTTATATTTCGGCACCATCTGATTATGCAATGTTGATTTTGCTGCTGCTGATCGGTATCAGCGGGGCGATGATGACATTTGCCAGCCACGTGGATATTGTTGGCGTGAAACTCTTTTTCGACGCCTGGATGACATTTGATTTTGGCAATCTGATACTGCCCCCGGATACCGTATTACGAATTCATCTCTTCCTTGTGGCGATGTTGATGTTGATCTTTCCTATAAGCAAGTTATTGCACGCGCCCGGCATCTTTTTCAGTCCGACACGCAACCAGGTGGATAATCCGCGTGAAGTGCGTCATGTTGCTGAGTGGGCGGAGAAGCTCTGAGAGCTCTCCAAGTGATTGATAGAACAATAGAAGGCAGACTGGAAACTACTCATGGCAACTAAAGAGTTTACAATCCCGGAAATTCAGGAGTATATCGAAGTCCCTGATGCGCTGGTTCCGGATGCAACTGCGCATCTCTCGCCATTTCTCGCCAAGCCGATGCATCAGGAGCCACTCGGTTTTCCTGAAGAAGTCGTTGAAGACTGGAAGGGGCAGACTCTCGAAGCTATGGGCGATCTGCTCGGCAAGTACCGCGGTTTGCGGGTATTTATGGACGCCTGCGTGAAATGCGGCTCCTGCACCGATAAATGCCACTACTATATTGGCACTGCGGATCCCAAAAATATGCCGGTAGCGCGCCAGGATCTGCTGCGCAGGGTGTATCGCCGCTACTTTACCTTTGCCGGTAAATTCTGGGGCGCACTGGGTATGCCCGGTTTCGTTGGAGCGGCTGATCTCGAGCGCGATATGCTCGATGAGATGTACAGCTACTACCATCAGTGCTCGGAGTGCCGCCGTTGCTCGGTGTTCTGTCCCTACGGCATTGATACGGCTGAAATCACGATGGCTGCGAGAGAGATTCTTGCGCGTGTCGGCATCGGTCAGAAGTACAACAACGAGATAATCAGCAAGGTCTACACTATAGGCAACAACCTTGGTCTCCCCGAGCGCGCTCTGGAAGATACCCTCGAGGGTCTGGAAGAGGATATCGAGGATGAGACTGGTGTTGTAGTCAAACTACCGCTGAATGTCAAGGGAGCAGATATACTGCTGATCACTCCTTCAGCTGACTTTTTTGCCGAGCCCCATGTCGATGGCCTGATGGGTTACGCCAAGGTTTTCCATGAAGCGGGCGTCTCCTGGACGCTGAGCTCAAGCGCCTCGGAAGCGGCAAACTTCGGCATGTTTATCGGATCCTACGAGAACATGCGCAAGATTTCACTGCGTATTCGTGAGGCTGCACTGGAACTGGGCGTCAAACGCATCATTTTCGGCGAGTGTGGACATGCTTGGCGCGTTGCCTACTCATTTTTGAACACACTCGCGGGGCCGTTCGATTTTCTGGACCCGAACTATCCGGTGCCTCAACATATCCTTGAATTCACCCTTGGTGAAATCGAGAAAGGGACGCTGAATATCGACAAGTCGATCAACGATGACATGGTTCTGACTTTCCATGACTCCTGCAACGTGGCGCGGGCGTCTCGTATGGGCGACAAGCCCGGCGGGCAGTTCAGCATCCCGCGTGCAGTCATCAAGGCGGTGTGCAACAACTATGTCGACATGGATCCTGACACCATTTATGAAAAGACCTTCTGTTGCGGTGGTGGCGGTGGTTTGTTGACTGATGACCTGCTGGAACTGCGCATCAAGGGCGGGCTGCCGCGCATGACAGCGCTGCAGACAGTCACCGAGGAGTATGGGGTGACGCACATGGCGGCTATCTGCGCTATCTGCAAGAGCCAGTTTACAAAAATATTACCCTATTACGGTTTTGATATGGACCAGATCGTGAGCGTCCATCAACTGGTTTCCAGCGCTCTCATCCTGACCGGACAGGTGGATGAGGACGATGAGACAAATTCCGGGGAAGTGGCAGCTTAAGCCGTTTTCTCAACAGTAACTTAATTAACAGACTATTTCAGGAAGGAGAAAATCTATGGCCACTTCCAGCGAAGAGATGAACAAGACAGTATCCTGGCGCCGTTATGAAGACGGTGATACCGAGTGGGGCAGCTTTACCGACAAGATTTTTAGGGAAGATACTTCCTATAAATGCCCTACATACGTGCATAAGACTCCACCCTGTCAGGGCAGTTGTCCCTCGGGGGAAGATATTCGCGGCTGGCTCTCTATCATACGCGGCCAGGAGCATGGTCCCGAGGGCGTCGAGTATACCGAGTATGCTTTCCGCCGCTCTACTGACGCCAATCCTTTCCCTTCCATGATGGGGCGCGTCTGCCCTGCGCCATGTCAGGACGGCTGCAACCGTAACGATCTCGAGGACTTTGTCGGCATCAACGCGGTAGAGCAGTTTATCGGTGATACGGCGCTCGAAAACAACTACTCTTTTACCGCCGGTGAGAGCACCGGTAAAAAGGTCGCCATCGTCGGTGGTGGTCCCGCAGGCATGTCCGCAGCCTATCAGTTGCGTCGCAAAGGCCACGCCGTGGTTGTCTTCGAGGCGCTCGAGGAACTTGGCGGCATGATGCGCTACGGCATTCCAAACTATCGTATTCCACGCGACAAACTGGCTGGTGAAAACCAGCGTATCGTCGATATGGGAGACGTCGAGGTGCGCACCGGTGTTCGCGTAGGCAAGGATATTACCGTCGAGCAGCTGGAGAAGGATTATGACGCGGTTCTGTGGGCGATCGGTTGCTGGACAGGACGCGGCGTTCCGATCGACGGCTGGAACGATGCGCCAAACTGCCTCTCAGGCGTTGAATACCTGCAGGCCTTCAATGAAGGGCGCATGAAAGTCACTGCCAAGAAACTGATCTGTATCGGTGGCGGCGACACATCTATTGACGTCGTCTCCGTTGGACGCCGTATCGGCTACAATGCAGCTGCCGGCAACCCGGAAGATGTGATTCTTGACACAAGCGCAGTACAGGATCAGGCNCTNGCTGATGCAGCAGTTCCGCTCGATGCAACGCTGACCTCTCTCTTCACCAAAGANAANATGTTTGCCGCACAGCATGAGATCCATGATGCGCTGCATGAAGGCGTCGATATTCTCGATGGCGTCATGCCTCTCGAGGTGATCGTCGGTGATGATGGACGTGCGACCGGCCTCAAGGTGTGCGACTGCACCATGGACGGCATGAAACCAGTTCCAACCGAAGGCACCGAGCGTATTCTCGAAGCAGATCTCATCGTTGCAGCGATTGGACAGGGCGGAGATATGGCTGGCCTTGAAGATCTCGCCAATGATCGCAACCTGATCGATGCCGACAAGCACTACCAGGTGCCGAACAAGCCGGGTCACTTTGTTGCCGGCGATATCGTGCGCCCGCATCTGCTGACAACAGCGATCGGCCAGGGTTCTATCGCCGCCGACAGTATCGATGATTACCTGCAGGATGGTGTTGTTGATGCGATTCGCCGTCCCAAGGTTGACGTACATTTCTTCGATCTCGAAGACAAACTGCTTGAAGCCGGTCTCAGCCCTGAGCATTTCGATGCTTCCAACACGGACAATCTGGAGGCAACAGACAGCGGCAACCTGGCGATCCATAACTACGAAGACCGCTCTTATGCCGAGATCGTTGGTTCTGACGAACTCTTCCTCGGGCACTTCGAGTATGAAGCACGTTATTTGCGGGAGGAGGATGTTCCCTCTGCGGATGATGTCCTGGGTCACTTCCATGAACGCATGATGAACCTTAGCGAAGAGAATGCGCAGGCTGAATCCAAGCGCTGTATGAGCTGCGGTCTCTGCTTCGAGTGTGACAACTGCGTCATCTTCTGCCCGCAGGATGCTGTCTACCGCGTCAAGAAAGACAGCTCGACGACAGGCCGTTATGTTGCAACCGACTATTCACGATGCATCGGTTGTCATATCTGCGCCGATGTGTGCCCAACGGGCTATATCAAAATGGGTCTTGGTGAATAACACGGAGATTGGCATGAAAGTTCGAGCTTTCGAACATAGCCTTTTGCTGGCGCTTGCTGTGGCTCTACTCGCCATTGCAGGCGTATCGAGTGCAGACTGGACCGACTGGAAAAACGGCACATCCCTGGCTGCGACAGAGGCGGAATCCTGCGTGCGTGATGCGGCATTTATGCGGCGTAACCACATGGAGGTGATTAAGCATGCACGCATCGACACAGTGCGCAAAGGCGTTCGCGGCGTCGATGGCAGTCTCTCGGAGTGTATTGCCTGCCATGTCAACAAGGATGATAAGGGCGCTCATATTCCGATAAATCAAGAGGGGCAGTTCTGCGAAGCATGTCATCACTACGTTGGTGTCGCTCTCGACTGCTATCAGTGTCACTCCACAGTACCTGTTAATTGAGTGGTGAGGGAAGGCGAAGTGAATAACTCTCAGGATACAAATCAGAAACGCCGTCAGTTTTTGCTGAAAGGTGCGGCCGTGTCGGCTGTTGCAGTTGCGCCCGGCGTCATGCTGCATACGGTGGCCAAAGCCAAGCCGGTTGGTGAAGCTGTCACGGATGCCGTGCGCTGGGGCATGCTGGTCGATGCCGCCAAATGTGCGGACGGCTGTGATAGTTGTGTGAAGGCATGCAATGATGAAAATGGCCTCAACCTGCTTGAGAAACCGCATGGTGCCGCTGACGACATGTGGGACGAGCAGATCCCCAAATGGATCCGCAACGTCAGGGTAAAGGATAATCTCACCGGTCATGTCTCCAATCTACCGATGATGTGTCAGCACTGCGAGCATCCCCCCTGCGTTGATGTTTGCCCGACGACTGCTTCGTTCCGCCGCGCCGACGGTATCGTCATGGTCGACCGGCATCTTTGTATCGGCTGCCGCTACTGCATGATGGCATGCCCCTACAAGGCGCGTTCATTCGTTCACGAAGTTGTTGAACACAAGCTCACGCGTACGCCGCGCGGCAAGGGTTGTGTTGAATCCTGCAACTTTTGTGTACACCGTCTTGACAATGGCCAGACAACTACGGCCTGCCAGGATGCCTGCGCTAACGAGGGTCACAACGCGATTACATTCGGTGACCTGAATAATCCTGACAGTGAAGTGTCAAAGGCTCTAAAGGAGCAGAGCAGCACACAGATTCGTGCTGACCTGAAATTGAACACCGGAGTCCGCTATCGCGGCGTGTAATCGGGGTTGATGATGAAAAAAATCTATTTTAGAGAGTGGGGCCTGGAAAGCCGCAACTACTGGATGTTGCTGGCAGTGCTGGCTGTAGTCGCAGGTATTGGCGGTCTTGCAGCGCTCTACATGGAGCATAATGGCCACTGGGTGACCGGCATGAACAACCAGGTTGTATGGGGAACTCCACACGTGTTCGCCATATTTCTGATTATCGCTGCTTCAGGCGCGCTGAATGTCGCCTCCATCGGGTCGGTCTTCAACAAGACAATTTACAAGCCTTTGGCGCCGCTGTCGGCCCTGCTGGCGATAGCGCTGCTGCTTGGCGGATTGCTGGTGCTGGTTCTCGACCTGGGGCGTCCCGATCGCCTCATTGTCGCTATGACTACATACAACTTTAAATCCATTTTTGCGTGGAACATTCTTCTCTATAACGGCTTTTTTGTCATCGTCGGTATTTACCTGTGGACCGTCATGGACCGCAAGATGAAGAGCTATTACAAACCGGCTGGCGTCACGGCCTTTGTCTGGCGGCTGGTTCTGACTACAGGTACAGGTTCCATCTTTGGCTTCCTGGTTGCGCGTCAGGCTTTCGATGCTGCAATAATGGCGCCCTGGTTCATCGTCATGTCTTTCGGCTTTGGACTGGCGATCTATATGCTGGTGCTGATGGACGTCTTCAAGCGTGATCAGCGTCCTCTTGGCGATGCCATCATGGGAAAATTGAAAGGACTGCTGGCGGTATTTGTCGCTGCAAACCTGATGTTCATGGTGACATACCATTTGACCAATCTCTATGGAACGGAAAACCACGCCTTTGAAGCATTTATCCTGATCAATGGCGGCATCTACACGGCGATGTTCTGGGTTGGCGAGGTTCTCATCGGCGGTCTGCTGCCGCTGGCAATCTTGTTTCATCCAACACTGAGCCTCTCCCGCAGTTGGCTGACCGCAGCAGCCGTGATGGTTGTTGTCGGCGGCTGGATGACCATCTACGTCATAGTGATCGGCGGCCAGGCGTTTCCAATGGCGATGTTCCCCGGCAAAACAGTTATCGAGAGTGGTTTCTACGACGGCGTCAATGGCATGGCCTCGACTTATATCCCGTCAATTCCTGAAGTCCTGCTTGGTGTCGGCGGTGTTGCCGTGGCTCTGGTAGTCACCGTGATCGGCATCCGCATGCTGAAAATCCTGCCGCTCTCCCTGGCTGACGAGGTTGCAGACCCGCACGCCGGCCTCTGAAATTCTTCCAACCATCTAAAAAACGAGGGGCAGTCATTTGACTGCCCCTCGTTTTTTATTTCTCATCATCTCTACACTGGAGAGATCCTACTTCGCAGCCTGTAATAAGCGACAGCGGATTGAACTACCTTGCTTATCCAAACACCACCCACGTGGTGGCAATGTATTTCACTCCTTTTTTCACGGTGGCGGCACGGTGTTCATGCGTCCAGAAGGGCGGAAACAGCATCAGCTTTCCGGCCTGCGGCTTGACTGACAGCTTCTGATAGGAAAACTCGGTTTCTCCNCCAGGCCCTTCGACATCATTCAGGTACCACAGCGCGACCAGTTGCCGNTAGCTGAATTCGTGACTGCCGCCATCGATGTGCCAGTGATAGTAATCTCCCGGAAGGTAGCGCTGAATCGCATAGCCCATGTCTC
>JGI24023J19991_10002403_pt1 | contig 13672 bp, 13 predicted proteins | sample Cruoilmetagenom1_FD_19991 | JGI IMG/M metagenome (IMG submission 19991) | reverse complement strand
TTCTGCTTTTGAAATTTTGCCACAAATGCACGAATTCTTCATTCGTGAATTCGTGGCGTAATTTTTTTTTGATACCTCGATGGCTCTGCTTCGAGGTAGTTTATTTATATATTTAGACAAATATCTAAATATTATTTCATTCGAACAAATTTTGATTAAAAAAATAGGGTAGAACACTAAAATAGTATAAAGATGGTCTTAATCATTTTTGATTTCTCGCTCTAAGATAGCTTTGACGATACCACGATGCACAAACGCATTAATCACTTCCCAGCCCGTTTTTGCATAGGAGTTAAGCAATTCCTCAAAATCGTTATCACGTTTTATCGGAGTCATTTTTTGGTGTATGAATTTGTATTCTTTCATTATTGAGGTTATTAGGTTGCTGTAAAGATACGGATTGTTATTTCATTAACTTCAATTGAATCCGTTTTCGAGCCAGATCAACTTCGAGTACTTTTACTTGTACATGCTGATGTAAATTAACTATTTCGTTGGGATCTTTTACAAAAGTATCCGAAAGGTTAGAAATATGTATTAATCCACTTTCTTTAATGCCGATCGACACAAAACAGCCAAAATTGGTGATGTTATTGACAATGCCAGGTAAAATCATGCCTATTTCAAGATTATGAATGCTTTTTATATTTGGGTTGTATTCAAATACTTTAGCACGTTTTCTAGGATCTAATCCCGGTTTTTCTAATTCCTTTTTGATGTCTTGCAAGGTTGGAAGTCCTACTGTGTCTGTCACAAAATCAGTGAGTTGTAGTTTTGAGAGAATTTCTTTATTACCAATAAGTTCGTTTTCAGAAATCTGTAGTTTTTTAGCCATCCGTTTTACTAAATCATAGCTTTCGGGATGCACTGCCGAATTATCTAACGGATTTGTGCCATTTTTAATACGTAAAAAACCAGCACTTTGCTCAAAAGCTTTGGCACCTAATCGGGGCACTTTTTTAATTTGTGTGCGTGACGTAAAGGCACCATTTTCTTCCCGATAGCTCACGATGCTTTTGGCTAACTTTTCTCCGATACCAGAAATGGCAGACAATAGTGAACTACTGGCCGTATTGATATTTACACCTACTAAATTAACACAACTTGACACAACAAGGTCTAATTCTTCTTTGAGTTTTGTTTGATCGACATCGTGTTGGTATTGCCCAACACCAATTGATTTAGGATCTGTTTTTACCAATTCGGCTAAAGGGTCTTGCAAACGCCGACCAATAGAAATGGCACCACGAACAGTTACATCATAATTAGGGAATTCTTCACGGGCAATTTTAGATGCTGAATAAATGGAAGCTCCTGCTTCACTGACCACAAAAACCAGTATATCTTTATCAAATCGGATGCGTTTAATGAGTTGTTCCGTTTCACGTGAGGCGGTTCCATCACCAATCGCAATAGCATGAATTTTATGGGCATTGACTAAAGATCGTATTTTTTTAATAGCCATACCACTTTCGTTTTGTGGCGCATGTGGATAAATGGTTTCGTTATACTTAAAATTGCCTTGAGCATCGATACAAACCACTTTACAACCTGTTCTAAAACCTGGGTCAATGGCTAAGACATTTTTTTCACCTAAAGGCGCACCTAATAAAAGTTGGTTTAAATTCTTGGCAAAAACAGTAATAGCCGTTGCGTACGCTTTTTCTTTGGCTGTTTGTAAAACTTCATTTGCTAGGGCAGGAGCTAGCAATCTTTTATAAGCATCTTTGATAAAATCTTTCAAATAACTTGTAGTGGTTGAATGCTGTTTAAGGACACGTTGCTCAATCGTTTCTAAAGCATAGTCTTTGTCAATGTCTACTTTTAATCGCACAAAACCTTCATTTTCTGCTCTGAGTAATGCTAATAAACGATGTGATGGACAGCGATTTAGTGCCTCAGACCAATCGAAATAATCTTTAAATTTTTGGGCCTTTTCATCGTCTTTCTTCGTTCTAATAACTTTAGAGGTAATGAAGGCTTGGCGTTCAAAAACACGACGTAAACGATTACGAACCCCGATGTTTTCATTAATCCATTCGGCAATGATAAAACCTGCGCCTTCAAGTGCCTCATATTCATTTGCTATTTCGTCATTGAGGTATTTAGAGGCAATATATTCGAGGTCATCAGTACGTTGTGACATGATAATTTTAGCCAAAGGCTCTAAACCATTTTTACGGGCTTTTTCGGCTTTGGTAGTTCGTTTCTTTTTATAGGGCAAATAGATATCCTCAACTTCTTGAAGTGTTTTAGCAGTAAGAATGCGTTCTTTTAGTTCGGGAGTTAATGCCTCTTGTTCTTCTACTGCTTTNAGAATAGTGTCTTTCCTTTTTTGGAAGGTTTCAAAGTCTTTTTTGAGTTTTACAATTAGTCCGATTTCCACTTCGTCTAAATTGCCAGTCATTTCTTTGCGGTATCGAGAAATAAATGGAATGGTACACTCTTCGTTTAATAGTTTTATAGTATTTTCTACACCTCTTTTAGGGAGATTGCTGAGTTGGGTGATGTGGTTTATTAATTGCATTTTAAATGTATGTGAAGCAAAAGAAATATTTAGATTACATCCAAGAAGCTAAAAAGAATTATGGAGAGAAAATTGTTGGACAAGTGGTTATTATGCCAATAGCATTGGTTAATCTACGAATGAATAAGGAAAAAAATTACAAAATCAGTGGTAAACAAAAACTAAATATACAAAAGTTTATTCAAGTCAACTAAGTTTATTTTGATACCTCAACGTCTCTGACCTCGAGGTGGTTTATTAATCACTAGTTGCTTCAATAAGAGAAGCACGTGCTTTAGGAATGGATATATTTATCAAGAAACCTAGAGAAATATGCGTTTTATCAATTAGACTTCCCCAAAGATATTTTCCTTTTACATTTAAGATTAACAACATGGCATCTACTTCTAAATCAATTATCTGATACTTTCCAAAAGGAGGTAATCCTATTTCATTTAAGGAGTTTTCCATATTATTAACAATACTTCCAAATAAAGCAGTATACTTATCATTTGGATTAAAACTTGTTATAGATGAACCCGATTCTTTATCCCATATATCAGATGATAATAGTGCACCATCTAAATCTGCTTTTAATAAGTCTATTGATTCTTTCATTTTTTTTACATTCATAATTATAATTTTTTTTGGTTTTAACCTATTTTACTAAACTAGTCAGGGGAAGAATTATCTGCGCATTATTTTAAATTTTTATATTTTAGTGAAGTGTCTCGAAATCAGTATGCCAGGAGAGATTATCCTCATTTGGTTATCGTTTCATGATTAAATTTCATCAATGCTTAATGTAACGAGTGATTGATTTAACAATTGGTATCCTATTTCGATGGGATTTTTGACAAAATTTTTTCATAACTAGCAAGGGCTTGTAAATTTCCTACATGTATAAATTCAATAACTTCATCTATTGGTTATAATTTACTTTCCATTAAAAAAAAGCCTTGATTAATTAGAGTCAGAATCAAAAAGTTTCTGAAAAAAGGTTTTCTTTTTTTTGTTTGAATTTTGCTTTTCTAGCAATCTTTTCTCTGCTCTTCTTTTTATTGAAGCCTGTTTTAATGCTTCTTTTTCTTTTAATACAGCCTGTTTGAGTGCTTCTTTTTCTTTTAATACAGCCTGGTTTTTTTTTAACATACCTTCTTGAAAATTAATCGTTTTTCTATTTTCAGAAACTTGACTTTTTTCTTTTATTTGTTTATGTTTAGTAATTTCCTCTTTAGCAATTTTTTCTTCTTCTAACATCTTATTTTTTCTTTCAATAATCGCTTTTTTTGCTGTATCTTCCTTTATTTTTTTTTCTTCGATTAACTCATTTTCCCTCTCAAGTCTTTTTTCCTTAAAACGGGCTTCTCTTTCTGCGGCTTCTCCTTTAATTCTTTCAATTTTTGCTTTGACAGAATCTTCATTTTCCGTCAATAAAGAATCTCTTTTTTCAGTCTGTTCACGATTAATATGTTGTTCTTTTTTTACAAAAGTATCCTGTTTTGCCTCAGACTTTATAACATGTTGTGTTTCGTTATGCATTTCCACAGCTCCAAATATTGCTTCTATATCCTCAGATATATTTTTTTCTTTGCTAAATTTGACACTCACATTGTAAATATCCTCTATTGCTTTTTCAAGAGACAACTTATTGTTTTTAAACAAGCTTTTTATCTGTGTTACTTTCGTTTGAAAGAAAAAGTTTTTCAAAGGTATATCTAATTGACCCGTTACTAATTCTTTCCATTCTTTTCGGTCTTTGTTGGGTATTTTATTCATAATCTCAAAAAATTAATCGTTTTCTAAATTCATTTTAATAACAATAACAATTTAATTGAGAAAACCGTATTATACATCACCTTATTTTAAAACAAAAAGAAGTTAATTTTTTTAAGAACACCCAAATAAAAATNTTCTTGTCTTTAAAACTTAGTCTGAGAAAACCGATCNCCCAATTAGGTACAGAAAGCAAATATATAAAAAATATCGTTACTTAGATTACTAATTGGTAGGTTCAATCGTTTTCGGGTTTAATTCCCCGACGCTCTGCGTCGAAATTAAAAGGAATTTTTCCTATTTGATACCTCGACGGCTCTGCCTCGAGGTAGTTCATTTGGTATAAATAATATTCTCTCTAAAGATACCCTAAATAGGGTTTTTGTTGCTATTGATAGAGAGCTATTCGAATCTTGCTTCATTGAGTGGGTATTCCATTGCAGATTTAAGTGATGGCTTGGTAGTGGCTATTGACGGTAAAACTTTAAGAGGAGCAAAATCTCATGGTAAAAAATCCCCAAACAACCAATTGTTCAGGGATTTAATTCGATTAAATAAGTTGCAGATTGTATTACTTCATCAACTCAAAACTACGTTTGATAAACTCGGTCATTTCTTTTCCTGTAAGGAGGTTTTGAGAGAGTTTCGCTAAATCTAAAGCTTGGTTGACATATTTTTCTTTGTTCTTTTTTGCTTTTAGAATTTTATCCATTAAAGGATGGTTGCTATTGACAATCAAGTTATACATTTCGGGCATATCGCCCATTCCCATCATGCCGCCACCCGTTTGGCTCATTTCTTTATAACGACGCATAAATTCTGGTTGTGTGATGATAAACGGATTTTCAGCAGAATCTAAAGCTTCCATTTGCACGGTATAAGTAGCACCTGGTACGATTCCTTTGACAATTTCCTCTAACTTCGTTTTTTCTTCATCTGATAATTTAGAGATTTTGGTGTCGTCTTTATTGATTAAATTATCAATAAAATCAGCATCTACACGGGTAAATTTTACTTTTTCATTTTCCGTTTCTAATTTTTGAATGAGATGCGGCACAATCGGAGAGTCTAATAAAACAACATCATAGCCTTTGGCTTTTGCTGTTTCAATATACGAGTGTTGTTTATCTTTATCAGAGGTGTATAAAACAATTAAATTGTCATCTTTATCCGTTTGATTGTCTTTGATTTTTTCTTTAAGCTCTTCTAGGGTGTAATTTGCACCATCGACCACTGGATACATGGCAAATTTTTGTGCTTTTTCAAAGAATTTATCTTCCGATAGCATACCATACTCGATGATCAATTTGATATCTTCCCATTTAGATTCAAAGTCTTTACGATCTTTTTTGAATATAGAATTTAGTTTATCAGCAACTTTCTTAGTGATATAACCTGATATTTTCTTAACAGCACCATCCGATTGTAAATAACTACGAGATACGTTTAGTGGAATATCGGGTGAATCGATGACACCACCTAACATCTGTAAAAAGTCAGGGACAATTCCTTCTACATTATCCGTTACAAAAACTTGATTTTGATAGAGTTGGATACGGTCCTTTTGAATATCCATATTTTTGGTAATTCTAGGGAAATATAAGATTCCCGTTAAATGAAATGGATAATCTACATTTAGATGGATATTAAACAAAGGCTCCTCAAATTGCATCGGATACAATTCACGATAAAAACTCTTATAATCTTCAGGTTTTAAACTAGCCGGTTTTTTGGTCCAAGCTGGAGTTGGATTGTTGATGATATTATCAACAGTATATTTTTCTTCTTTCGCATCATCGCCTTCACCGATTGTTTTTGTTTCTTCTCGCGTTCCGTGTTTAATAGGAATCGGCATAAAACGATTATATTTTGTCAACAATTCGTTTATTTTACTTTCTTCTAAGAAGCCTTTTTCTTCTTCACTAATGTGTAAGATGATTTCGGTTCCGCGTTCCTTTTTGTCAATGTTCTCTATAGTGTATTTTGGACTTCCATCACATTCCCATCTTACGGCTTGAGAACCTTCTTTAAAAGACTTCGTTAATATTTCTACTTTGTCAGCAACCATATAGGAAGAATAAAAACCAAGACCAAAGTGACCAATAATACCAGAATCCTCAATTTTATCTTTATATTTTTCTACAAACTCCTCAGCTCCTGAAAAAGCGATTTCGTTTATATATTTCTCTACTTCTTCTTCAGTCATACCAATTCCTTGGTCGATGATGTGGAGTGTTTTTTTCTTTTTATCAATTTTTATTTCGATTTGTGGTGTCCCATAATCGCCTTTGGCTTCACCAATACTAAACAAATGTTTTAGTTTTAAGGTAGCATCTGTTGCATTAGATACTAATTCACGTAAGAAAATTTCGTGATCTGAGTATAAAAATTTCTTAATTATCGGGAAGATATTTTCCGTTGAAATGTTAATAGTTCCTTTTGACATTATTTCTTGTTTTAGTTGTTTGTTAATTCTAATTGTTTGGCTATTGGCTAAAATAATACCAAACGAATATTTGTGACAATTTGACAGAGAAAATAGTATATTTACCACTAAATCTAACAAAATGACTACAAAAGATACCAAGATAATTAACGGTCATAAGCACATACGCTATGAATCTAAGCCTATTTCTAAAGCTAAAGTTTTAAAACAAAGTGAAAAGTTTTATATAAAAATGAATGATCGTCGTTCGATTCGTGATTTTTCTAATAAAGCAATTCCGCGAGAAGTTATTGAGAATATTATAAAAACTGCCAGTACCGCACCATCAGGTGCTCATAAGCAGCCTTGGACATTTTGTGTGGTCGAAAACCCTGAAATAAAGAGACAAATTCGTAAAGCAGCCGAGGCTGAAGAAAGAAAATCATATGAAGGACGTATGAGCGATTCGTGGTTAGATGATATTAAACCTATGGGCACGAATGCTTCAAAACCATTTATAGAAATTGCTCCTTATATAATTATAGTTTTTAAGCACTTGTTTGAATATGATGATAATGGGGAAAAACTTCAAAACTACTACGTAAATGAATCTGTTGGAATNGCTTGTGGGATGTTAATCGCAGCCATTCAAAATGCAGGATTAAAAACCTTAACACATACACCAAGCCCGATGCGGTTTTTAGAAAAAATTTTAGAACGTCCCGATAACGAACGTGCTTTTCTATTGTTACCTGTCGGATACGCCTCATCAGACTGTTTTGTTCCAAAACTAACACGTAAGCCACTAAATGAAATTAGTCGGTTTTATTAAGATTTTTACATTGTACTGTCTATCAATTTATTAGGTGTCATTTGGCTTTTGTAAACTATTATTCACAGCATACTATTTTTTATTTTCTATCTTTGATTTTTTAAATTTTCTTATAGTAACATTAAATTACAAAATCAAAATCAAACTTATAATTAATACATATGTACAGTAGTAAAGTAACTGGAATGGGATTTTATGTTCCCGATAATGTGGTAACCAACGATGATTTGTCTAAAATGATGGATACAAATGATGCTTGGATTCAAGAACGAACAGGTATTCAAGAAAGACGTTGGATACCTAATGGTAGTGAGGATACGGCTACTGTAATGGGTGCAAAAGCCGCTAAAATAGCTATTGAAAGAGCAGGATTAACAAAAGATGATATAGATTTTGTAGTTTTTGCGACATTAAGTCCTGATTATTATTTTCCTGGAGGTGGTGTGCAAATTCAAGATTTATTAGGTTTACCAACAGTTGGAGCATTAGATGTACGTAATCAATGTTCTGGATTTGTATATTCGATGTCAGTAGCCGATCAATTTATTAAAACAGGCATGTATAAAAATGTATTGATAATTGGCGCAGAATACCATTCTAACGGTTTAGATAAAACAACACGCGGTAGAACTGTCGCCGTCCTTTTTGGAGATGGAGCAGGAGCCATGGTCTTATCAAGAACTGAAGAAAAAGATAAAGGGATTTTATCAACACATTTACACTCACAAGGAGAATTTGCAAAAGAACTTTCTGTAGAATCACCTAGTATAAAGAAATGGGTTCCTGAATTGATGGCAAATAAAGATGATATATCTTATTTTCCTTACATGGATGGACAGAAAGTGTTTAAACATGCTATTGTACGGTTTTCAGAAGCAATTAATGAGGGTTTAGCCGCAAATAATTATAAAGCCGAAGATATTGATATGTTTATTCCACATCAAGCCAATTTACGGATTACGCAATTTGTTCAAAAAAGATTTGGATTAGCAGACGATAACGTATATAGCAACATTCAAAAATATGGAAATACGACAGCTGCTTCTATTCCGATTGCCCTATGCGAAGCCTGGGAACAAGGAAAAATTAAAGAAGGAGATTTAGTGGTGTTAGCTGCTTTTGGTAGTGGTTTCACTTGGGGAAGTGTGGTCATTCGTTGGTAATTCATTAAAAAAGAGTCGATGATAATTTACGGTACTGGAAGCAAAGATCTAGGAGAAAGGTTTATTCCAAACGAAAAATGCCCACATTGTGGAGAATACAATAAAATCTATGTTCATGCAATTGCACGTTATTTTGATGTGTTTTGGATTCCCATATTTCCATTTCGTAAGAAAGTAACAGCCGTTTGTCACAGTTGTGAGAAAGAGATAACCAAAGAGCAAATTTCAACGAGTTTACAAGATAAAATAAGTTTAGAGAAATCAAGCTTTAAATTACCTATTTACCTTTTTTCAGGTTTGATTCTTATTGGTTTACTGATACTTCTATTAGAATTTAATTCTAGAAAACATGATGATTTTGTTGAAAATAAGATTCATAATTTAAAGAAAAATGACGTATTAGTATTCCAAATGAGTCCTAATGTCTATTCATTTGGTTTAGTTGATACTATACATGATGGTGATGTCTATTTTAGAAATAGTAATTATTCATTAAATCAAAAACCATCAATTACTGACTATGAAGAAGGTCTAGAAGAACATCTTGATTTTTTAGATTCAGAGTATTATTTTTATACGCAATCTGAAATTGATTCATTGAATGAAATAGGCAATTTGGATGTTCTTGAATAATCGTTAATTTTAATAACTAGATTCATTTGTCATTTTTAGAAGTCACAAGATTCGGCATACATTACGGATTGCATCTAGTTTTTCCTGTATTTATTGCTAGGGTATTTTTTAAACAATATTGGAAAAAAGCATATATAATTATGCTCGCGACTATGTTAGTTGATTTAGACCATTTATTAGCAAACCCAATATTTCATCCCGAACGATGTAGTATTGGTTTCCATCCTTTACATTCATATTTAGCTATAGGTATTTACTTTGTTTTATTTTTCATCCCTAAGTTTCGGATTGTATCAATTGGTTTACTTTTGCATATGCTAACAGATTATTTAGATTGTCTATGGATATAATTTTTATTTTCAAACTTCTAAATACTTCTTTGCGTTTCCGCGCCTTTGCGGTTAAAAAATATAAACAATGAAAATAGCAATCATAGGAGGTGGAGCAGCCGGTTTTTTTGCGGCTATAGCAGCAAAGGAAAACTATCCTGAGGCGAATGTGGTGATCTACGAAAAATCACAAAAAATTCTTTCTAAAGTAAAAGTTTCTGGAGGCGGTCGTTGTAATGTTACCAACGGATGTACTGATATCAAGGAACTCGCAAAAGCCTATCCGAGAGGAAGCAGGGCTCTTGAACGATCATTTTATGAGTTTAATACAACGCATACTATGCAATGGTTTGAATCAAGAGGTGTTCCACTCATGATTCAAGAGGATAATTGCGTGTTTCCTACTTCACAAAACTCACAAAGTATTATTGATGTTTTTATAAATGAAACAAAACGATTAGATATTGCAATTGTCTTGGGGCAAACAATAGGGAAAATTAGTTCTATCCATGATGAAAAACTAGAAATTCAATTTAAAGCAGTAACGTATAAGCCCAAAATATTTGATAAAGTAATTGTTGCAACTGGAGGAGCATCTCGAGAAAAAAATTTAGAGTGGCTGTCTATTTTAGGACACAAAATTGCCACACCACTTCCTTCGTTATTTACCTTTAATATGCCCGACGAGTCTATTAAAAATTTGATGGGCATTGTAGTTGAAAATACCTTAGTAAGCATTCAAGGAACAAAGTTAAAATCTGATGGGCCCTTATTAATCACACATTGGGGAATGAGTGGTCCAGCAATATTAAAGTTATCATCATTTGGTGCAAGGATCTTAAGTGAAAAAGATTACAATTTTAAGGTGCAGGTTAATTGGGTGAACGAAAAGAACAATGAGCTGGTATTAAAAGAATTACAAAGCTTATTTCAAGAAAACCCTAATAAGATTGTTGGGAATATCAGACCTTATTTTATACCCATACGATTATGGCATTTTTTACTAGAAAAAGGTGGTTTTAGTACGACTAAAAAATGTATAGAAATCGGTAAAAAAGGACAAAATAAAATGATTAGTTTACTCACCAATGACACCTATGCGGTCAGTGGTAAAACTACTTTTAAAGAGGAATTTGTAACCTGTGGAGGAATCAGTCTAGATAGTGTTGATTTTAAAACCATGCAAAGTAAAGAAGTGAGAAATCTGTATTTTGCAGGTGAAGTATTAGATATTGATGGCATTACTGGTGGCTATAATTTTCAAGCAGCTTGGACAACTGGTTTTATTGCTGGAAAATTGAAGTAGTTAAATGCACTATTTGTTACTTTGTAAACCAATTTTTTAATGGAATTTAGTGTCCATTACAATCATATAAAGATTTAGTTATTTTAAAAAATAAACAATGTATATCAAAAATGTATTAGTTCTCCTTATTTCAGTTTTTATTTTTCAGTTTAGTAATGCTCAAGAACAGTTTTCTGTTCAAATAGAACCCATCACAATCAATGCAGCTCCAAGTGTTCATTCTTATGCCTGGGCAAAAACGACAGATGAAAAATGGATCATAATAGGTGGTCGAATTGATGGATTGCACCAACGTCAACCTTTTGCAGCATTTTTAGAAACGGCTAATAATACAAACGTATATCTTATTGATCCCATTAATAATCAAACATGGAGTAGTGCGTTAAATGTTTTGCCTGTTCCTGTTTTTGAACAATTGCAATCTACCAATCAAGAGTTTTATCAAAGAGATAATACATTATATGTTTTTGGAGGTTATGGATTTAGTACGACGGCCAATGATCACATTACCTATCCAAATTTAACAGCCATACATGTAGATGAATTGGCAACTGCAATCATGAATGCTACAGATATTACGCCATATTTTAGACAAATTACGAATCAAAATTTTGCGGTTACAGGTGGACAAACTGATTATATGGATCCAACTTTTTATCTTTGTGGTGGTCAGTATTTTGAGGGAGCTTACAACCCGATGGGGCCAGACAGTGGACCTGGTTTTATACAAAATTATACAGATGAAATTCGAAAGTTTGAAATCCTAGATGATGGCACAAATTTGAGTATAGCCAATTATATTGCTATAAATGACGTGGATAATCTTCATAGAAGAGATTACAATCTGTCGCCTCAAATATTCCCAAATGGCGAGCGAGGAGCGACTATTTTTAGTGGTGTTTTTCAGGTGTTAGCAGATTTGCCTTTTTTAAATTCAGTTAATATATCACCGTCTGGCTATACAGTAAATAATGATTTTAACCAATATTTAAGCCAGTATCATAGTGCAAAAGTTCCGATTTATGACGCTGCTAATAATACCATGCACACCCTATTTTTTGGTGGGATGAGTCAGTATACGCTCGATATCGATGGAAATTTAGTACAAGATGATAATGTACCCTTTGTAAAAACAATAAGCAAAGTTACCAGATTGAGTGATGGCAGTATGGTTGAAAGTAAACTAGACATTGAGATGCCAAGCTTGCTAGGTGCTGGTGCTGAATTTATACCCATAATAAATAATGATTTTTACCTTGATGAACACATGGTCAAACTAAACAATTTACCCAGTGAAAGTGTGTTAATTGGTTATATTTATGGAGGTATTGATAGTACAGCTGAGAATATATTTTTTGTGAACGATGGTACGCAAAGTACAGCTAGTAGTAAGATTTTTAAAGTATTTATTGACAAAAGTGTCTTAGGAATTCATGAAACTCAAATTGGTGCTGAAAATATATTTAATTTGAGTGTTTACCCAAATCCATCGAAAGATATTTTTAAATTAGAATTCTTTATTCCTTCGACTAAAAAGCATTTTATAGAAGTGCACGATATGCTAGGCAAAAGAATTAAAAGTATAGAGTTTGAAAGATCTATTGGTAAATATACTTTTCCGTTAGATTTATCTGATTTTGCTACGGGAGAATATACAGTAACCATAAAGTCTAATATGTATCTTTCCAAGAGAAAAATAATCAAAAATTAAATTGTGCTATGAAATCAAAAAGTCTTTATTTATAACTATTCTTAACCCATTTAGCGGTTAAAAAGCTAAAGTGTGTTTTATTTTGTTATACCAATTGTTAATCAAAATACGTTGTAAATAAATTAGAATATATTTTTATTTTTCTAGGCATAAATTTTTTGCATAGCTATGTTTATGGAAATAATTTATAACGAAGAAAAAGGAAAATATAAATGATTTATATAGCGTGTTTTGCTTTGTAATTGGTGTTAATTGGTTTTCCGTTTGTTTTTTAATGTATTGCCGTATTGTTCCTCCAGCTATTTTTGCTATTACTTTAATTACTAACCCAACTAAAGTTTTTGCCTAATTTCTTTTTATCATAAACTGGTCAGACAGTTGAGAGAAAATAGTTTCATTTCTTTTTCGTGATTTTTTAAAGATATACAGATGCCGTTTAAATTCTTTTTTCTTACTAGGCATTGGTGTTTCAAGATTGATTTGAACGAATGCAAATAAGTCAAGTAAGGATTTGACATATATCCTGCATCACCAAAAAGTGCACAATTTCCTAGACTTCCATACTTAATGTCATTAAAAACACCTAACTTATGAACACTTGCTTTGTAATTGGTATAAGCTTTATGAGATGCTGTTTAAAAGTTTTCTCTATAAATTTTAGTTTGTAATTATCGACTCATTTTACAAACTAGGAACAGGCATAGAACCAAAAATAATACTCTAGAATTTACTGTTTTAACACTTAAAATCAAAGAGATATAAAAAAGAATTGCTCAAGGTATTAGAAATTGATGGCTTACGTTTTGATGTATTGAAGTGCAATCTTAAAAAGTTCAATTCTAACTTATGGCTGAAAATTCGATATAAAATTATGTCAGGTAAAACTACAGACCTGAGTTCGACGTAAGCTTTAATTCACAGAAGCAAAAGAAAAGGTAAGGTTTGAAGTGAAAAATTAAAAGGAATATCTAGATATTTTAATGATTTTTCG
>JGI24023J19991_10002401_pt1 | contig 13677 bp, 14 predicted proteins | sample Cruoilmetagenom1_FD_19991 | JGI IMG/M metagenome (IMG submission 19991) | reverse complement strand
TTAGGGGTGTAGCAGGCAGCAATGTCTTGTATGAGACTTAAATTATTATTCAAATAAAGACAATGTTGAGCATATGTACACTCCTGAGTGTGAAATAGCTATTGTATCTTAATTAGGCTTCTCTAAATTTCCTCTAAAGCCTGATTCAAATCTTCTAGAAGATCTGAAATAGCTTCTATGCCAACACTCAATCGAATTAATGAGTCAGTTACACCTGTCTTTTCACGTTCTTTTTTTGGGATAGAAGCATGGGTCATGGTAGCAGGGTGACCACATAGAGATTCTACACCACCTAAAGATTCAGCCAGCGTAAATAGTTTTAACTTTTCAACGATCTTGATAGCATCTTGTTTTAAATTAGCCTTTGTGGAAAAAGATACCATTCCACCAAAATCGTTCATTTGTTTTTTGGCTATATGGTGGTTTGGATGGTTTTCAAATCCTGGCCAAAACACTTTTTCAACTTTAGGGTGTGATTCTAGAAAATGTGCAACAGCAGAGCCGTTTTCACAATGTCTTTGCATGCGAACATGTAGTGTTTTTAAACCTCGTAATACTAAAAAACTATCCATGGGTCCACATACAGCGCCACTCGCATTTTGAATAAAATATAATTGATTAGCAAGTACTTTATCTTTTACGACAAGCGCACCCATAACAACATCAGAATGACCTCCCAAATATTTGGTAGCAGAATGCATCACAATATCTGCACCTAAATCTAAAGGCTGTTGCAAATAGGGCGTTGCAAAAGTATTATCAACCGCAACAAGGATCTTATGTTCTTTGGCAATACGTACTACAGATTCAATATCTACAATATTTAACATAGGGTTTGTAGGTGTTTCTACCCAAATGAGTTTTGTGTGATCATTTATTTTTTGTTTGATTGTAGTAAGGTCATCAAGCCCAACAAAATGGAATATAATGCCATATTTCTCGAATATTTGTGTAAACAAACGATAGGTTCCTCCATATAAATCATTCGTAGCGATAACTTCATCACCTGGTTGTAAGAGTTTTATGACTGCATCAATAGCAGCTAAACCTGAACCAAAAGCTAATCCAAAATTTCCATTTTCAAGACTGGCAAAGGCATTTTCTAATGCGTGTCGAGTCGGATTCCCAGTTCGCGAATATTCAAAACCTTTGTGGTCGCCTGGGCTTTTTTGGGCATAAGTAGAGGTTTGATAAATAGGCGGCATCACAGCTCCTGTACTAGGGTCATGCTCTTGATTGCCATGTATAGTTTTGGTATTAAATTTCATCTGTCTAAATCTTAATGTGTCAAAATTGGATATACTCGTTTCATTTTATCACGTATTATAATATATTTGCCGAAATTAACAATTTTAATCAATATGCGTAAATTATATTATCTAAAAACCTGTGACACTTGTTCGCGAATTCTAAAAGATATTCCTACAGATAAATTTGAAATGATTGAAATTAAAACACAGCCTATTCAAGTGAATCAGTTAGAAGAGCTATATGCTTTGTCTGGCAGTTATGAAGCTCTCTTTAGTAGAAGGGCAAAAAAATATCATCAAATGGATTTGAAAAATCAGGAGCTTACCGAAAAAGATTATCGTAGGCTACTCCTAGATGAATATACTTTTTTAAAAAGGCCTGTTGTGATTGTAGATAAGCAAATATTTATCGGTAGTAGTAAAAAAAATGTCCTAGAATTAATTGAAGCGTGTAAAAAACTATAAGATTTATGAAGCTATTTGTGCGTATACTATTAATGAGTGTGTTGTTAATTTTAGGAGTAGGTTTTTATCTTAAATATACAGACAACCCAAAAGGAAATCTATTAATTGGGTTGGGTGTTTTACTGTTTGCATTTGTTTTGATGCCTTCATTTTTATATCATAGGTATAGAGATAAAAAATTGACAGACTACACATTAAATAAAGAGAAAATAGACCAAATAATTGATAATCTAAAGAATTAGTTATAAGAACTTTCGTTCGATAATCGTGATGAGGCGTTCTTCATATTCTAGCTTTGTACTCCAATTATAATCAGGTTTTACCATGTTTTCAATAAAGTTTTTAGCCTGCTCTTCTGAACGAAATGAGTTTAATTGTGATAAAACCCTATTAAAATCAGCTTGACTTCCATTAAATAAATGTTTTACAAAAGCAATTCGATCATTCAGACCAATTTGTAATTGTACTTGAGAAAGGCTATCATTTAGAGATTTTTTTGTGATTTCAATTTTTTCAGCTTTTTCGAATAAATCTGCTGCATACTCTGCAGAAATGGCATCTTTTAATTCTTCCTCTAAACTAATTGTAGGTTCAAGGTTTTTAGTTTCAAGAGGCTCTTCTGTTTTTTTAAATTCGAGTTTTTTCTCTGTAATGTCTACATCTTTAGTTTCCTCTTTTAGTATGTTTTTTACTTCAGGATTAACTTTGGGAGTAGACTCCATAATCTGTTGAATAAGCTCTGGTACGCTTAGTTCACGTTCTTTAGGCTTTTCTATTTGTTGTTTTTTGTCGTTGCTAGCTTCTTCTTTAACAAGATTTTTGGGTTTTTCTTCAAAGATAAGATGGTGATGTAACAAAATGACTTTTTCATAAAGTTCTCTTACTTTCTCAAGTAATTGTTCAGAAGTCTCATTTATAATAGCTTGCGCAAATTGATCCGTGAGGGCTTTTATTTGATGTCTTGAAATATTGTGCATAAGTTACCAGAATTATCTTAAATTTCAGTTGATATTTTTTTACTTTTGTAAAGATAGTAAATTGAAAGAATTTAGGAGACCACTAAAACTAAAAAATTAAAAATGTTTCTTGAAAATACAGTAAATCATAACGAAAAATTTGGATGGATTGAAGTAATTTGTGGTTCCATGTTCTCAGGTAAGACTGAGGAGCTAATACGAAGATTAAAAAGAGCACAATTCGCAAAGCAAAAAGTAGAGATTTTTAAACCAGCGATAGATACCCGTTATGATGAGGAATTTGTTGTTTCACATGACTCCAATGAGATACGTTCTACTCCTGTTCCAGCAGCAGAAAACATCAGATTATTAACGAGCGATGTTGAAGTAGTAGGTATTGATGAAGCGCAGTTTTTTGATGATGAAATTGTAGCCGTTTGTAATGATTTGGCAAATAAAGGAATTCGTGTGATTGTTGCAGGACTAGATATGGATTTTCAAGGAAATCCTTTTGGTCCCATGCCAGCACTTATGGCGACGGCAGAATATGTTACCAAGGTACATGCTGTCTGTACCAGAACGGGCAATTTAGCCAATTACAGCCATAGAACTTCTGCAAATAAAGATTTAGTGGTTTTAGGAGAAACCGATGTATATGAGCCACTTAGCAGAGCCGCTTACTATAAAGCGATTAAAGAAAAAGCGCAAAAGCAAAAACAATCGGAGTAAGCAGGTATGTTAGAAACCAATAGCACATTTTTAAGTGTTGATTTAAATGCATTAACACATAATCTTCAGTTTTTTAAATCGCGTTTAGGCGATGAAACTAAGTTATTAGCTGTGATAAAAGCTTTTGCGTATGGACATGATGCTGTTGGAATTGCCCAACGATTAGAAAAAGAAAAAGTAGCCTATTTTGCTGTAGCTTATATCAAAGAAGGAATTCAGTTGCGTGAAGCAGGTATCAAAACGCCTATTTTGGTTTTGCACCCGCAACAATCAGATTTACAGGCTTGTATGTCCTTTAACTTAGAGCCAAATATTTATAGTTTTAGGATGCTTAAATTGATTCAGGAAGAAATACGTTTAAATAAATTATCAAACTTTCCCATTCATTTAAAATTTAATACGGGTTTAAATAGGTTAGGTTTTGTTTTAGAGGATGTTGAGAAGTTAATAGCTATCATAAAAAGTGATAAAACCTTAAAAATTGCTTCCGTTTTTTCACATCTTGTAGCTAGTGAAGATGTAAATGAAAGATCTTTTACTTTGAAGCAAATTGACCTTTATAAGCAAATTGTTGCCTCTATTCAAGCAAAATATAATGATCCATTTATTAAACATTTAACCAATACTTCAGGAACCTTAAATTATCCTGAAGCACATTTTGATATGGTGCGAGTCGGTATCGGTTTATATGGTTATGCCAACGATTTAAAATATACAAGCCAATTGAAGAATGTCGGTCGTTTGCAGTCGGTTATTTCTCAAAAACATACCATCCAAAAAGGTGATTCAGTGGGCTATAACCGTGCCTTCGTTGCTGAAAGAGAAACAATATCTGCTACGATTCCTATCGGTCATGCTGATGGTATTCCGCGTACTTGGAGTAAAGGAGCAGGTTTTGTTACAATCAACGGAATCAAAGCACCTGTCTTAGGGAATGTGTGTATGGATATGATTATGGTCGATGTAACCACTATTTCTTGCCAAGAAGGAGACATAGTGCATATTTTTGATTCACAAGAAACACTCGAAGAAGTGGCAAAAAATGTTGGCACGATATCCTACGAAATATTGACAGCTATATCCCAACGTATCCCGAGGGTTCTCAAGAATAGATAAATTAGTCAATGTATATATTTTAGCAAACTTTAGTATATTTGCTTCATTAACTAATTTTAAACTTAACTAATATGTTAAAAGAATTTAAGAATTTTATCATGACAGGTAACGTAATTGATTTTGCGGTAGCTGTAATTATGGCAGGAGCTCTAGGTGAAGTGATCAAGGGGTTTGTAAATAATATTGCAATGCCATTTGTTGGGTATTTTGCAGGAGGAATGAATTTTGAAGATCTTCATATCGCAATGGATGGTCAAGAATATGCTACTTTAGCAGCAGCAAAAGAAGCTGGTGGAGCAGTAATTGCATATGGTTCTTGGATTAATACAATTGTCAATTTGTTAATTGTAGGTTTTATCATGTTTTTAATTGTTAAAGTCTATAATAAAACAAAAAAACCAGTTGAAGAAGCACCAGCCGAACCAGCAGGACCAAGTGATAATGATTTATTAACAGAAATCAGAGATTTATTGAAAAAATAGTCCATTTAGCCAATAATTAAATTAAATCCGAATAGTAAAAGCTATTCGGATTTTTTTGTTCAGAACCAAAAAATAGTTGTATCTTTGCAGTCCAAATCGCGGGATGGAGCAGTCGGTAGCTCGCTGGGCTCATAACCCAGAGGTCACAAGTTCGAGTCTTGTTCCCGCTACTACAAAGAGAATCATTAATTTGATTCTCTTTTTTTATGCTGTAAAACAAAAACAGATAATTGCATAAATCTAAAATAGTTACACCAGTTAAATTTCAAAACGCCCTATATAAATTCAAAATATTTTTTTGTTTTTCAATCTATAAATTACAAGCATAGCCTTAGCTACGGTTAAAATTTCAAGTGAATATAGGCGGAAAAAGATACAGAATTTATTGGGTGTTTTGGTGTTTAACTGGTATTACTTAGATTTGTCGCTTAAATAGAAATTAAAATGAAAAAAATAGCTGTTTTTTGTGGGGCAAGTTCTGGATTCAATGATATGTACAGAAAGAAAGCTGCCGAATTAGGTGCTTTTTTTGTAGAAAATCAAATAGCGATGGTTTATGGTGGTGGAAAAATAGGAATGATGGGTGCCATTGCCGATGCTATGTTGGCAAAAAAAGGTGAGGTCATTGGTGTTATACCCCATTTATTGCGACATGAAGAAGTAGAACACACTGAAGTTTCTGAAATGGTATTTTCTAAGACCATGAGTGAAAGAAAAGTCTCCATCAGTAAGATGGTCGATGGCTATATTGCACTCGCTGGCGGATTTGGTACTTTAGACGAGATTTTTGAAGCATTAACCTTAGGTCAATTAGGCATAGAAAGTAAACCTGTGGGCATACTAAATACGAATGGATTTTTTGACCCGATGTTACAGCAATTAGATAAAATGGTTCAAGAGGGCTTTCTAAAACCAGAAAACAAATCGATGCTGTTAGTTGGAAAATCGATACCTGAACTAATCAATGAGATGTATGCATACAAAGCTCCAAAAGTGACAAAATTAGTTAATACGGTAGGTAGTTAAAATAACCCTAAATCAATTTCAAACCCGAATTTTGTTTACAACCAAAGAAACACAAATCATGGCAATTCTGAATCTAACGCCCGATTCATTCTATGATGGTGGTGTTTATGATACGGATATGCAAATTCTTAAACAAGTAGATAGATTTTTGAAGGAAGGAGCGACTATTATTGATATAGGAGCCTATTCGTCAAGACCTGGAGCAACGAATATCAGCATGCAAGAAGAACTAGATCGATTGATACCAGTGTTAAAAAAGATAGTTTTCACTTTTCCCAAAGCTATTATTTCAGTAGATACATTTAGGAGTGAAGTTGCTAAAATTGCAATAAACGAAGGAGCTCAAATAATTAATGATATTTCGGGTGGAACCATGGATAAACAAATGTTTCAAACGATCGCTACCTTACAAGTGCCCTATATATTAATGCATATGAAAGGAACCCCACAAAACATGCAAAAGAATCCATCTTATAACAATGTTACAAAGCAGGTTAAGATTTTTTTTCAAAATAAAGTAGCAGAATTGGCACTTTTAGGGGTAAATGATGTAATTTTGGATGTAGGATTTGGTTTTGGTAAAACAATCGATCAAAACTATGAACTCTTAAAGAATTTAAGTGGTTTTAAAGACCTAGAAAAACCAATTTTAGTGGGCGTTTCTAGAAAATCAATGTTATATAAAACTCTTGATTGTACACCTGATGATGCTTTAAATGCAACAAGTATTGCCCATACGATAGCACTACTAAACGGAGCAGATATATTGCGAGTACACGATGTAAAAGAGGCAAAAGAAGTCACAGCTATTGTAAATCATTATAAAAAAGTTAATTAAATTTTGTAAACCCTCTAAAACCAAAACTGTCTAATGAAAAAATTTCTATTTTTTTTATTCTTGAGTATCGTTTTAAGTGCTTGTCACAACAAAACTTTGGACTTACCTCAAGTTGCCGTTTCTGGTGTCTCAGAAATTCAGAATTATTCTCAAATATGGGTTTTTTATAAACATGATAAAGATGCTATTAAGGCAGAAATCAATAAAAATAATACCATAAGTACGACCCATTGGATTGTTAATATTGATAAACGTCTACCTTTAAGTGAAGTAGTCCCCGTATTTCATATGATCAAAGCAAAGAGAGCAAAAAAAACAATACATAGTTCCGAAAACACGAAAGATTATTTGAGCTATTCTGATGTGAAAGATAATAAGATTGCACTTTTTTCAATGGATAGTATTCAGTACATCCTGTTGCCTAAGGCAGATATTGATGTTATGTTGTCTGAGAAATCGTGTAAGAATACTCTTAAATTTTCACCAGATATAATAAAAATAAATGAACAAGAAATTCTGCCTAATTTATGGTCAAGTGAACAACTTGTAGGTCTTGACTCAGGTTGTATTCAACTCGTTTTTGATGAAAAACTAAGCTATCAAGAATATATGCAATACCGTTTAGAATTGGGCGTATATCTTAAACCAGAACAAGAGATAGAACCCACCGAATTTATTTTCAAATAAAAAGTTAGTCTTGCGTATGTGGTTTTGTGGCATATCAATTTATTTAAGAACAAAATATTAATTGTATTTTTACGAATTAAATACTACGCATGAATCCGTTTGATTTTATAACTATTAGCTTTCTAGATATCGTCGATATCGCCTTAGTGGCTATCTTGTTGTATTATATCTATAAACTAGTAAAAGGTACGGTTGCAATCAATATTTTTATGGGAATTGCCTTACTTTTTTTCGTTTATAAGATTACGTTGACCGCCGGTTTAAAGATGTTTAGTGGGATTTTAGGTGGTTTACTTGGTGTAGGAGCGGTTGGATTAATGATTGTATTTCAACAAGAAATTCGAAAATTTTTATTGATGATTGGTTCAACTAATTTTTCGAATAAACGAAATTTTATAAAACAATTACGTTTCTTAAAATCCGAAATTCATACTGATAATGATGTGGATAGTATAGTGAGCACTTGTTTTAAATTAGCTGCAACAAAAACGGGGGCTTTAATTGTTATCGAGCGAACAAATAGTTTAGATTTTGTAAAAAATTCAGGAGATAAAATGCACGCAGAAGTAAATATGCCTATCTTAGAAAGTATCTTTTTTAAGAACAGTCCATTACATGATGGAGCAATAATTATAAAGGATAATTACATTACTTCAAGTAGAATTGTATTGCCTGTATCCAATAAAAAAATTCCTAAAAGATTTGGGCTTCGTCACAAAGCTGCTATCGGAATTACTGAACGTACCGATGCACTTTGTCTGGTAGTTTCAGAAGAAACAGGCAAAGTATCTTATATAAAAGATGGTGAGTTTGAGCTCTATGCTAGCGAAACAGACCTTATTGAAAAAATCCGATTAAATTTATCTTAATATTTTGCCAGCTGCCAACCACTAAGGTATTAGCTATTAGTTTATGATGCATGCATAACTTGATATATGAGGTTTAACTCATAACCTTTTTGCTGTAAATAACGAATCACTTTTTGTTTCCTAGAATGCGCCATGAGGGTAGTCGAGAGGTCTCTATGTTTTTTTAGCGCCAAATTTCTTAGGGTTTCAAAATAATCTTCTGAATCAATTTCACCCAACCCAATAGCAATATTAGCAGTCGATATTCCTTTTTGTCGTAAATGCAACATGATTTTAATTCGTCCCCATTTCTTAATACGAAATTTTCCACTCACATATGCCTTAGCAAAACGTTCTTCATTTAAAAAATCATGTTGTAATAAATATAAGATGATGGCATCGCTTGCTTCTGGAACCATACCCATTTTTTGCAATTTTTGTTCTACCTCTTTATGGGTGCGTTCTTGGTAGGCACAGTATTGTTCTAGCGTTTTTTGCGCCTCTTTTAGGGTATACGTTTTATTGAAATTCACAACACAAAGATATAGATATAAAGCATATAAATCTGAGTTTGAGGTAAGCTTATATTTGCAGAAGTAAAAGGATGGGAGAGGTTTGAATTGAATAATTAAAAGAAATAACTGGATATTTTAATGATTTTTTACATAAAAGATAGCTTTTTTTCCTTTAGAATTAAAGAATTTGGAAAAAATTTATCTAAGCTATGAAAATACCTGATCTCGAACTCAGATTTATGTGCTTTATACGTACCTTTACATTATGCAATTTGACCATAGCTATTTCATGCAACAAGCGCTTATAGAAGCCCAAAAAGCCTATGATAAAAATGAGGTACCTGTCGGAGCAGTAATTGTATTAAACGATACCATCATTGCACGAGCACATAATTTAACAGAGACCCTAACCGACGTTACCGCTCATGCCGAAATGCAAGCATTCACTTCAGCGGCTGATCATTTAGGAGGAAAATATTTACAAGATTGTACACTTTACGTCACATTAGAACCTTGTCAAATGTGTGCTGGAGCATCCTATTGGACACAGATAGGAAAAATCGTTTTTGGGGCAGCAGATCCAAAACGAGGTTTTCAATTCTATAAAACAACATTACATCCCAAGACAAAAGTAATTGGTGGTGTTTTAGAAAAAGAATGTGCAACTATTTTGAGTAAGTTCTTTGTTGAAAAACGTAATTTGAATTAAAGTTAAAATAGAACACAGATAACACAGATAACACAGATTACGCAGGTTTTCACTGTTTTATCTGCGAAGATCTGCCACATCATGCATCATCCGTGTACTATACTTTAAAATTTCTCCGTGAACCTCAGTGTCTTCTCTGTGAATCTCCGTGTAACAACTTTCAGTGCAACAGCTTTCTTCCAAGAAAACGCTCTAACAACCTCAAATTTCATAACTTTACCATCCAAATTTTAGAACGCAACTCATGAATAAAATAGCCTTAATCACTGGTGCCACCTCAGGAATCGGAAAAGCAACCGCCTTACTTTTGGCCGAAAACAATTTTGACCTCATTATCACAGGTCGAAGGTCTGAACGTTTAGAAAGTTTAAAAACAGAAATTCAAGAAAAAGACCAAGTAGAAGTGCTAGCACTCACTTTTGATGTCAGAAACTATGAAGAAGTGCAAAAAAACCTAGGCGATCTCCCTAAAAAATGGCAAAAAATCGATGTATTGGTCAACAATGCTGGTTTAGCAGTGGGAACAAGCACCATTGATAAAGGTGAACTAGACGATTGGAACCGCATGATTGATACCAATGTAAAAGGACTATTACATGTGTCAAAAATTATCATTCCATTACTTATTGAACAGAAAAAAGGACATATCATAAACCTATCATCCATTGCAGGAAAAGAAGTCTATCAAAGCGGAAATGTTTATTGTGCTTCAAAACATGCCGCCGATGCTTTATCACAAGCCATGCGGATTGATTTATTACCACATAATATTAAAGTGACCAATATCGCACCAGGAATGGTCGAAACAGAATTCTCGGTAGTTCGCTATAAAGGAGACCAACAGCAAGCCGATGCCGTCTATCAAAATATGAAACCCTTACTTGCAAAAGACATTGCTGAGGTTATTCTATTTGCCGCACAACGTCCAGCACATGTCACCTTAAATGATATTGTGGTCATGCCAACGGCACAAGCCAACACCTCTCATCTTAAACGAGAGTAAACCTCTGTGAAACTCAGTGTTTTTCTTAGTGAATCTCTGTGTAACAACTATTCATAAGGTCAAATAGTAATATTCTTTGCGCCTTTGCACCTTCGCAGTAAATCATTTTTTTACATTTGCAAAAAACAAATACCATTTGAGCTTAAAAGCAATAGCTAAAAAGTATGAGGAGTCGGAGCTTACTTCCCAAATCATACAACACATTCAAGCAGAAAAACAACAAATTACCATTCCTAATTTGGCTGGATCTGCTTTGTCTTTTTGTATCACTTCAGCATTCAAAAAAGCCGAAAAACCCTTCTTATTAGTTTTTACCGATAAAGAAGAAGCGGCTTATTACTTAAATGATTTAGAACAATTAATTGGCGAGCAAAATCTATTGTTTTTTCCAGGTTCCTATCGTCGTCCGTATCAAATAGAAGAAACGGATAATGCGAATATTCTACTGCGTACCGAAGTTTTAAATCGGATTAATTCCCGTAGAAAACCAGCGATTATTGTCACCTATCCAGATGCGCTATTCGAGCAGGTCATTACAAAATCTGAATTAGAAAGTAATACCCTAAAAGTACATACTAACGATAAGTTATCCTTAGATTTTGTCAACGAAGTACTATTCGAATACCAATTCCAAAAAGTAGATTTTGTCTCAGAACCAGGCGAATTTGCGGTTCGTGGCGGAATCATCGATGTATTTTCCTATAGTCACGAAGTGCCCTATCGCATCGATTTTTTTGGGGATGAAGTAGACAGTATTCGAACCTTTGATGTAGAAACACAATTGTCTTTAGATAAGGTCAGTCGGATTAATGTAATGCCAAATGTGGCCAACAAACAACTGCAGGAGAAACGTCAGAGTTTTTTACAATATATCGGTCAAAAAACCTTGGTTTGGATAAAAAATGAAGCGCTTTTGTTTCAAAGAATGGATAAGCTTTTTGAGAAGGCAGCAGCAGCTTTTAAGGACTTAGATTCACCGATACAACGTAGCGAACCATCCGATTTGTTTATCAATGGGATGCGTGTAAAAGAGGAATTGGCAAAACGTACAAGGATCCGTATCGGTAGTGCCGAAGTAGATGTACATTCGATCATAGAATGGCAGTCAAAACCTCAACCTACCTTTAATAAACAGTTTGATTTGTTGATTGCTAATTTTCAAGAAAATACTCAAAAGGGTTTTACAAACTATTTGTTTTGTGATAACAAAAAACAAGCCCAACGTTTTCATGATATTTTTGAGGAAATAGAAGAAGAAGTCGTGTATAAAACTTTAGTTTTTCCACTATATCAGGGTTTTATTGATGAGCAGTTAAAATTAGTTTGTTATACCGATCATCAAATTTTCGGACGTTACCACAAGTTTAGACTTAAAACGGGTTTCCAAAAAAAGCAGGCTATTACGCTAAAGGAGTTAACCAACCTAGAGATTGGAGATTATGTAACTCATATTGATCATGGGATAGGGAAATTTGGAGGTTTACAAAAAATTGATGTCGAAGGTAAAAATCAAGAAGCGATCAAGCTCATTTACGGCGATAGAGATATTTTGTACATCAGTATCCATTCTTTACATAAAATCACCAAGTACAACGGCAAGGATGGCACTGCACCCAAAGTATACAAATTGGGCTCTGGAGCTTGGAAGAAGCTGAAACAAAAAACAAAAGCACGTGTTAAGGAAATTGCTTATGATTTAATAAAACTCTACGCCAAGCGAAAAATGCAAAAAGGACATCAGTACAATCCTGATAGTTTTATGCAACATGAGTTAGAGGCGAGTTTTATGTATGAAGATACACCCGATCAATTTTCGGCTACACAAGATATCAAAAATGATATGGAAAGCGAGCAACCCATGGATCGTTTAGTCTGTGGCGATGTTGGTTTTGGAAAAACAGAAGTAGCTATTCGTGCGGCATTTAAGGCAGTTGACAATGGTTTTCAAGTTGCCGTATTAGTTCCGACTACAATTTTGGCTTTTCAACATTTTAGAAGTTTTCAATTGAGGTTAAAAGATTTTCCCGTTCGTGTAGATTATTTAAACCGTTTTCGAACCACAAAACAACGAAATGAAGTTATTAACGGACTCGCAGATGGAAGTCTAGATATCGTGATAGGAACGCATCAGCTAGTCAATAAAAAAGTGCAATTCAAAAATTTAGGATTGCTAATAGTTGATGAAGAACAAAAGTTTGGAGTGGGAATCAAAGACAAACTCAAATTGATCAAAGAGAATGTAGATACTTTAACCTTAACAGCTACGCCAATACCGAGAACCCTACAGTTTTCGTTGATGGCAGCACGTGATCTATCTTTGATTAATACACCACCACCCAATCGACATCCAATAGATACACAGGTTATTCGTTTTAACGAAGAACTGATACGAGATGCGTTGCAATATGAAATTTCAAGAGGCGGACAAGTATTCTTTATCAATAATCGTATCGAAAACATCAAAGAAGTCGCCGGTATGTTACAACGTTTACTCCCTGATGCCAAAATTGGGATTGGACATGGTCAAATGGAAGGTAAAAAATTGGAAAAATTAATGCTGTCCTTTATCAATAACGAATTCGATATTTTAGTATCCACGACGATTATTGAAAATGGTTTAGATGTTCCCAACGCCAACACTATTTTTATCAATAATGCCAATAATTTTGGCTTATCCGATTTACATCAGATGCGTGGTCGAGTTGGGCGTTCTAATAAAAAGGCTTTCTGTTATCTCATCACACCACCAGTTGAAGTAATGACACCCGAAGCCCGAAAAAGAGTAGAAGCCATACAGGTATTTTCTGATTTAGGTAGCGGATTTAACATTGCCATGAAAGATCTAGAAATTCGAGGTGCAGGAGATCTATTAGGAGGTGATCAAAGTGGATTTATCAACGATATTGGCTTTGAAACCTACCAAAAAATCCTTAATGAAGCCATAGATGAATTGAAAGAATCCGATTTTAAAACCTTATTTAATGAGGATGAAAATAAGGAGAAAAAATTTGTTAAAGATATTCAAATTGACACCGATTTAGAATTGTTAATAC
>JGI24023J19991_10002400_pt1 | contig 13680 bp, 10 predicted proteins | sample Cruoilmetagenom1_FD_19991 | JGI IMG/M metagenome (IMG submission 19991) | reverse complement strand
CTGGTTGCTGAAGAATTCTGTGTTCCCTTCGAGAAAGTTGGAGTATCACCAGCTGATACCAGATCCACCGGATATGATGTCTGTACCCATGCTACAAGGGGTGTATATTGTGGTTCCGATGCAGCACTACAGGTTGCCCGGAAAGCAAAGAAAATTTTATTTGACTATGCTGCAAGGATAATGGATTCATATCCCCAGGCTCTTGAACTAAGACTGGATGAAGAATTGGGCCAGGGAGTTATTTTTGTAGTTGGAATGCCTGAGAAGTACATGACAATAGGGGAAGTAGCCAGCTATGCTATGAATAAGGACTGGGGAACAATAATATATACAAAAAGCATAAGAAAGGCGGCATGTCCTCCAGCCTATACTAACTATTTTACTGAAGTAGAGGTGGATACAGATACTGGAAGTGTAAAGATACTTAGAGTAGTTGCTGGTTCTGATGCAGGGACTGTAATTAATCCGAAACTGGCAAGGGGACAAATGCATGGAGGATTTTATCGTGGTGCCGGTATGGCTCTTCTCGAGTATACCGATTACGACAAAGAATCCGGACGTTTGACAAACAATGCTTCTCTTCTGGATTATAAGATGCTGGGAGCTGCAGAAATGCCGTCTCCTGAGAATTTTGAGGTAATTTTTGCTAATACTTATGAGCCTACAGGTCCTATGGGCGCAAAGGGTATTGGGGAGGCTGCCTTTAATCCTGCCCCTGCAGCTGTAGCAGATGCCATCTATGATGCTATTGGAATTCAGTTTACTAAACTTCCTATCTCACCGGAAGATATTTTAAATGCATTAGAGGAGAAAGGAAATGTCTAGTTCAAAGGTAATTACCAGTAAATTCGATTTTATTAAAGCAGATAGTATCGAGTCAGCTCTGGAACATCTTCAGAGAGATAATGTAAAGGTTCTGGCAGGTGGTACAGATCTTATTAACCAGATTAAAACAGATAAAGTTACTCCGGATGCAGTTCTCTTTATTGGAAACACTCCGGGATTGAAAACCTTGTCAACTCAAAAGGGTTTAACAATTGGTGCTGCTGCCGTTATGGAAGAAGTAGAAAAAAATCCCCTTGTTTTAAAAAATTATCCGGGATTAGTTGAGGCAATCAATAGTGTAGGAGGCTGGCAGATTCGTAACAGTGCTACTATTATTGGAAATATATGTAATGCCTCTCCCGGGGCAGATACGGTTCCGGTTCTTGTTGTCCATGGGGCAGAGGTAGTTATAGCCTTTATGGAAAATGGTGTTTTGTCTGAAAGGACCGTTCTTCTTGAAGATTTTTTAACCGGTCCCGGAAAAATTGCTCTAAAGAAAGATGAACTTGTTACTGCAGTAACAATGGCTCCAGTACCGGAAAACTCTTCATCAGCTTTTATGAGGATTGCAAGAGTAACTCTTGATATTGCAAAAATTAATTGTTCTGCCTGGATTCAGGTAGAGAACAATATCTGTGTCGATGTAAAAATTGCCATTGGCTCAGTAGCACCTACAGTTGTCAGGGCTTTAAGTGTTGAAAAAATTCTAAAAGGTCAGGAGTTAACACCGGAAAATATCAGTAATGCAGCTGCAGAAGTGGTAAATGATATTTCTCCTATTTCGGATATCAGATCTACAGGGAAATACAGAAAAAAGGTAGCAGCTGTACTTGTCAGGGATGTTCTTATAAGTGCTGTTGAACGTGCAAAGGGAGATAAGTAATAATGAAAATCGAAATAAATCTTAATAACAGAAAACGTATAGTGGAAATTAATCCTGAAGAAATTCTTCTGGATGTTCTTCGTAAGGAATTCGATTTTAAGGGGACAAAATACGGCTGCGGTATTGGTGAATGCGGGGCATGTACTGTAATTATGAATGGGAAACCTGTCCTTTCCTGTCAGATGCTTGCAGCAGCTGCAGATGGCCAGGATTTTGAAACTATAGAGGGGCTTGCTGATGGAAATGAACTACACCCTATGCAACAGGCATTTATTGATGAAGGAGCTGTACAATGCGGCTTCTGTACTCCGGGTATGGTGTTAACAGCGAATGCACTGGTAAAGGAGAACCCTGATCCCACTACTGAAGATATTAAAGATGCCCTAAGGGGGAATTTATGCAGGTGTACAGGATATGAAAATATTATTCAGGCTGTTCATACTGGTGCAAAGAGAATGCAGGAGGTTAAGTAATATAGCCAGGGAATCAGTATATAAGACAAAATAAAAAACAGCCCCTTCACAAATGGATGAAGGGGCAAATGAGCGAAAAACGGAAGTTTTTGAATAAAAATCCCCCGGTTTATATTTCTACTATTATTTAAAATGAGCGATATCCAGTTCCTTCAGGATTGATTCATCTGGAACAAGAGTCTCCGGATCCAGTCTGTACTGCTTCTCGTATTCCTTAACCATATCTTCCAGGGGAACGACAACTCCCTTTGTCTTACCGGAGGGAAGAGGCCCCAGAACCCGTTTTGGAAAAGAAAATTTGTTATAGCGGATTCCCGCCTTTAAGTTGAACATATGCCTTAGGAGATGAATTCTGGCTCCTGCTTTGTCAAAATCTTCAACTGTCCATTTTGTACCGTCGATTGCTTCAAAAAAACCGGGCAAATTATGATAATCAAAAACACTGAATCCGAAAACACAAAGACCCAGTGAGCTGAAAGCATGATAGAGATTTACATTATCCCGGTGTCCTACAGCCTCAGCATTGTCACCTTCAGGCATTGTATATCCGGCAACCGCAAAGGTTGTGCACCCTTGAGTATGCCGGGCAGGGGTAGCATCTGTGTAATATGTCAAGGCAAGATCTGCAGACCAGCGTGGATCATGAGCTGGCATTCCCTCATTCCTGACAGCCATAACATACTTCCGGGTTTCTTCCCCAAATTCTTTAACAGCAGCTTCAAAACCCTGAGATAATATAGCGCCAATCCCTTCATTTTTTCCAATTTTCTCAACCAGTTTGAGAATAACTTCCGCATCAGACCAGGCCAGTTCAAGACCGCCAGTCTGTTCCTTAGTTATATACCCATTTTCAAATGATTCGATGGCATAACCGCAGAGACCCCCGGTAGTTATAGTATCAATGCCCCATCGGTTGCATACTTCATTCAGTTTCTGGAGTGATTCCATGTTATCATTTAACAGGTTTGGACCAAAAAGTCCCATTGTTTCAAATTCAGCTTTGTGTTGAAGGCCTTCAGTCTTAAATGGACCTGATTTTACTTCCACATGACCGCCGCAGGCTATTGGGCATCCCTGACAGGCATATCTCTTTGTCTGTAATTCTAGGATTGTCTCTGCTTCATCGACAGTGTTATCTTTACCTGGATATTCTTCGATGGAAGTAGACCAGTTTTTAAAAGGGGCATCTCCTTCGTGTATAGCAAGATTATAAAACATAGATGTTCCATATTTTCTTAGTGTTGCAGGAAATTCTTCTTTAAAATCCGGAGCATGTTTTTTACGAAGCTCGTTAAGTTTATTCTGATTTTTAATTTCAATCGGTATATTCCCATTTACCACCAGTGCTTTAAGATTCTTTGATCCCATTACAGCTCCTAACCCGGAGCGGGCCGCATACCTTCCTTTATCAGTGGAAATTCCTGCCATGGCGGTCATTCTTTCTCCAGCCGGGCCAATACAGGCCACCTGGCATCCTTTGCCATATTTTTCTTTAAGGAAATCTTCTGCATGAAATGTATCAGTACCCCATAGTTCCTCACATGGAATTAATTCCGCTTTTCCTTCATTTACATAAAGGTATACTGGATTTTCAGATTTACCAGAGAGCAGGATAGTATCATATCCTGCCTGTTTCATTTTCTTTCCTAAATGGGCTCCACAGTTGGAATCTCCCCATCCTCCTGTAAGGGGGGATTTCCCGAAAACCATAAACCTCGAGGCTATGTAGGCACCTGTACCAGTAAGGTATCCGGCAGCGAATCCAAGAATATTGCCCGGATCAAGAGCATCAGCTGCAGGATCCATTCTTTCCATAAGAAGAGCAGCTCCCAGGCCGTATCCACCCAAATATTTTTTATACTGTTCTAAAGAAACTTCCTCAGAGGTAAAAGTTCCATCAGACAGATTAACACTTAATAGCTTTCCGTTTACCGCATACATCGTATTCTCCTGAATAATAAATTGGTTGTGTGCTCAAACAAAATAATATCAGTCAAAAATCCTGCTGTCAAGTTTATATTCATTTATTAGCAATTCATTATCATTATATGGGAATAATTATGATTCTCGAATGGATTAACTCTGGTTCTTATGTTCTTCCTGAACAGCTTTTTGTAGACGGAAAAAAGCATAGAAACAGAATGCTGCAATAGTCAAAAAGATCAGTACAATAATAAAAGTACGAGTGTTTGCGGCTTTTAGACCTGCTATCAGATAATAGCCAGACAGTAGAATGCAGAGTATACCGGTTACCAGATTGGCAATTCGCATAAACCATATAAGATACAGCTTTTTCATTAATTTCATTTATTTACCTCGATTTATCAATTCTCCAAAGGAGGGTTATTGGTAATAATGCCTTTATATATTACAGCATAGCACAGATTCTCACTGGTAAACAAGAAAAATCATATAAATTCTCAAATAATGATTATGCATTATCTATTATTGACAATTAAATAGTGCTGATCTATATTATTAGTGGAAATTAGTATTGCAGATACCGGAGGGTGTAATGGATAAAAAGTTTGATACGGTAGTGAAAAATGGCAGGATTGTCTATGCAGAAAAAACTATCAACGCTGATCTGGGAATTTTAAATGGCAAGGTTGCAGAAATAGGAAAGAATCTGGATGGTGGTGGCTGTACTGTTCTGGATGCCGGAGACAACTATGTACTACCCGGTGTAATCGATCCACATATTCATCCGGTTTACATGGATGATATTAAGAATACATCAAAAACCGCTCTCTTTGGGGGTGTTACTACCCTTATTCATTATGCCTATGCTAAACCCGGTGAAAGCCTTATTGATATAATAAAGAAATGGAAAACTGAAGGACTGGAAACCTCCTATACAGATTTTGCCCTTCATGGAGGTCTTTTTGAAACCCTGAAGCAGCTTGAGGAAATTCCAGCTGCATTCGAGCTTGGAGTTACTTCCTTTAAAATGTTTATGGCCTATGCCAAGCTGGGCTGGATGACCGATGATTATGCACTTATTAAAGCAATGGATGTTATTGGAGAGCAGGGTGGTATGGCTGCCCTCCATGCTGAAAATGGACATATGATCGATTATATACAGGATAAGATGCTGGAAGAGGGAGCTGATTTTTCAGAAAAATTTGTAGAGAGCCGACCTGCTGTTACAGAGATGGAAGCAATCTTTCGTGCTGCCCAGGTTGGGAAGTATATGAACTGCCCTGTTTATATTCCTCATATTTCTTCTGCTGAGGGGATCAATATGATTCGTACTCTTAAGGGACAGGGGATACATATTTATGCAGAAACCTGCCCACATTACCTTGCTCTTACATGGGATGAACTGAAGAAACAGGGGCCTCTTGGAAAGGTTGGTCCCTGTATCAGAAATCAAAAAGATCAGGATGCTCTTTGGGATGCCCTGATGGATGGAACCCTTGATGCTTTAGGAAGCGATCATGCACCAAAAGATAAGAAAATATCAGATAATTTTTTTGATGCCCCTTATGGTTCTCCCCAGATTGAAACTATGCTTCCTGTGGTTTGGAATGATGGTGTTAACTCAGGACGTATGACACCTGAAGATATAGTCCGGCTATTTTCAGAAAATAATGCCCGTATTGCCGGGATTGAGAATAGAAAAGGTCGCCTGGATGTTGGTATGGATGCTGATATTGTTGTTTTTGATCCTGAAGAAAAGTGGACTATATGCAGCGAAAATCAGCATACAAATGCCAAATACACACTGTTTGAGGGAAAGGAAGTAAAGGGGAGAGTAAAGCATGTTATGACCAGAGGAAGAACTATTGTTGATAATGGTGAACTTGTGGGAGAGCCTGGTTATGCGGAATTTTTATCTACAAAAGCCGGCCAATGGAAACCTGCTAATATTAAATAGCCCAATACCCTAACATGAAAGAGAAATTAGTGTTTCGTATAAAACATTGATTCCATTTTCTATGTCCGTAGTGTGCATGTTTTCATTTTTATTATGACTAACCCCGCCAATACAGGGTACAAAAATTAGTGCAGATGGGACTATTCCTGACATATTCATTGTATCGTGTCCCGCTCCGCTGGACATTCTTTGATAAGATAAATTCAGTTTTTTACAACTTTTTTCAACAATAGTAATCAGTTTTTGATCCAATAACACCGGATGTTCCTGTGATATTATATTTATTGTATTTTTTATTCTNCGTTTCTGACATATTTTATTTGTTTCATTATTTATTTTTTCCAGAACGCGGGTAATGCTTTCAGTATCAATNCCTCTGATATCAATATAGATTTTTACATCCCCGGGTACAACGTTCATAGCTCCGGGAAGTACTGTAATTTTTCCGACAGTTGCTACTGTCCTGTGGGAAGATTCCCTACGACCTGCATCTTCTACTTTTAGTATAATTTCAGATGCTGCTGTTAAAGCATCTTTTCGAAATTCCATTGGACAGCTTCCTGAGTGAGCCTGTTCCCCCTTAAGGTTAATAATCAATCTTGTAGGAGCAGCAATTCCCTCTACAAGCCCAATTGGAACTACTTCTTTCTCCAGTATTGGCCCCTGCTCAATGTGCAGTTCCAAAAAAGCTTTTACATTTATCGGATCTATTGTTTTTGCTGCAAACTGGTTGAAACCACGTTCTACAAGTGCATTATGTAAGGATTTTCCATTCTCATCTAAATATTTTTTCAGCTCAGAACCATTTAATACTCCAGCAGCCATTTTGCTTCCCATAGTCGAAATATTGAACCTGCTGGATTCTTCTGTAGAAAAAGAGACTATTTCTATTGGGTGAAGGTTTTCTAATCCTTGATCTTTCATCATATACATACATTCAATGGCAGCTATAACACCCAGGGTTCCGTCATATGCTCCCCCTCCTGGAACAGTATCAATATGAGATCCCATAATTACTTCAGGAAGGGAGTTGTCTTTTCCCTTTTTTGATGCCCATATATTTCCGGCACTATCTTCCTGAATACTCATATTCAGATCAGAAAATATTTCTTTCAGAACAGCCCTGGCTTTCATATCCTCTTCAGTCAGAGAGAGGCGGGTAATACCTGATTCATCGCTATTTCCGAATTGATTTATTCTATTAAGATTTTTAAAAAAACGATTAGTATCTATTTTCATTATAATCTCTCCTGTTTATAATTTAGATTAATACCTGAATACTTTATACAATGTAAATTACTATCGGATGGATTTCTCAATATATGGGAATTAATTATTAGCAGTTTATTATTACAATTTGTCTGGAATTCTCAATATCCTACAATGTTTTGACTTTTTTACGTGAATAACCTCATTTTTTCAGCTTAAACTGAGTTTGTCATGATAAATACAACAAAAAGGTACACACAGTGCTTTACCTGAAAAAACTTGACTTATGGTAAAAGTCATATTAAAATTGTTCGAATAACTAAACAATTTATAGTGGGTTTATGGGCAGAAACAGTAAGACAGAAGAAAGAAGAGAAGAGATCCTCCAGGGTTGTTACGATGTAATTAACAGAGAAGGTTTGGAGAGTGCAACCCTAAAGAACATAGGAAAGGAGTTAAAGATTGCTCCCAGCCTGGTATCCCACTACTTTAATAAAAAAGAGGAACTAATTGCAGGACTTGTAGATTTTACATTTGATAAAGAAAATAAGGCTGTTGTTCCATATATAGAAAAAGGTATGAGTTCCGGAGATAAGCTTAGGCTTTATATAGAGAAAATGATAACACTTTACCTGGAACAGAATGTAGTGGATAAAGTATTTTACTCCTGTTTCTATCGGAGTCTTTACAGAGAATCGATTCAGGATAAATTTAAAGATAATTATGATCATGAAAAAAGCCAGCTTGGTAAACTGATAAAATCAATAAAAGAAGAAAATGATGGGAGCAGTCTTGATATAGAAGAAGCTGTGTTATTGGTAAATATATTTATTGAAGGTGTTAATTTTATGCATGTTATTATGGGTGATAATGATAAGTATAAAGAAATTACAAAGAAATTTACCAGGATTATTGAAGAAATAGTATTGCGATAACTTGTATACGTAGCTATACAAATTAATTTTTTTAAGTACTAAATTGTTTGATCACTCAAACAATTTAGTTAGGGCTGGTCGGGACTTAGTTCCTGTTCGCCGATGCAACCAAAGGAGAAGGAAAATGAGTTTTTATGAAGAGTACATTGCAAAAACCCCTAAGTGCGGCACAGCTGCAAAGCGGGCTCAGGCAATAATTCCAGGAGGAGTGGGCAGTGCAATTCAATTCTGGGGTCCCTATCCTATTTATGTAAAGGATAGTGCAGGATCAAAGGTATGGGATCTTGATGGGAATGAGTACATAGACTACTGCATGTGTTATGCAGCTATGGTTTCCGGGCATGGAAATGAAGTAATTGCCGATGCTATTGCAAAACAGGCTCATAAAGGTTGTCTTTATGGCCTTCCAGGTGAATCGTCTACTTTTCTTGCGGAGGAAATACAGAGAAGATATCCTGTAATGGAGATGATGCGTTTTACTCAGTCTGGTGTGGAAGCTACTATGTATGCAGTTCGTCTGGCCAGAGCAGCGACAAAAAAGATGGGTGTACTAAAAGTGGAAGGCGCCTATCATGGAGCCAGTGATATGCTTTTGGCAAGTACCGGTGTTCCAACTGATACTGCAGCAGGTCCCGAATGGATGCCGTCCACCATTGTTGAAAGTGCAGGTATTCCCAATGAGACTGCCAAACATACCTATGTTGTACAGTTTAATGATATTGTAAGCCTCGAGTACCAGCTTAAAAAACATGAAGGAGAAATAGCGTGTTTTATTCTCGAACCATGTATGACTAACGGAGGTGTTATACCTCCTGATCCTGGATATCTGGAAAAGGTACGTGAACTTACCAGAAAGTATAATGTTCTCCTTATAATGGATGAAGTTAAAATAGGTGCCCGAATTGCTGAAGGTGGCGGTGTTGAGAAATATAATATCGAACCTGATCTTGTAACTCTTGCAAAAGCTATTGGTGGAGGAACACCTCTGGGAGCTTTTGGTGGAAGAAGAGACTTAATGGAGCTGATTACACCTCTGGGTCCAGCAGTACATTATGGAACTTATAATGCAAACCCATTGGTAATGGAAGCAGGACTTGCCTGTCTTACAAAAGTACTTACAAAAGATAAGTATGTTGAAATGGATCGTCTCGGTGCTAAATATGCAGAAGGATTAAGTGGGATTCTTACCCGTCTTGATTTTCCTGCTGTTGTTACCAGCGAAGGACCTTTAGGGGGTATTCAGTTTGTACCGGAAATTCCACACACCTATCGTCAGGCTAACAAGAGTAACAAGAAACTCTGGACTGAATACTGGTATGGAATGCTTGTAAATGGTGTAATTCCTATGGGAAGCGGTTGGTTTGAAGAGTACTCCATCTCGGCAGCACATACTGATGAAGATATAGATAAAACTCTGGAAATAACAGACAAGGTATTATCGATTATAAAAAAAGGTATGTAATAATTCAGGAGCGGAATACCCTCTTTCTACAGAGGGGTTGCTCCTGATAATAATATTCAGGAGATGTTTATGGAAAATGCAGTAGAAGTTTTCTCCATCATTGTTTATCTGATTGGTATGGTGGTGATTGGAATCATACTGGCAAAGAGAGTTAAGAACAACAGTGATGAATACCTTGCTGGTGGAAGAAACCTCCCTCTCTGGCTGGTTACAGCCACCCTTTTTGCAACATGGTGGGGCGGTGGTACGGTTCTTGGCGGATCGGGCGCAGCATATCATGGTGGATTTCATGCCGTTATTTATGATCCCTTTGGTGCCGGACTAACACTTATTTTAACCGGGCTTTTTATGATGAAGATTGTTCATGATGCAAAAGTTAATACTCTGGCTCAGTTTTTCAGCTGCAGATACGGTAAGTCGACTTCCCGTGTTTCAGCAATTGTAATGATTCCTACCTATGCACTTTTTGCAGCAGTACAGCTTGTAGCAATTGGAAAGATTTTTGAGTTTGTTTTGGGATGGAATTATACCTTTAGTATTATTATTGGAGCCCTTATAATAGTGGCTTATACAATACTCGGAGGTATTCTTGCTGTAGCATGGACAGATTTCTTTCAGATTATCATTGTATTACTGGGGCTTGTTATTATGTTTCCTCTGGCTGTAAAGTCTGCCGGTGGGTGGGGAGCTGTTAAAGCTGCAACTCCTCCTGAGTTTTTTGATATTTTTATGTCAAAAGGAGCTTCTATAAGTGATCACTTGTGGTGGTGGGGAGCACTTTTGGGTGTTGGTCTTGGGACTATGGCAGGTCCTGACCTTTATCAAAGAGCTATTATTGCAAAAACAGGTAAAATTGCTTCAACAGCTTCAATTACCAGTGGTGTTGGTTACTGGTTATTAGGAACTATTCCTGTATTTCTTGGTTTTGTAGGAATCACTCTTGTAAGTCAGGGAGTATTAAGTGCTGAAGTAGTAGATGAAGATAGTGAACAGCTTATTCTTCTTCTTGCAAGACTGGTACTTCATCCAGCAGTAGCAGGTGTTTTCATTGCTTCACTTTTGGCAGCGGTTATGTCTACTGCTGACTCGGCAATTTTTGCAACAGCTGCTGTAATGGGTAATGATATTGTTAAACCTATTTTTGAAAAGAAAACAGGTAAGGTGCTCAGTGATAAGGGTTTGATTTCTGTAACCAGGTACAGTGTTGTTGCTTTCACACTGATAGCTTTTATAATAGGGCTTAATTTTCCCGTAATGTATGATCTTCTTATTATTGGATTCCAATTGTTATTTCATATGCTTTTCTTTCCTCTCATTCTGGGTGTTTACTGGAAAAAAGCAAATACAACAGGATCTGTCTGGGGAATGGGAACAGGATTTGTTATTGCAATGGTATGGCTCTTCTCTTCAGGAACCTTTTATCCGGAACCGGAATGGTTATGGACATTTGCTCCTGGTGTTATCTCTGGTGTTATAATGGTTGTTGTATCTTTGGCTACTCAGCAAAAAGATCCTGCCAGACCTCTGGTGTCAACTGATGGAAGGATCATCAAATTTGCTGAACTGGCAGAAAAGAAATAGAAAATCTAATTGCATATAAAAAATAAAAAGGCTGCCGGTATGGCAGCCTTTTCTGTTGGGGCACGGTAAACAGTGCTCATACCTATTAATTAGTACAGTCAATTACGGTTTGTCGTATTTTCCAACAATAATATCATGCTTATTTACTGCATCATCCTTCCATTCAGTTTTACTTCCCTTTCCAAACTGATCTTCTTCTTTAAATAGAATCCTTCCAGGAGTAATACAATCGTAAACCGGACATACTTGCAGACATAGTTGACATCCAACACATATTTCTTCATTGATTGTTGGTTTTCTGGTATCATTATCCCATTCAATTGCCTGATGTGCTGCATCAAAACAGGAAACATAGCATCTTCCACAATTTACGCATTTATCATAATTAATTTGAGGTAGAATTTTAAAATCTCTGTCAATATCATCTGCAGGGATTATATTTTTAAGTGCAATTCCAACAAAATCTTCAAGTTTTTCAAAACCTTTTTCTGCAAGGTAAATAGAGAGACCGCTGATCATATCTTCTACTATTCTGTAACCATATTGCATAACAGAGGTTGTAAATTGAACATTACTCGCTCCTGCCATCATGAACTCTGCCGCGTCTTCCCATGTCTCAATTCCGCCAATTCCACTTAAAGGTATTCCCTGAAGTTCAGAATCCTGAGCCATGTTTGTTATAAAGCGCAGGGCAATGGGCTTTGTCGCTTTACCGGATAGGCCGGAAATAGAGGATTTACCGTTTATGACCGGAAGTGCAGTATAATGGTCAAAATCCATACCGGTAATGGCCTTTATTGTATTGATAGTTGAAATTGCCTGAGCGCCGGCATTGATTGCTGCCCTTGCAGGAATTTCCATTTTTTCAATATTTGGTGTCATTTTAGCAATTAAGGGAAGGTGAGAACCCCTTCTGGCTGCTTTGACGTACTTATCAATTAATTCGACACTGGCACCTACATCAGACCCCATGCCCTCATAGGTCATTTGCGGGCAGGAGAAATTAAGTTCCAGCATGTCAATGCCAAGAGCTGTGTAGTCTCTGGCCATCTCTTCCCAGTTCTCTTCGTCCATTCCCATTATGGAACCGATAATAAGCTTATTCGGATAATTTTCTTTAAGTTTTCTCATTGCATCAAGATTATCCTGATACGGTTTATCAGAAGTCTGTTCCATATTTTTAAAGCTTATAAATGGAGTTGCTTCTTTTCTTGGAACATCAAATCTGGGAGAGCATTCTTCGGGTATTGTTGTTGTTAATGTTTTATAGAATACACCACCACCACCGGCTTCCAGGAATTTTGCGCACATTTCATATGTCCCGCTTACCGGAGAAGAGGATAGGAAAAAGGGGTTTTCACATTTAAAACCCAGAAAATCAATTGAAAGATCTGCATGTTTAGCCATAATTATTTCCCTCCCTTTGTCAGGTATTCTTCAATACTCCATGCTGCAATTTTACCGCCCTGGACTGAATTAACGACTGTTTTTATTGAGTCCTGATCTATATCTCCGGCTACAAAAATATCCGGGATACTTGTTGTTCCGTTTTCAAGACTTGTTATAAAATTATTTTTATCCAGACCTATACCTTCAATTACTTTGGAAAAATCTTCCGGCTGCTGACCAATGGCAAATACCACTGTATCTGCTTCTAGTTTCATAGCCGATTTACTTCGGGTTCCATTTGCTTTAACTACAGTCAGTTTCCCATTTTCCCCTTCAAAAATTGATGGAGAGAGTGTGTAAGCAAAATTAATACCCAGTGATTCTGTGTATTCCAGTTCCTGTCGGTTGGCTGGTGCTTCTTCTCTTGTTCTTCTGTAAAGAACCGTTACAGATTCTGCGTCTTTTAGGCGGGCTGTTGTAGCACAGTCAAGGGCAACATCACCACCACCAATAACAACTACATGCTTTCCTGCATTAAAATCAGTACTGTTTGACCTTGCTTTTGCGAGGTATTCAACAGCGGTTGTAACTCCTTCCAGTTCTATTCCAGGAACATCAAGGGTTCTGGATATCTGCATTCCGGCACCAAGCATTATTGCTTTGTATCCCTGATTCCTTATTTCATCCAATGAAATATCTTTTCCAACTTTTGTATTTAATTTAATTTCAACACCAAGATTGGTTACGTATTCAATTTCTTCATCTACAACGTATTGAGGAAGTCTTGCAGGTACTATTCCATAGGACAGGACGCCACCGGCTTTTTCTTTTTCTTCAAAAATAGTTACAGGGTAACCTTTCATAGCCAATGTTGCTGCTGCAGATAGTGATGCCGGGCCTGAACCAATCATTGCTACCTTTTCTTTTGTTGCCTTAGGAGGGTCTAACGCCTGAAATCCAGTTGCTTTTTCATAATCTGTAATAAAGCGCTGTAGTCTTCCTATCTGTATAGGTTTATCAATCCCGGATCTCTCGCAGGCACC
>JGI24023J19991_10002397_pt1 | contig 13686 bp, 15 predicted proteins | sample Cruoilmetagenom1_FD_19991 | JGI IMG/M metagenome (IMG submission 19991) | reverse complement strand
TCACCCGCCGCAAGCCGTGGCGATTCCGCCAGCACCGGCGAGGGCGTCCAATGAAACGCCTACACCTCCTTTTCTGGGCGCCGCTTCTCTTACTCAGCGGTTGCTTGAGCTCCGCGCCGCCGGTGCCACGCGACCACTACTACCGGGTTCTAGTCCCAGCGCCCGCGCGTAGCGACGTCCCAATCCTGAAGGGTGTTCTGGCGATCGCACCGCTGGAAGCCGATGGTCTCCTGCGTGAACGCCCTCTGATCTACAGCGCCAGCGGTGAGTCGTATGAGATGCAGCAACACGACTATCACTACTGGACCGATCCGCCACCGCGCATGCTCCAGATTCAGTTGATCGACTATTTGCGGCGTAGCGGCCTGGCCGCCACCGTTGTCACACCAGATCTTCGCATCGAGGCAGACTATGTACTAAGCGGCCGCATCAAACGTCTGGAGCGATTGCTTGGCGGCGGCCCGACGCGGGTGGTCGCTGAGATCGAGCTAGCTCTGGTGGAAAGGACGTCGAAGCGACTGATCCTGGTGCGCAGCTACGACGCCGAAGTGCTCAGCGCAGACGAAAGTGTTGCCGCGTCCATCACCGCGCTTAACACCGCCCTAACCCGAATCTTTGAGAGTTTTCTGACTGATGCGGGCTGGAGTAGAGCCGCTGACGTATCTCCGGCGTCCGGCTAGGTCGCAATTCTATGTTTACAGGGAAGTACTAGGTCGTATATGTAGATTCCAATACAAAACTGCATCAGCCGATACAAAAACAGGCTGAGCAGATATGCCGCCGAGGGAGAAATAAGAATGAGTAGAGAAGCGGGAGGGGAGCTTATTCGGCTCACCGGGGAAATCGTCGTGTCTTACGTTGGCAACAACCAGGTGCCGGTTGCCGATTTGCCAGCAGTCATCAATGTGGTTGCTGGGTCGTTGCGGTCACTCGAGCCAACCGATGGTGCACCGGAGGCCGGACTGAAACGTCGCGTGTCGGTGAGTCGATCGGTAACACCGGAATACATTGTTTGTCTGGAAGACGGTCGCAAGCTGCGCACCCTAAAGCGGCATTTGCGGACGGCGTTCGGTCTTACACCGGAAGAGTATCGGGCCAAGTGGGGCTTGCCATCCAACTACCCGATGGTCGCGCCATCGTATGCCGCATACCGCTCCAAGTTGGCCAAGCGGATCGGGCTTGGCCGTAAGACCGCGGGACCGACGATCCGCAAGACAAGGCGCGGCTGAGCGGTTTCGGCTGAGCGGACCCAATTGGGCGGGTCTGGTCGGACGGGGGATATCCGCCGCGCCGACCTCGGGCGATCTACAACACGTCAATTCGGGCATCTTCTGTCCGGTATAGCCGCGCAAAACGGGCAGGTTTCCTCACTCTTCCCGGATTCTTAACCACTTTGCGGCATAAATGTCCTTTGGTTAGTGCCCGGTTAAGGGCCGCCGCCGAGGGCACACCATGCGAATTCTCCAAGTCGAGGACGATCCGGTCGCCGCAGAGGGCATCGAGAAGATGCTCGCCACGAAAGGCCATCAGTGCGTGACCACACCGTATGGCGAAGACGCCGTCGCCCGTGCCTCCGACGATGCGTTCGATTTGATCCTGCTCGATATCATGTTGCCGGACATCGACGGCTACGAGGTGTTGCGCCGCCTGGGCCAATCGGGGGTGACAACCCCCGTGGTCATTCAAACTGGTCTAGTCAGCCGCGAAGACCCTGGCAATGGCGCCAGCCTGGGCACCAAGTATTACTTGCTCAAGCCGTTCGGCAGGGATGAGCTAAGCGCCTGCATCGAGGCCGCGGTTGCTGACAAAAGCACCACCCCTGTCAACGGACATGGCCAGGACGAATTCGACCGGCGGGAAGAATTTCGGGATACGGGTCTCAGCCGGCGCCGCCAAGCGCGGGCACGCACGTTAAAGTCGGCGCAGATCGTCTACAACAACGCCAGCTGCGTGGCCGACTGCACGATTCTTAATACATCGGTCGGCGGCGCAGCATTGCAGCTGAGGGATTTCTTCGAGTACCCGTCCAAGTTCCTGCTCAAGATCCACCGCGGTTCCACCCACCGCTGCAAGGTCTGCTGGCAGCGCGGCAATAAAGTGGGTGTGCGCTTCCTGGAGAGCTAGAAGCCGACCGCATCACCGCCCTTGAGGCTTAACATCTCGCGCGCCTCGGCGGGGGTGGCTATCTCCAAAGACAACCCTTCCAGTACCTGACGGATTTTCCGCACCTGCTGGGCATTGCTTTCCGCCAGGGCGCCCGGCCCCGACCAGAGCGAGTCCTCGAGGCCTACGCGCACGTTCGCCCCCATCGCCGCACCCAACGTCGCCAACGGAATCTGACTGCGCCCGGCGCCCAGGATTGACCACTGATAAGCGTCACCGAACAGGCGATCCGCCGTGCGGCGCATGTGCATGAGGTCTTCGGGATGGGTGCCGATACCGCCGAGGATGCCGAACACGGTTTGCACGAAAAGCGGCCGCTTTACCAATCCGCGATCTAAGAAGTGTGCCAAATTGTAGAGATGCGAGATGTCGTAGCACTCGAACTCGAAACGGGTGTCGTTGCCGCTACACGCCGCGAGGATGCTTTCGATATCCGCATAGGTGTTCTTGAAAACCAGATCCCGGCTCTTCTCCAGGTGCTGGCGCTCCCAATCGTGCTTGAGGTCCTTGAACCGCGCAAGCATGGGGAACAGGCCGAAATTCATGGACCCCATGTTCAGCGAGGCCACCTCGGGCTTCAGGCGCACCGCCGGCTGCATCCGCTCCTCCACCGGCATCTGCGGCCCGCCGCCTGTGGTGATATTGATGACCGCATCGGTCGCCTGCTTGATACGCGGTAGGAAGCGCTGAAAGACTGCCGGGTCCTGGGTCGGCCGGCCGTCCTCGGGATCACGGGCATGCAGATGCAGGATGGCCGCCCCCGCCTCGGCCGCGCCGATGGCCGCGGCGGCGATTTCGTCGGGCGTCACCGGCAGAAANGGCGACATGGACGGGGTGTGGATCGAGCCCGTCACGGCGCAGGTGATAATGACTTTGCGGGCCTTGGCCATCGCGTTTCCTCCCTCAGTATGCGGCGCCCCCCAGGATGCGCCGGCGGGCGGCGGCACTCAAGATAAAGGGATGTTCCGGCGCACCTTTCCCGCTGGCACGGGCCGGGCCATCTCGATAAAGTAGGCTCATAACCAGCGACGCTGCGTAGCACGCCGGGCGTTGCGGTGTATTCAAAGTCGTGCAGGGAGGTCTTCTATGACACAAGGATTGTTCCGTAAGGGCTTGGCCGCCCTGGCTTTGGCAGGTGTGATGGTCGCGGCGGCCATCACCAGCGTCCAGCCAGCCGCGGCCGAGAAAATCAAGGTTGCCGCCATATATACGGTCCCCGTCGAGCAGCAGTGGGTCAGCCGTATCCACAAGGCGCTGAATGCCGCGGTCAAGCGTGGCGACATCGACTACGTCTATTCCGAGAACGTTGCCAATACGGACTATGAGCGCGTCATGCGCGAATATTCCGAGGCCGGCCACAACCTGGTCGTCGGCGAGGTCTTCGCCGTCGAGCGCGCGGCCCGTACCGTTGCCAAGGATTATCCGAAGACGGCGTATCTCATGGGCTCCAGCTTTGGCCCATCGGGCAACAACTTCTCGGTCTTCGACAACTGGATCCACGAGCCGTCGTATCTAACCGGCATGGTCGCCGCCAGCATATCCAAGAGCGGCGTCATCGGCATGGTCGGCGGCTATCCGATCCCCGAGGTCAACCGCCTGATGAACGCCTTCATGGACGGCGCCCGGGAAGTCCGGCCGGACACCAAGTTCCTGGTCTCGTTCATCGGTAGCTGGTACGACCCGCCAAAGGCCAAGGAAGCGGCCTTTGCCATGATGGATACCGGCGCCGACATCATGTACGCCGAGCGCTATGGTGTATCCGATGCCGCCAAGGAACGCGGCGTTATGGCCATCGGAAATGTTATCGATACTCAGAAAGAGTATCCGGGCACGGTCGTCGCCAGCGCCCTGTGGCACATGGAGCCGACCATCGATCGGGCCATCGAGGCCGTAAAGTCCGGCAGCTTCGAGCCGGCGGACTACGGCCCCTATAGCTTCATGACTCAGGGCGGCGCCTCGTTGGCACCCATCGACCCCAAGCTCGTCGACGAGAAAACCCTGGCCGCGGTCAGCGCCCGCGAGCAGGAGATTCGCGACGGCCTGTTCCGCGTCAACGTCAACGATTCGGAGCCGAAGTCGAGCAAGTAGGGCTTCGACGATTCCGCGATGACTGAGTCTGTAAACCGCAAGCCGGAGGACCTTGTCCTCCGGCTTCGCGGCATTACCAAACAGTTCGGTGACCTGGTGGCGAACGATGCCATCGACCTCGACCTGGCGCGGGGCGAGATCCTGGCCCTGCTGGGCGAGAATGGCGCCGGCAAGACCACCCTGATGAATATCCTATTCGGCCACTACGTAGCGGATGCCGGCGAGGCGCATGTCGCCGATGCCAGCGGCGCGCTTGCCCCCTTGCGCGGCGGCTCGCCGAACGCATCCTTGCTGGCCGGCATCGGCATGGTGCATCAGCATTTCACCTTGGCCGAAAACCTGAGCGCCCTGGATAATATCATCCTGGGTACCGACTCGTTGTTTCGGCCCTGGCAGCGGCAACGTGAGGCCCGCCACAAGCTGGCGGCCTTGATGGACCGCTCGGGCCTGCTGGTCGACCTGGACGCAACCGTTGCCACCCTGTCGGTCGGCGAGCGTCAGCGCATCGAGATCCTCAAGGCGCTGTACCGCGACGCCCGCATTCTCATACTCGACGAACCGACCGCCGTCCTCACCCCCCAGGAAAGCGAAAGCCTGTTCGCGACCTTGCGGCGATTGGCGAGCGATGGCCTGTCTGTCGTCTTTATCTCGCATAAGCTGGCCGAGGTGTTGGCCATCTCCGACCGGGTCACGGTGCTGCGTGGCGGCCAAGTGGTCGCCAACGTCGCCACCGCCGGCACCGATGGGCCGCGCCTGGCTGAGATCATGGTCGGGCGGCCGATCCCGTCGACAGTCCGGCAACCCATGGCGCCCGGCGAGGCCGTCTTGGAACTCACCGAGGTGCACGTCCCCGGCGAGCACAACCGCCCTGCCCTCACCGATGCCAACCTGACGGTCCGGCGGCACGAGATCATCGGCATAGCCGGCGTGTCGGGGAACGGCCAGGCGGCGCTATCCAACCTGATTTGCGGCCTGGCGGCCCACGACCACGGACGCTTTGATATCTTTGGCCGCGCCGCCGTCGTCGGCTCGCCCGGACGGATGATTGCCGCCGGCGTCGGCCGCATCCCCGAGGATCGCCTGCACGATGGCATCGTCAACGGCATGNTGGTGTGGGAAAACCTGCTGCTCGAGGATTATAATCGCGCGGAATTCGTCCGCGCCGGTTTTCTTCGCCATAGTGCCGCACGGNCGAATGCGCGCCACGTGATCGAGGCCTTCGATGTCCGCTGCCCAGGNCCNGAGGCNCCCACACACCTGCTGTCCGGCGGCAACATCCAGAAACTGATCCTCGGCCGGGTGTTGAACCGGGAGCCCGGCCTCATCCTGGCCAATCAACCGACGCGCGGCCTGGATATCGGGGCTGTCACGTATGTGCATAAACGCTTGCTGGAAGCCCGTGGCGCCGGCGCCGGCGTCATTCTCATTTCCGAGGACCTGGACGAACTTCTGACACTCTCCGACCGGATTGCCGTGCTCTACCGCGGCCGTCTGTCGCCGGCGATGGCCACCGAGGACGTGACCATCCGCCACCTGGGCCTGATGATGGCCGGGCAAGCCGCCGAAGGCACTACCGCCGATGCGGCTTGAACCGCGCAGCAACGTTCCGGTTCACCTTGCCGTTCTCGCCCCGGCGGGCGCGGTGGTCTTGGCGCTGGCCCTGACCGCCATTCCGCTGCTCTGGGCCGATGTGCCGGTGGCACAGGCCTATGCCCTGATCTTCGAGGGGGCCTTGGGCTCCCGCTTTGCCCTGACCGAAACATTGGCGCGGGCGACGCCCCTGATCTTCACCGGTTTGGCGGCGGCGGTCGCCTTTCGCGCCCGCCTGTGGAACATCGGCGGCGAAGGGCAGCTCTACGTTGGCGCCCTGGCCGCGGTGGCCGTCGGGTCCGGCGCCTTCACCGCCTCGCCCGCAGTGATGATTCCCATGATCCTGGTGCTCGGTGCCTTGGCGGGCGCCGTGCTGATGCTCATTCCGACATTGCTGAAGCTGCGCCTTGGCGTTGACGAGGTGGTTACCACCTTGTTGCTGAACTTCGTCGTCCTGCTGTTTGTCTCGATGATGATAGAGGGGCCCATGAAGGACCCGATGGGCATGGGTTGGCCACAAACCGCGCCGATGATTGACGAGGCGTCGCTGCCCAAGCTCATCGACCGCACCCGCGTCCATACCGGACTCATCCTGGCGTTGGTCGCGGCCGTCGTCGTGTGGGTCCTGGTCAACCGCACCACCTGGGGATTCGAGATGCGCGCCGTCGGCGCCAGCCCGGCCGCCGCCCGCTTCGCCGGCATGCCGGTCGCCCGGGTGATGGTAAGGGTCGGCCTGATTTCCGGCGCGTTGGCTGGCCTGGCCGGTGTCGGTGAAGTCGCCGGTTTGAAGGGTTATCTGACCCTCGATCTGTCGCCTGGGTTCGGCTACAGCGGTATCGTCGTCGCCATGTTGGCGCAACTGAATGCTCTGGCCGTGGTGGTCTCGGCCCTGTTCGTCGCCGTGGTCTTCGTTGGCGCCGACTTCATGAGCCGGAGCATCGGTGTGTCCAGCTATCTGGCGAATTTGATCGTCGCCACATCGTTGCTGACCATGTTGGCGGCGTCGTTGGCGACCCGTTATCGCCTGCGCCTGCGGTGACAGAGGTGGACGCATGAACGAAATTCTTGAGATCCTGCTGTCGGTCAGCTTCTGGGCCGCGGCCTTGCGCATCGCCTCGCCGCTTATCCTCGGCACCCTGGGCGAATTGGTTTGCGAGCGCGCCGGGGTTTTGAACCTGGGCATCGAGGGGATCATGACGGCCGGTGCCATGGCCGGTTGGATGGCCGTTTATCAAGGCGCCGACCTATGGACCGGGGTCGCCGTCGCCGCCGCGATCGGCATGATTTTAGGCTTCATTCATGGCGTCTTCACGGTGCCGCTTGGCCTGTCGCAACACGTCACCGGCCTGGGGCTGACCCTGCTGGCCACCAGCCTGAGTTATTTCACCTACCGCATGATCCTGCCGGATGTGCCCAGCCCGCCGCGCATCGAGGCGTTTCAGCCGCTGGCCATTCCGTTTCTTTCGGACCTGCCGATTATCGGGCCGGCCCTGTTCAAGCAGACACCGCTGACCTATTTCGCCGTGATCGCCGTCGCGGTCGTCGCCTTCGTCCTCTACAAGACACCGCTGGGTCTGGCCGTGCGGTCGGTCGGCGAGAACCCGGCGGCCGCCGAGGCGCAGGGCATCGATGTCTATGCGGTGCGTATCGGCGCCGTCATGGTCGGCAGCGGCCTGATGGCGGTGGGCGGTGCCTTCCTGACCATGTCCGCCTTCAACGCCTTCTTCTTCGAGATGGTGGCCGGGCGTGGTTGGATTTGCATTGCCTTGGTGGTCTTTGCCTCGTGGCGGCCGGGAAAGGCCTTGTTGGGCGCCTTTTTGTTCGGCGCGTTCGATGCCTTTCAGGTGCGCCTGCAACAGGTGGTCGGCGGCGATATTCCCTATCAGATCTTCCTGATGTTGCCATATTTGCTGAGCATCCTGGCCCTGATCGTCATGTCGCGGCGGGCCGCCTATCCCAAGGCGCTGATGATTCCGTACCGTAAAGGCGAACGTTGAGCATGGACCTGATCCTACGCGGCGGTAATCTGCCGGATGGCCGCACCGGCGTGGATATTGGCATCAAGGACGGCCGTATCGCCGCCGTCGAGCCAAAACTGGCTGCCAAGGGCCGGCACGAGATCAACGTGGCGGGCCGACTGGTCTCGCCGCCGTTCGTCGACGCGCATTTCCATATGGACGCCACCCTGTCCTATGGCTTTCCGCGCATCAACACCTCCGGAACCTTACTTGAGGGCATCGCCCTGTGGGGTGAGTTGAAGCCGCATCTGACGGTCGAGGAAATCGCCGATCGGGCGCTGACCTATTGCGACTGGGCGGTGGCGCGTGGCTTGCTGGCGATCCGCAGCCACGTGGATATCTGCGACGACCGCCTGGTCGCCGTCGAGGCGCTTCTGGCCGTGCGCGAGCAGGTCAAGGCGCACATCGACTTACAGCTTGTCGCCTTCCCGCAGGACGGATATTTGCGCGCGCCCAATGCCGTCGACAACCTGGCCCGGGCTTTGGACATGGGCGTCGACGTGGTTGGCGGCATTCCGCATTTCGAACGCACCATGGCGGATGGCGCCGACTCTGTCCGGGCCCTGTGCGAGATCGCCGCGGCACGGTCCTTGCGCGTGGATATGCATTGCGACGAGACCGATGATCCGATGTCGCGTCATGTCGAGACCCTGGCGGCGGAGACGCGTCGGCTTGGCCTGCAAGGCCGGGTCACGGGATCGCATCTGACGTCCATGCACTCCATGGACAACTACTACGTCAGCAAGCTGATCCCGTTGATGGCCGAGGCCGAACTGTCGGTGGTCGCCAATCCGTTGGTCAACATTGTCATTCAGGGCCGGCACGATATCTATCCGAAACGCCGGGGCATGACTCGGGTGCCGGAATTGATGGATGCCGGCCTGACCGTCGCCTTTGGCCAGGATTGCTGCATGGACCCGTGGTACCCGCTAGGTTCGGCTGAGATGCTCGAGGTCGCGCACATGGGGCTGCATGTCGCCATGATGACCGGCAGCGAGGCCATGCGCGCTTGCTTCGACGCGGTGACCGTCAACGCGGCCAAGATCATGGGTCTGGAAGGCTACGGCATCGCACCGGGCAATCATGCCGACCTGGTGGTCCTGCAGGCCGGCAACCCGGTAGAGGCCATCCGCCTACGCGCCACCCGGCTCTACGTCCTACGGCGCGGTCGTATCATCGCCAGAACACCGCCGACCGCCGCCAGCCTCGATATGCCGGGACGGCCGCCAGACGTGGACTTTATGCGGGCGGCAAACTAAGCCGCGCGCGCGGACGCGCGACGTACCCCCCACCCTAGCCCTCCCCCACAAGGGGGGAGGGAACAAGGCTGCGGCACAAACTTCTACCCCTCCCCCCTTCGATGGGGGGAGGCCGGGAGGGGGGTGGGGCCGAAAACTCCGAAGTCGGCCAAAGAGCTGGGGCGGCTTATTTCGTCCCGTACAGACGGTCGCCGGCGTCGCCGAGGCCGGGCACGATGTAGCCGTGGTCGTTCAGGTATTCGTCGATGGCCGCCGTGAAGATGGGTACGTCCGGGTGCGCCTCGCGCATGGCGGCGATGCCTTCCGGCACGGTCAGCAGGCAGACGAATTTGATGTTCCGCGCTCCCGCTTTTTTCAGACGAGAAACGGCGGCGGCAGCCGAGTGGCCGGTGGCAAGCATGGGGTCAAGGACGATGACCAGGCGCTCGCCCATATCCTGCTGCACTTTGAAGTAGTATTCCACCGCCTCCAGGGTTTCCGGGTCGCGGTAGAGGCCGATATGGCCGACGCGCGCCGAGGGAACCAAATCCAGCATGCCCTCGAGCAACCCGTTGCCGGCCCGTAAAATGGAAACCAGCATCAGCTTCTTGCCCTCAAGCCGCGGGGCTTGCATGGCGGTTAGCGGCGTCTCGATCTCGACCTGGGTCAGCGGCAGATCGCGCATGACCTCGTAACCGAGAAGTAACGAAATCTCTCGCAAAAGCTGCCGAAAATCGGCGCTCGACGTTTCCTTCCGCCGCATCAGCGCGAGCTTGTGCTGGATCAGCGGATGCGCGACGACGGTGACATTTTCCGGCATGAATTCCCCCTGTAGCTGCGGCGGCCACACTCTACTGGAGCACGCCGCCAAAGGCCACGGAGAATGCCTAGATTTTAGGGAGCCTTGCTAAGATCCAGCAGGTAGATGCGCACTTCATCCGACGTTGCGCCGTTGTCGCTGGCGGCGGAGAAGATGACACGGTCGTCCGCCACGCCCGCCTTGGTCATCGCCGCGAGCACACGTTCGATATTGCGCTGTACGGCCACCGCATCCAAGGTTGCCCCTACTCCCGATGGCGATACGGCGACGAGCCCGAAGCCCGCATCCGGCTTGCTGGAAAGCGCATGCTCGACGGCGGCGCGCAGTTCATCTTCGAACTTCAAGTCCGGTTTGGCAAAGCGGATGATGGCCAGCGGTTGCAGGGGTCCCGCCGTTGTCCCCTCGCCGGCGACAGGCAGGTAGATCGGTGCTGAATGCGGCGCCAGTTGGGCCATGCCGAGAGGCGACGCTCCGGGTTGTGGCGCGGCCCGCATGCCGGTCGCAAATTCGCCGGTCAGCGACGGCAACAGAGCCTGATCGTAGAACGCACAGCCGAGCAATAGGGGTGCCGACAACGAGGCGGCGACAAAACGCCGAGCGATTCCGGCCTTACCGCCAATCAAACTTCGGTGAGCCATTCGGATCAGCCCCGATGGTTGGATACAAGCCTATCAAGCGGCAGTAAGCTTGATTCGCCCGCCGTTGTCACGGCCTTTGGGTTATACCAAGAAGCGCTGACAACGATCCATTAACCACTGGGGCAACGCCATCAATACATGATCGCGGAAAACTTTACACTTGCGCCACTGATTGGGACGAGAGACAGCATGGCAGAACCATACTTGCGTGACTTACAGGACCTGCTGGCGGCGGCGGCCCCCAAGGGCGGCCGGGTGGTGACGGTTACCTGCAAGCATTTCTTCTCAGGCGCCGCCGCTTATGTGGACGGCTACATCTTTATGTCATTCACGCCGGTAGGCCTGGCCCTGAAACTTCCCGAAGCGGCGCGCGCCGAACTGCGTAAGCAGNGTGCCAAGCCGCTGCGGTATTTTCCCAAGGGGCCGATCAAGAAAGACTATGTGGTCATGCCAAAGCGCTTGGCAGGAAACGCCNCCGCCCTGAGTCCCTGGATCGCCCAGAGCATCGCCTTTGCCCAGGCGGGCGGCAAGGCCTAGCCGCCGCGCCTGGGAAGGCGGTTACTTGGCCGCTAAAGGCGTAAAATTAAAGCCGCCTTCGGAGTCGAAGAAGAATTGGCACGGTGTGGTGGAGACGCAGGCCGTGGAATGTGGCGTACCGGCCGGCACGTACCAATACGACCCGGCTGGCATCTTGGCCGGGCTCTTTTCACCCGTTTCGCCAAACGGGTTGGTCATGACACCGGCCAGGACGACCCCGTGATAGGCAAACGTATGGGTGTGTACCGGGGTTTCGAAATTCGCCGGGAATTTGCCGAAGGTGCCGTGGGGACCGGTCGCCCGGTCGCCCCAAACATCAGCCATCTGGATGGCCTCGTTGATGTTCTGATAGGCGACGTCACCGCTCGGCAGAGCGACCGGCTTGTTCGGGTCCCAGGCCGGACCTTCGGCCTGAGCCACCGCACAGGCCCCAAGCAGGGTCGCCAACGCCACCGTGGCCACGCGGGCGGTCAATTTGGTCGGATTAAAGCCTCTCATCGTTACGCTTCTCCTCATGCGTTGGGATCATGGTCCATGCGGCCATGGCTCACACCAATTGGCCGCGCCAGCATAGAAGTCCATGACACCGCGCGTAACAATGTTCGGAAGTCGTATTTTTATGCTTTATCGTCCAGTTTTTCTGATTATCTTGGTAAATTCAGCCGTTTATGCTTAGCTACGGTGATCGATAGGCCATCGAAGGGACTTCGCCATGGACCCATTGAGTGACGTTCTGGACCGGGTACGGCTGCGGGGGTGCGTCTATTTTCAGCGCGACTTCTCGCCGCCCTGGGGCATGGCCATGGACGCCGGGCCGTTTGCGCAATTCCACCTGGTCGTCCGCGGGCGCTGCTGGCTCCAGACCGGCGATGCAACACGGCAATTGGCGACCGGCGACATTGTCGTCTTTCCGTTCGGCGCGGCGCATATGCTGCTCGACGATCCATCGACCGATCCGGTCCCGGGCATGGCGGTCCTGAACGCGCACCATGCCGGGCAGCCGATCTTCAACGGACAGGCTGAAGGTGCGCGCTTGTTGTGCGGCCACTTCGAGCTGAACCGTGACCTCAGGCACCCGTTGATCCGGGAACTGCCGCCCCTCATTCACATCAAGGGTATGTCGGCCGAGCAGCCGAGTTGGCTGGAAACCGCGATCGCCCTGTTGGTCCGTGAAAGTGCCTCGGATCAGCCCGGCGCTGCCACGGTGGTCGACCGGCTGGCCGAGGTGCTGTTCGTGCAGGTTCTGCGGGCGCATTTGCTGGCCAACGCCCCGTCGCAAGGCTTCCTCGCGGCGCTAAAGGACCAACGGATGAGCGGCGCCCTAGAAGTCATCCACGGTAATGTCCACACCGACTTGACCCTCGATGCCATCGCCCGCGCGGCGGGCATGTCACGGTCGAACCTGGCGCTGCGATTCAAGGAGGTGATGGGGGTCACGCCGATGGACTATGTGACCGACTGGCGCATGCAGCGGGCCAGGGAGATGCTGCAAACGACTCGCGGCTCCCTAGCCGATGTGGCCGAGCGTGTTGGCTATCGCTCCGAGGCAGCCTTCAGCCGCGCCTTCAAGCGCGTCTTCGACCAAACACCCGGCGCCCTCCGCCGCGCCACCAACGGCGCGGTACCCGCAGGCGACCAGGCGTTGCCCTCTGCGCCCGGCTCCAAAGGCTGACCATAGCTAAATTCCAATGACAACTCACTTACCGCAAAACCGATCGATTTTGCAGCAGTCAGATGAACCCTACGGTATTATGGTTACGCTGCACAATCGAGGGATACTCCCATTCAGAAGCTCTGCATTGTCGAACGGCTCTTTCCGTTAATTTTGAGCGGTGAGAAGACATCCACAATCCGATGGAAAGAAACTCGGATTGAGCCTGGATACATGACCTACGTCTGCGACGGCGATCCAAGCAGAGTTGTTGTGGTAATGGTTACGAAATGCACAGACGTTGTGCTTTCAGAAGCGGCAGCCTTTGTGGGAAATGAAGCTGAATGGCCGGATGCGATAATGCTTGAAGGCATGCGTGAGCACTATCCAGAAATCAATCTCACGGATACCGTCCAAATTGTCGAGCACCTGACTCCTGCGCAAACATTCAAGCTAATAAAGTCGAATTCCTAGCAAGTGCCACCCCCACCCCGGCCCTCCCCCATCAAGGGGGAGGGAGAGAAAGGCATGCCGCAATAAACTACCCCTCCCCCCTTTGATGGGGGGAGGTTGGGAGGGGGGTGAGGGCCGCGCGCCTAACCGGCCGACCGATCTGCCACCATGAAATGGGTCGATATCAGTGAGATTTAGTGCAACTCTCAAGAGAAAGCGTAGGCATCCATCGCCAAGACACCGAAGGTGGTACTGGCGTGTAGGCGTTCCGCACGCGCGTTTGGACCGGCGGCGCCTAGGGCCGTGATGAGCGGCAGGAAATGCTCCTCGGTCGGGTGGTTGCGCACCGCATGGGGGGCCTTGGTCCGGTAGTTCAGAAGATCGTCGGTGCGACCCTCGCTGAGCATCGTGTATGTCCAATTAGCAAACGCGCTAACCCAATCCGGCGGCGGCGTGTCGACCGGCTGGCCGCGGAATTCGGCCAGGTTGT